>Ga0194133_10004867_pt1 | contig 17532 bp, 15 predicted proteins | sample TA2KigOf40mmetaG_FD_155448 | JGI IMG/M metagenome (GOLD analysis project Ga0194133, IMG submission 155448) | Freshwater microbial communities from Lake Tanganyika, Tanzania - TA2015055 Kigoma Offshore 40m | ecosystem: Environmental > Aquatic > Freshwater > Lake | place: Tanzania: Lake... | reverse complement strand
ATGAAAGGAATAATCATGACCGATAAAATCAGACCCGCCGTCAATATACCGATGCCCATCATCGGGCCGTTGAACAGCACCCCAATCAATGGCAACTTGCCCAAGGTGGCGGCAAGGAAGGGCTGAGCGTAATCGGCAAACAGCGGCGCAAATACAAATAATCCCCACATGCCGTAAATGATGCTGGGGACGCCGGCCAGTAGCTCGACCGCAGTACCGAGTGGCTGCTTCAGCCATACCGGGCAGATCTCGGTCAAAAACAAGGCGATACCAAAACTTATCGGGAATGCAATTAACAGCGCGATCAGCGAGGTGATGACGGTACCTGCAATTGCAATCAGCGCGCCGTACTCGTCATTGACTGGATCCCACTCAATGCGGGTAATGAAGCCGGGGCCAAAATGCTCGAATGCAGGCCATGCGCCTACAGCAAGCGAAGCGATAATGCCGACCAGGATCAGCAGCACCAGCGCGGCAAATGCCATCGTCAATTTGTGGAATAGGTAATCCTGCCAGTTATCAGCACCAAAAACGGCAGGCGGCGTCGCCAAGGGGGGCGCAATCGAGGACGGCTCCACATCCGTAATGGGTACGCTCATGGTTGGCATGGCCTTTTGGTACGCTTTCGGGTGGGCATGGCCCTTTCGGGCACGAGATTAGCCGCCGTAGGTTAACCACTCCGTATGACAGTATTGTGACCAATGCGCTCCATCGGCAGGACATAGCCCGGGCAGGCAGCTGCCGCGATAACGGTCGGCACTGGCACTAGCTGTTATTTCAGCGCGGTTTTACATAGTAAGCACTAACGGCGAGGATAGCCTTGCGCCAAAATACGCTGCCAGACAGTTTCTTTTTCCTCGGCAGTCATGAACACCCAGTCCGCCACCTCGGTCACGGTACGGCCGCAGCCTCGGCAAATGTCATCGAAGGTGGTGGAGCAGATCGCCACGCAGGGCGTATCTGGGCGCTCAGGCGCTGTGGTCATAAGCGGCACGTGATTGCTGATACGGCAACATCCAACAAATGCCTTGAGCGCGACTTGGGCATAGTGACATCGCTAATCAGAACACCCGTGAGCCCTGATCCAGCAAGCAAACATCCGGGCTGGCGTCGGTATTAGCCGCTTCCTTGGCGGTGCGTACCTGCATGATATCCGGCAGCTGCACACCATTTTTCACGGCGGTCAATTCCGCCAGAATCGAGATCGCAATTTCGGACGGCGTCTTGCTGCCGATATAGATGCCGATCGGGCCGTGCAGTTTGCTTAACTGCTCCGGTGTTAAATCAAATTCCAGCAGGCGTTCGCGACGCTTCTCATCATTCGAGCGCGAGCCAATGGCGCCAACATAAAACGCATCAGACTTCAGCGCTTCCATCAACGCCAAATCATCCAGCTTGGGATCATGCGTCAGCGCCACTACGGCGCAGCGGCTGTCCAGGCGCATTTCCATCACCAGATCATCCGGCATCGCGTGAACCACTTGCACGCCCTCGACCGACCAGCCATCGCGGTACTCTTCGCGCGGGTCACAGACGGTGACGGCGTAGTCCATGCCGACAGCAATTTGCGCCAAAAAGCGCGACAACTGACCAGCACCAATAATCAGCAAGCGCCAGCGCGGTCCGTGAATGGTGGTCAATGCAGCTTCCGACACCTGCAAGCTCATGCCCGCTTTGGCCGGGCCGAGCGTGACCTCACCCGTTTGAAGATCGACCCGGCGCGCGACCAGCTCGCCTTGGCCCAACTTTGTGATCAATTCGTCGATACGGCTGTGCGCAGTTAATGGCTCAATGGCCAGTTGTATCGTGCCGCCACACGGCAGCCCGAAACGATGCGCCTCATCCGCGGTAATGCCGTAAGTGACAATCTCTGGCTGGGTGCGGGTAATGCCGCTCTCATGCGCGCGCGCAATCAGGTCATCTTCAATGCAACCGCCCGATACCGAGCCAACCACTCGGCCGTCTTCGCAGATGCCCAGTGTTGCGCCTTCTGGGCGCGGGCTCGATCCCCAGGTCCGGATCACCGTCACCAGCTCACATTGCTTACCCGCTGCAATCCATTCGCTGCAGGTCTTCAGTACCTCGAGGTCAATGCTATCCATCTTCGCTTCAGCCCTTCTTCAATCTCGAAAACATCATGAAAGCCAGAGAAAAAATGCCCTCCCTTGCGAGCAAGGGAGGGCATTCAGCCCTTCAGGCTAAAGTCCGATTAAGCGGACTTGAGTGCCTTCGCAAACGGCATACTGCGCAGGCGCTTGCCTGTTGCAGTAAACACCGCGTTTGCCACAGCAGGCGCGATCAGAGATACCGCCGGCTCACCAGTGCCGCCTGGCTTTTCGTTGCTGTCAACTAGAGCGATTTCAACGACCGGCGCCTCGTTACCACGGAGGATTCTGAAGTCGTTGAAATTATTTTGGTCAATGCTGCCATTCGTCATTGTGTTCTCGCTGTAGAGTGCACCTGACAGGCCATACATAATGCCGCCCTCAAGCTGTTGGCGAACGATACCTGGGTTCACCATGCGGCCGCAATCGCAAGCCACGGTGACTTTGTGCACCCTGATGTCACCACCGCTGACCGAGACTTCGGCGATCTGAGCCATGTAGGTACCATAGCCTTCCATCAGCGCGACGCCCATTGCACGGCCTGCAGGCAGCTTCTTGCCCCAGCCTGCCTTCTCAGCAGCGATCTTCAGCACGTTCGCAAAGCGCGGCTCTTTGCCGAGCAGCTCCATGCGGTACTTGACCGGATCCTTACCAGCAGCATGTGCCAGCTCGTCCATGAACGATTCGTTAGCGAAGCAGTTCATGGTGTGCGACACAGCGCGCAGGTAACCCACACGGATGCCGGTGTCGTGGATGATCAGGTCGTGCGATGTGTTCGGCACATCGTAAGGCGCAACCGCAGCTTCGACCATGAACGGATCCAGCGTGTTTTTCGGCAGACCGAACAACACCTGTGTGATCGACTGCGAATTGACCTGGTGCTTGATCGCGACCGGCTTGCCGGATGCGTCCAGGCCACCTTCCATGCGGTTTACACCCTGCGGACGGTACCAGTCATTCTTCATGTCGTCTTCACGCGACCACAGCACCTTGACCGGACGGCCCGATGCCTTCGACAACTCGGCAGCCTGAATCGCGTAGTCCTGGGTGATACGACGGCCAAAGCCGCCACCGAGGTAGGTGGTGCGAACAGTGACGTTCTCAGGCTTGAGGCCAATCGCAGCAGCAGCGAAACCTTGTGCGCCCTGCTGGAACTGGGTGGGGCCGATCAGTTCGCACTTGTCGCCAGACACAATCGCGGTCATGTTCATTGGCTCGAGAGGCTGATGACCCATGTGGGGAGTAAAGTACTCAGCCTTCAGGACTTTCGCTGCGCTACTCAGAGCTTGGTCCGCGTTACCCATATCAGGACGAACTTTGATGGGGGCAACCGACTTGGCGGCCGCTTTGGTGCCGTCCCACATACCTTTGGTATTCAGGTTTGCGCCCGGACCGAGGTCCCAGTCAACCTTCAGCGCCTTGCGCGCCTTGTACGCGCGCCAGTAGCTGTCAGCAACGATACCAACACCGCCGTTGATCTTGTACACGCCGATGATGCCAGGCAGGTTACGCACTGCAGAGTCGTCGAAGCTCTTCGCCTGGCCACCGATGACAGGTGACATCTCAATTGAAGCATATGTTAGACCCGGGACCTTCACATCAATGCCAAACCCGGCGGTACCATTGATCTTGGCTGGGATATCCAAACGCGGGATCGCCTTCCCGACGATGTTGAACTGGCTTGGGTCTTTCAGCTTGACTTCTTTCGGCACCGGAACCGATGCAGCAGCAGAGGCGAGCTCGCCATAGGTAGCCGACCTGCCGCCACCCGATACGACACCGTTCTCGGCCTTCAGCGACGACGCAGGAACGCCCCACTTGTTAGCGGCCGCCTCAACGAGCATAACGCGCACTTGGGCGCCACCTACGCGGAGCTTTTCCCATGAATCTCGAATGGCAGTGGAGCCGCCTGTGATTTGCGCGCCAAGCAAGCCGTTGACATAGGCAGGGTCAACAGCAGCAGTCGCTACTTTGACCTTGGTGATGTCGACATTCAGCTCTTCAGCGATCAGCGCAGGCAGCGATGTGTGCACGCCCTGGCCCATCTCCGACATGTGCGAGATCAGGGTAATTTCATTGTTGTCAGCGATATGCACCCAGACGTTAGGGGTGTGCAGCGAGCCAGCTGCGTTCGCCTCTTTGCCGCCGAAACCGGGCACATACATGCTCAGTACGGCAACGCCCGCAGCGGACGTGGACGTCTTCAGGAATTCACGACGAGTGGTTGTCATTTCTTCTATCTCCTCTTGCCTATTAAGCCCGGCGCATTTCAGCGGCCGCATCTTTGATCGCAGCGCGCAGGCGGTTGTAGGTACCGCAGCGGCACAGGTTGCCGGCCATCGCAGCATCAATTTCGCTGTCGTTGGGGTTCTTGTTCTTTGCCAGCAGTGCGGCAGCGCTCATCAGCTGACCAGACTGGCAGTAGCCGCACTGTGGCACTTGGTACTTGATCCAGGCCTTTTGCAGCGGATGCGAGTTGTCTGCGGAGAGCGACTCGACAGTGGCGACTTTTTTGCCGGAGACCGAAGACACCGGGGTTTGGCATGCGCGAACAGCCGAGCCGTTGACGTGCACGGTGCATGAACCGCACAGCGCCTTGCCGCAACCGAACTTGGTGCCCGTTAGGCCGATCTCATCACGGATTACCCACAGCAGGGGGGTATCCGGCTCCGACTGGACGGAGACCGCCGAGCCGTTCAGGTTGAAACTGATTGCCATGGTTTTACTCTCCTCTTTCTGGTTTTACTACAACTTAAGCCAATGATTTCTCATCAGATTATTTTCAAATACCGGCGCGGCCGGCAACTTCTTCGCAATTTGACACGCTCAGGCATGCCGTTACGTTTTTATTAATCCCGACTTTGTTTTTATGAAACGATTCAGCTTGAAAAAGTCGGATTTTCCACGCCCGATACCTCAGAGCGAGAGTATATAACACCGTTATTTGTCAAAATCAAGAAAGCGCATAAGACCAAATAAAACTGATCATCAACATCACCGACCCGGCGAAATATTTTCATTCTGTACAAGCGGCGGTCGGACGTTTGTGGAGCTATTTTCTCCACAATAGAGTTACCTAAAAAGCATTGATGACTAACCCACCGACAAAGCAGCAACGCACAGCCTTTTCAGGTGACGATGGCCTCGTCGGTGCGCTGATCCCCCTCCGTATCGACCCACGTAATCACGATCTTGTCGCCCGCTTTACCGCCACTAAACTTGAATGAAAAATAAGGATCGCGCGCGACCGAGCCGCCGAAATTCACGTGCAAAACTTCTCTTCCGTTGCAGGTGCCGCGCACGGTTTGAATAAAGTGCGGTTTAATCAACGTACCGGTCTTGTCCCACATCAGACGCGACAACATCACGTGCTTCATTAGCACGCGCACCTCGGTCCATTCACCACTTTGCACAGCGCGCACGCGCATCGGCTCGCCCATTGCTATTCCTAACCGAGACAGCCGCCGATCATGACGGTGATATCTCTCAACGAATAGTTAAAACGGTCATTGGCGCGTGACACAGCGACCAAGTTAGAGCTTTTGGCAACCTTGATCCGCACCGAGAAACTGGGGTCATTCTCTGGAAGCACATTAAACCCCACGCACACCGGATAAGGATTGAGGTCGGCAATAAGTGCGATGAAATCGGTTTGCGGAATATTGCTTCGCACCGTCACCGGCACGTTCGTGCCATTCTCGGCCAGCTCAGGCGCGTCAATCAGCAGCTGCCCTTCGACTGCCTCGGAAAGCCCCGCTACCTTGCCGCGCTCAGAGCGAGTGACCGTGCGCGGCTCGTTGGGTGTTGTGGTGTCGCCTTGCATCGCACGCACGAATGCCTCGAGGCTGCGCGCGCTGAAAGCCGCGCCGTTCCAGTCGCTGCCCCAGCGCGTCGCGCCAAACACCTGCGCTGGCGTCAGCAGACCACTACCAAATGCCAATGACAAAGCACTCGTCACGCGTATCAGGTCACGCCTGCGGGGATCCAAGCTTCTCTCCGGATGAAATACAATGATGTCGACGCATCATTGTGCCACCGAGGCGACGCACGCGCTGCAAGGGATGCTCGCATTATCCCAGACAGACCAAGACGTAGAGCAAGATACTGCCAACGCCGCAAGCGACCTCACCAGGCAGGCGCTAAGGGTTGCGTCGTGTTTCGATGCCTCTGATGGATCCGTATGGTCGGTTCTGATCCGCAAGGTTACCGTTCAAGCCATTCACGCTCGAAGGCAGTAGCAACAGGCTGTTGGTATCCACCGGACAATCGCGCATGCAATCTTTGCCGTTGACATCCGGCTTAGCGCGGATATCGAGCATGCCATGCGCGGCCGTGTTGCCATCTCGGTTGGGAAGTCGCCGCTGCACATCGGCGATGTTTTTATCGCTTAGCACAAAATCGGCCGGCACCAAGTCGGCCAGGCTTAGCATGAACGCGGTCACCGCATACACCTCGTCCACTTTCAGGCTCTTGGGCGCGTCAAATGGCATCGCGCGACGAATGTAGTCGAACAGCGTTGACAGCGTCGCCAGCTTCATCATGGTGGTCTTGGAGTTTTCACTCGCTGCCGCCAAACCAGCAACGCGACCACGTTCGATGTCTGCTCGCGTCGTACCACCCACTAACGGCGGAAACACACTCGGCAATTCAGCGAAGTCGCCATGACAACTCGCGCAACGCGCCGCCCAGATTTTTTCCCCTTGCGCGACGCTGCCTGCGCCACGCGGCAAACCTTGAAAGTCAGGACGCACATCGACATCCCACGCGGCGATTTCTCTGGGTGTCGCCGTGCGACCCACGCCAGTAAACTTTTCTGCATGTGCGCTTCCGCACGCAGCAAACAGCATCACCGCACTCATCAACCGCGTCAATGACAACGGGAAGCGCTCAGGAGATTTGTACATTCATCACCTCGCCTGCTGCCGATACCTGCCATGATTGAATGGCGTTGTTGTGGTAGACCGAGCGCCTGCCGCGTACAGCCCGTAACTCAGCAATCTTGGGCTGTACGTGGCCGTTTTCATCCGTCGCGCGCGACTGCAAGATGTACGGCTTGCCGTCCCACTCCCAATCAAGATTGAATCGCGTCAGGCATTTTGGCAGTACCGGTGACTCGAGCCGCGCGGTCTTCCAGTTTCTTCCCGCGTCGACAGAGACATCAACCCGCGTAATTTTACCTCGACCGGACCACGCCAAACCGGAGATATTGAAAAAACCTTTATTAAGCAAGCGCTGACCGCCGGATGGCGAGGTAATCACCGATTTACATTCCTGGATCACAGTGTACTGACGCTGCAGTCCATTCGGCATCAGATCAATATATTGCGTCGTTTCCTCGCGCGTCGCGAACGGCGCATCACCGACCTCAATCCGCCGCAGCCATTTCACCCAGCACACGCCTTGCAAGCCCGGCACGACCAAGCGCAATGGGTAACCATTTTCCGGACGCAGCATCTCGCCATTCATGCCCCATGCCACGATCGCATCATCCAGCGCGCGATCGATCGGTATGCTGCGCGTCAAACTGGCACCATCATCACCCTCAGCCAGCAACCACTGCGCTTTGCTTTTATCAATGCCGCAGTCTTCCAACAGCAATGACAAGGGCACACCCGTAAACTCGCAGCATGACAACATGCCGTGCGTGTACTGTACCGACGGCACCGCCGGGCTTCCCCAGTCCATCGCGCTGTTGGCGCCGCACTCGATGAAATGCATGCGCGACACCGGCGGCAGCCGCATCAGATCAGCCATGGTGTACACCTTGGCGCTAGACACCAAACCGTTAATCATTAAACGGTGCTCACGCGGATCGATATCGTGCCAACCTGCGTGATGACGCTCGAAATGCAAACCGCTGGGTGTGATGATGCCGAACAACCCCTGTAAGGGTGTGAATGAAATGCTGCTCTCACGCTTGCGGGTCAGCCCCGGCGACTCGCGCCGCTGCAAATTCGCTTCATGCTTTGACGGCATCCCGTAGGGCGTATGCGCCACCGGATTACCCAGGCGAGTTGCGTGCGCATTCGGCTGCAAAATCACCCTATCCCCGTCTGGTGCGGGATGGTCGGAAGCCGCAAATGCACTACCGGCCGCAAGCGAGGCGCTGGCAACCGCAAATGACTTGCGCATGAATTCGCGGCGGGACGCGTTCAAGCCTTTTGCGCTTATATCTTCAAGCAGCTGATCTGGCAGAAAGTTTTCAGGCGCGGGCGACAAACGTCCCGCGCGGCGTGACGCGCTCATGGATTGCTTACTTGCACATGCTATTCAGCAGCGCCTCGTCAACGCTGCCTGCTTCGGGTTTGACCCATGGCCACGGCCCATGAGTCCAGTACACCGTCAGCCCACCGCCCATACCGTCTTTGTGCAACACACGCAGCCACTCACGCAAGGCCTGCTTGCCGCAGTCGTATTCATAATTCAGCTTGATCGATCGGAACGGCTTGCCTCCGTAATCCTGATCGGCGGCGTAATCCACCACATGCCACAGCTTGAACGTGTCAGGGCCGGTAAGCTCGGGCGTACCAGCGCTTTTGTACAGCACCGAAGCGGCGGGCCCCGACCCCATACGCTCCCAGTCGGCATGCGCCGCCACAGAAGATCCGAGTAAAGTCACCAACAGCGCAATGGCTTTCATGCGTTACACTCCAGAACACGCTGCACACGGACTATCTCAGTGACGGTCCCCACGAACAACGCCCCTAAGAGTATATCAGCGTAAATTTTTGCGAGTAGAATCCTCCGATAGCGGCGTCCTGAAAAATAATCAAGCATCCCCGAACACACACTGCTACCTGTTGGAGATCACTGATGCGTACCTGCTCAATCTTGCTGGCGCTGTTGACAATGCAACTCACCTTCAGCCTGTCGCCTGCGCTGGCAATCGACAGCATCGAGCCGCAGTCGCTGTCGGCGCAACCGCTGTATGTGCAGAGTCTTGCTGCCACTTGTGCCAACTGCCATGGCACCGACGGTCATGCGATGAATGGTGCAACTGTGCCGGGTCTTGCCGGTCGCAATGCCGACGAATTGGTCACTCAAATGAAAGCCTTCCGCAGCGGCGAGCGCAACGCCACCATCATGCATCAGATCGCCAAAGGCTTCAGCGACGCCCAAACCCGGCAGCTGGCCGAGTACTTCGCTGCGCAGAAACGCTAAAGGATCTGTGCATGGATCGTCGATCATTTCTCCAAGCGAGCGCTGCCCTGACGCTTGGCGTGAGCAGCCTTAATGCGTCTGCCATGGGTGGTGCAAAAGTGGTGGTCATTGGCGGCGGCTACGGAGGCGCAACAGCAGCCAAATACATACGCTTGTTTTCCAAGCAGCGTATCGAGGTAACACTGGTTGAGCCGGAGCAGTCGTTTGTCTCGTGCCCGTTATCGAATCTGGTGGTGGGCGGTAGCCGTACGCTGGCCGATTTAAGCCGGCCTTACAGCTCACTCACCAAGCACCATGGCATCACCCATGCGCGTGATACTGCGGTAGCGGTTGATCCGGTAGCGCGTACCGTCAAGCTCGCCGGTGGCAATGTCCTGAGCTACGACAAGCTGGTGATGTCGCCGGGTATTGATATGAACTTCGCCAGCATCGAAGGCTTGCCGGCAGCTCAGCAACAAGGAAAAATTCTTCAAGCTTGGAAAGCAGGCCCCGAGACCAACGCATTACGCAAGCAGCTTGAGTCCATGCCCGACGGTGGTGTTTATGCGCTCACGATTCCTGAGGCACCCTTTCGTTGCCCGCCCGGGCCGTATGAGCGCGCATGCCAAGTGGCTTTTTACTTCAAGCAGCACAAACCGAAAAGCAAAGTGCTGGTGTTTGACGCCAACCAGGATGTGGTCTCCAAGCCTGCGCTATTCAAAAAAGCGTGGGCAGATCGCTACCCTGGCATCGTGGAGTACCACAACCAGCACAAGACGGTCGCAGTGGCAGCGGCCGAGGGCTTGATCAAGTTTGATGTGCATGATGCGGCCAAGGCTGATGTGATCAACGCGTTGCCCGCTATGCGCGCCAACAAGATCGCTACTCAAACCGGCTTGGCGAATATGGCTGACGGGCGCTGGTGCGGTGTGAACTATCAAACCTTTGAGTCGACAGCTGCCAAAGATATTTTTGTGATTGGTGATGCGATACAAGTCGCGCAGCTAATGCCCAAGAGCGGGCACATGGCCAACAACCACGCCAAAGTCGTAGCGGCTGCAATCGTCGCGCAATTGAGCGGGATCGAACCCAACCCGCAGCCGATGCTCACCAACACCTGTTACAGTTTCATCGACGATCGTAACGTTGTACATGTGGCGAGTGTACACGAGTACTTGGCCAATGAGCGCACCTACAAAGTGGTGCCTGGGGCCGGCGGTTTAAGTGCCGAAGCGAGTGAGTTGGAAGGAAGCTATGCCAATAACTGGGCACGCACGATTTGGGCGGATATGCTCGAATAAAATCGGCAAGCGCCGATTCATTGGCATGAGGCGGAATGGTTTGTTTTATTTTTTCATGACATCTCAATAAACTCTGCCATCGACCATGAACGAGCACGTGATTGATTGGTACTTTGACTTTATCTCACCCTACGCCTATCTTCAGTGGCAACGCCTGCGCCGTGAAGCGCCGCAGCTGAAGCTCAAGCTCAAGCCGGTTTTATTCGCTGGCCTGCTGAGTCACTATGATCACAAAGGCCCCGCAGAGATCATGCCCAAGCGCAACTGGACCTATGCGCATTGCTTGTGGATCGCGCGTCAGCATGACATCCCGATGAAGCTGCCATCAGCCCATCCATTCAACCCGTTGCCGCTGCTACGCTTATCGCTCGCGCTAGGCGCGACTGAGGATATTGTCGATAGGCTGTTTGCCTACCTCTGGCGAGAAGGTTTGCTGCCCTCAGACGAGATCGCCTGGCAAGACCTGTTGGATGAGCTACTGATGACTCAGTCCGATATCAGCACCGATAGCATCAAGCAGGCGCTGCATGACAACTGCGAGCGGGCGATTGCTGCCGGCGTGTTTGGTGTGCCAACCGCAGTGGTCGACGGCCAGCTATTCTGGGGCGTCGATGCTACCGATATGTTGCTCGGCTATGTTGCTGGAGATCCTTTTTTCAGTAGCGAAGGCTATGCTTTAGCGCACAACCTACCCACTGCCACACAAAGAAAACAAATCGGCTGAAGCCCACCGGCGCTGCCAAACCACGAATTCCCCATGTCTGATTTGGGTATTGTGTCTGACCGGGAAAATTGGAAGAATTCCGGATAGAATCCACAAAAATAGTATCGGCATCACCCGAACCTCCGGCTTACCGACACCATGCCCCGTACAGCGTTACGCACCCTCCTGCTGGCAGTTGCACTGCCGGTGATGCTGCTGGCGTGCGACAGTCAACCTAAAACGTATGACGCTTGCATGTTGAAAGCTTCGCGAGAAGGGCGCAACGATCGACAGTTTCGTACCATGGCTGAGGCCTGCAGAGAGCGTTTTCCAAATCGTCCATAGCAACGCATTGTCGTTCGCAGCGATCATCTCTATTGCTACCGATATCACAGCGACCTAAACACGCATTACCACCTATGATACTCATGACTTCACAATCGTCATCACCGGAAAAAGGTATTTTTATTTGGATGCGACACGCACTGCTACTGGGTCTGCTGCTGACCGGAATGAACGCTCAGGCTAACGACTGCGAGAACGTGATCAAGATGGATGGCCTGTTCAGTAAAGCACATCAACAGTGTCCCTTCAGCTACTACGCGTACCGATTTCATCAGCAATCACTCATGTGTGGCGAGAAAACCGGTGAGACCAAGTGGAAGCAATTGTTCTCGCAGGGCGCTTCCACCTTCGACAGCAAAGCCGCCAGCATGGGTAAATCAGCGCTGTGCACGAAGCTGGTGAAAGACTTTCCGATGACGGTGAAGTTTTAATCAAACCTCGCATACCGTGTTTTATCTGGACTCCGGCCTGCGCCGGAGTGACTCGGGTTGAATGCATCAGCCCTCAATTAGCGCTTTATCTGTGCTTGATCTGTGCCTCCTGAACGGCAACAAAAAGCAGCGCGCCTAACTTGATAGCTGGACGCAGTCTTCCATGATCGGCACACTTGCGTGCCAGCGAAGCTCGTGTTGAATTCGACGTCGCAGCGCGTCAGCGGCATCATGCTCGCCGTGCGTGATGTAAACATGCTGCGGCGCGTGCGGCACCGTGCGTAACCAATCAATGATCTGCCCTGCATCGGCATGCGCTGACATACCCGGTATCGACACAATCTCGGCGTTAACCGCCACATCCTGACCAAAAATTCGAATGCTGCGCTCGCCTGCCACTAAACGCGCGCCGCGCGTACCGCCCGCTTGAAACCCCGCGAACACCACGCTGCAACGTCGATCGCCGAGATGGTTCATCAGATGATGCAAAATCCGACCGCCTGTTGCCATACCGCTGGCTGAGATGATGATGGCCAGGTAGCTGAGTTGATTCAGCTCGCGTGACTGATCCGGCGTGCGACAAAAACGCGCCACCTGCGCCATATGTCGACACTCATCGGCAGACAAACGGTACTCATTCGCATGGCGCTGATAAATACCCGTGGTGTCAATCGCCATCGGGCTACCCAGAAACACCGGCAGATCGGGAATGCGGTTCGCTTTCTTCAATAGCCAAATCTGATACAGCAAGGCTTGCGCGCGCCCGACGGCAAACACCGGCATGATGACCATGCCGCCACGTGCGGCGGTACGTCGAATCACATTTGCCAACTCGGCAGCATGATCACCATCATCATGCTGGCGGTCGCCATAGGTTGATTCAATCACCAGCGTATCAGCATGAGCGATAGGCACTGGCGGCTTCATCATCAGGTCATCGGGGCGACCGATGTCACCCGACATCAACAAACTACGTTCGCCCTGACGCAGCTCCACCGAGCTAGCACCCAAAATATGGCCAGCCGATCGCAGACGCAATTGAAATTCGCCAAGGGTCAATAGCTCGTCAAAGTCCAGCGGCTTGAACAGCTTTAGCGCACGCTGCGCGTCTCCTTCGGTGTACAAAGGCAGCGCCGGCTGATGTTTGGATGTCTTATGACGGTTCGCAAACTCGGCGTCCGCCTCTTGCAAGTGTCCGCTATCTGGTAGCAGCAGTCCGCATAATTCGCGGGTGCCATGGGTTGCGTATACCGGGCCGCGATAGCCCTCGCGCACCAGCAGTGGCAGCGCGCCGGAATGATCCAGATGCGCATGGGTAAGCACCACCGCATCAATATCCTGAGGCCGAATCGGTAGCGGCTGCCAGTTCAGCAGACGCAGGTTTTTATACCCCTGAAACACCCCCCCCGCAGTCGACCAGAATTCGTACACCGCCGGTTTCAAGCAGATATTTCGACCCAGTCACGGCTCCCGCCGCGCCGAGGAAGGTAAGCTTCATTTGGTCTCCGCTTTTTTATTTGTGGAAACATTGTAGTCGATGCAAGCTGCCCAACTGTCCCCTTCCATGTCCGATACCCACGCCCCACCTCACCCCTCGGCAGATGTCGCCGGGCTCAGCAGTGCCGAAGCCGCCCGACGTTTAGCCGCAGACGGTCCGAATGAACTAGCCGACACCCGTCGTCGCGCACTGCGCGAGACCATTACCGAGGTCGTGCGTGAGCCGATGTTTTTATTGCTGATCGCTGCGGGGGTGGTTTACTTTTTGATCGGTGATCGCTTCGAAGCGATGGTGCTGACGGGTTTTGTGTTGGTGATCATGGCGATCACAATTTTTCAGCAGCGCCGTACCGACAACGCATTGACTGCCTTACGCGACATGTCGAGCCCACGCCCGCTCGTGCTGCGCGATGGTCAGCACCAACGTGTCGCGGGTCGCGACATTGTTCGTGGTGATCTGTTGATGTTGGAGGAAGGCGACCGCGTGCCTGCGGACGGTGAACTTCTGTCGGCCCATGATCTGGCGATTGATGAATCGATGCTGACTGGTGAATCAATCCCCATGCCGAAATAAGTCGTCGATACGGTGTACGCGGGCACCTTGGTGACACAAGGCCAGGGTACGGTCCGTGTGCACGCCATCGGGCATCAGACCGAGATGGGTCGCATCGGCAAATCACTCGAGCAAATCGTTTTACCCTCGTCACCGCTACGCGATGAAATGACCCGGCTTACGCAAAGAATCGCTGTCGTGGGTGGATCGCTCGCGCTGATACTGGTGTTCGCCTACTGGCTTGCGCGCGACAACCTACCGGAAGCGATTTTGGCGGGCATTGCCTTGGCCATGTCACTGCTGCCGCAGGAATTCCCGGTAATTATGATTATCTTCTTTGCGTTTGCCGCGCGCCGACTCGGCAAGCTGGATGTGCTGACGCGAAGGTTGGATGCAATCGAAACGCTGGGTGAGACTTCGGTGCTGTGCGTCGATAAAACCGGCACGCTGACGCAAAACCAGATGCAGGTGATCGCGCTGCATCCCACCGATAGTCGCGCGCTGGCGCAATCGGTGGTCAGTGCGACCCTCACTTCCGAACAGCAGACGCTGCTGCACCATGCATTGCTAGCAAGCGAAATCACGCCACACGACGCGATGGAAAAAGCGATCCACCGTCTTGCGGGTGAAGCTGAACAGCCACTGCACGTAGACCCTGCCTGGCAACTCGCGCATGAGTACGAGTTATCGCCGCAGCTACCTGCGATGACGCATGCCTGGCACAACGGAGAGAGCCACGTGGTCGCCATCAAAGGCGCGCCGGAATCTGTCAGCGCCTTATGCCAGCTAACCGCAGAACAACTCGCGCGAATTAATCAGGATGCGATACAACTGGCCGAGCGCGGCTTGCGCGTACTCGGTGTCGCACGTGCCGGCCATAACCATGGCGAGCCGTGGCCAGCAACCCCGCACGGGTTTCGGTTTGAGTGGCTTGGGCTAGTAGCGCTGGCCGATCCCCTACGGGCCGAGGTACCGGCCGCGATTGCGCAATGTCGCCAAGCCGGTATCCGTGTGGTGATGATTACCGGTGATCATCCGCGCACCGCACTGGCGATTGCCAGCGAAGCAGGCATTGCTACTGCCCGCGTGCTCACTGGCAAAGAGCTTGAGGCGATGTCACTCGCCACCTTGGCAGAAGCGGCGCGTGACGTGAATATGTTTGCGCGTGTCAAACCAGAACAGAAACTGGCTCTGGTCGAGGCGCTCAAACAGCAAGGCGAGGTGGTCGCGATGACCGGGGATGGCGTCAATGATGCGCCCGCCCTCAAGGCCGCGCATATCGGTGTGGCGATGGGTCAGCGCGGTACCGATGTGGCGCGCGAGGCCGGCGCGCTGGTTCTGCTGCGGGACGACTTTGATTCGATTGTGCAGGCCGTACGGCTGGGGCGACGCACCTTCGCCAATATGCGTCAAGCCATGATCTACACGCTGGCAGTGCATATACCAGTGGTGGGCTTGTCACTGCTGCCGGTGGTATTCGGGCTGCCATTGCTGCTAACACCGCTGCACATTGCGTTTCTGGAGCTGATGATTGATCCGGCGTGCTCGATCGTGTTCGAGGCAGAGCATCGCGATAACCATCTGATGCAGCAAGCACCGCGGCGCCCCGACGAGCCCTTGCTTGCGCTACGCGACACCATGCAAGCGATTAGCGACGGGGTGTTGACGACCGGTGTTACTTTTTTTGCTTATGCCAGCCTGCTCAATATCGGGCAGCCCAAGCACAGCGCTGCAGCTTTGGCGTTTGTGTTGATGGTGGTTGCGAATACGGTGTTGATTCTTCCCAGCAGAACGCGCGAGCGGCAATGGCGCGCGTTATGGCAAGGGATTCCGCGCATATCTTTAGTAATTATGCTGGCCACCATCGCCGGGCTGTGGATGGTGACGCAAGTGGCGCCGGTAGCAGCGGCGTTCCGATTTATTCCCCTTGCCTATTCCGATTGGTTGCTGGCGGTTGCCGGCGGCCTGGCGATGCTGCTGCTGTTTCAAATGGTGAAGCTGCCGCCTAAAAATGGCAGCGTCAGTTAGCTCAGTGCTCATCGCATCTGCTGTCATGCGCATTAAGCAGGTAGCTGCCCGACATGATCAAACGGCGGCAAAAAGCCTTCGCGCGCTAATGCCGCCATCTGCTCTGGCGGTACAGCTGGCGCGATGATGTAGCCCTGAATCTCATCACAGCCAATGGCTTGCAGTAGACGCAGCTGCTCCACCGTCTCTACACCCTCTGCCACCACATGCATGTCTAGAGCGGTGGCCATTGACACAATCGCGCGATACAGTTGCTCGCCTTCGGAGCCATGGGCAAGTGAGTGGGTGAAGGCCTGGTCCACCTTCAACACATCCACATCCAGCCGATGCAACTGCGCCAGCGAGGAGTAACCGGTACCAAAGTCATCAATCATCAGGCGTATACCCAAAGCGCGCAGCGCATCGAGCTGTGCCGAGCTTGCAGTACCGCGATCAACCATCGCTGATTCCGTCACTTCGACTTCCACCAGATGGGCCGGCACGTTAAAACTGTTCAGCGCACGCTCAATACAACTGGCAATCTGACCCCGCTGTAACTGGCGCGGCGAGACATTGACCGACACCGGCACCAGAGTCATCCCCTGCTCACGCCACCGCACGATTTGCGTAACTACTTTTTCAATCACATGCTCGCCGATCGCATTGATCAGACCGGCCTCCTCAGCAGTTTCAATAAAAACCCCGGGTAACAATAAGCCGCGCTCTGGATGTTGCCAGCGCAGTAGCGCTTCAATGCTGCATAAGCGGCCCGTACTGGCTGATACCCGAGGTTGATAATGAATCACGAACTCGTCGCGCTCAACCGCATCACGCAAGGCGCTTTCTATGCTCATCTTGCGCACTAATTCGTCGGATAACTTCGGATCATAAAAATGATAGCGACCCTTGCCATCGGCCTTTGCCGCATACATCGCTACATCTGCATGTTTGATCAAGGTTTCTGCATCAGTACCGTCTTGCGGAAACAAGCTGATGCCAATCGACGCGGATACGGAGCTGATCATAGTGCCTGACGCTGGATACGGCACTGACAACTGCGTGATCAGCGCACTGGCTATACGCGCGACGGCCTCGTCTGAATCCGCATTGTCCAGCACCACCGTAAACTCATCACCGCCGAGCCGAACCACATAATCACTGGCACGGACGGTATCGCGAATACGCGCTGCGGCTTGCACCAATACTTCGTCACCCGCCGGGTGACCAATGGTGTCGTTGACCCCTTTGAAGTTATCCAGATCAATGAACATCAACGCCAGCTTGCCACGCCCGCGCTCAGCGCGACGTATGGCAGCTGGCAAATAATTCATCAGCCAGCGTCGATTCGGTAATTGCGTCAGCGGGTCATTGTTCGCTAAGTCGGCTAAGGCCTGCTCGTGAGTTTTTACATCGGATATATCGCGCAATGTCAGCGCGATACCCGTACCCG
>Ga0194133_10004865_pt1 | contig 17535 bp, 11 predicted proteins | sample TA2KigOf40mmetaG_FD_155448 | JGI IMG/M metagenome (GOLD analysis project Ga0194133, IMG submission 155448) | Freshwater microbial communities from Lake Tanganyika, Tanzania - TA2015055 Kigoma Offshore 40m | ecosystem: Environmental > Aquatic > Freshwater > Lake | place: Tanzania: Lake... | reverse complement strand
AAAATGTGACGTCACTGTAAAACAGTCTAATATTTACAAATTAAATATTAGACTGTAAAACAGTCTAATATTTACAAATTAAATACTAATAAAAAAATTAAAATTTTATTTTAATTCTACAAAAAATAATCTATATATTTTATTTATAAATTAAAGAGCGCAAATTTTTATTTTGCTACTTTACTGGTCGATAAGTTTTAAATATACAATGACGTTATTTTTTTGTTGTTTACCTCGAGCGGTAGTTGAACCCAGGCCGCCGGGATGGAAAAATCTGGCAAATAACCAAATTGACCACCCTGATTCCCTTTGACATACGGAAGACACCCCTACCCCTTACATGCATTAAACTATGCTCCTTTTCGTTACAGGAAATTAAAAACCCTAACCTTACTTAATAGGTGCAAAGCTTTTTTCCCAACTGGCTATGACTTCAATCCTCAGATAGTGTACTGATGAGATGATGACGTACGCCTGAGGGTCTCCAGGGGCAAAGATCATTTTTTTTAAAGCCGACTCCATATTAAATTCAATTTAAAGCAGGGTCCCTTTATATCAAACACACAAAAAATGACTTTTAGACCATTAACAACCCCGAGGACCCTGTAGCACAACTCAGCCCCCTCGACAAAATTTTAAAAATCCCTCTCTGTACGTTTTGTTGCTTAAAGATGTGGAGTCTGTGCGCCAAATCTCAGCTCCCTAGTTTTAGAACTTTGGGAGGGGATAGAGGTGACGTACAGATGACACCCCTGCCCCTTATGTGCACATGGTAAAATTTTAGCGTGATAAAAAACCCAACTCTCTATTCGCTTCGCTTGTGGAGGACAACAATGTGTAATGTAGGCTTATCTGATGTTAATGTGTCATCAACACCTTTGTAAGAACCCCGCCATAGTCATAGAATTGTATCTTTGATCTTTGCAGATTACAATTACCCTGACTTGGGGTGCTTTGTTGATTTTTTTGCAATCCAAGTGGCATATGGTTGAGGATTGAACCTGTAACCTTGGATCTTGGGTACCAGTCAGGTGCCTATGACCATCATGACTCCACGTGTTTCTGAAATGTAAAGACAAAATTTTCTACTCTTTTTGAATTCTCTTACCTTACAAACACTTCGGCCAATCCCCAAGGGAGGATTTGTCCTTAGCGTCTCACAGGTGGACGTTTCTTTTTCTTCCTTGACCAACAGGTGGTTTCAATCAATTTCTTAATCCCAACTATTTCCATTTCGTTTGGTCTGGATAAAGAACGATGGTTGCATCAAAATGAAAATCATCATTCTAATTATTAGTTTTGTGTTGAATTCTTCTGTAATTGGTGGTGTTCATCTGAAGAAACTGAGAAAGTCAAAATCAAGATCAGACATTCCAATTGAAGCTAGTGATGAAGCATTGTTTGAAAAAGAACTCAACTATGATCTTGATAGATTTGAAAACATTCAGGAAAAAATTTCTCAAATGAAAAGTCTTCTGGAACAAAAAGAAGAAAATCAGGTGAAACTTTTTGTAAAGCATAATTTATTTGGTAAACATTCAAGCTAAAATACTTGACTTTTTAGACACTCTTGGCATCTAGAAAACTTCAAGATGAAACTGAACTGGTGAAAAGTGTTGATGAAATCAAGCTGCTTGGAAAAGATTTGAATGAAATCGGATCCATTGTGAAAGACCTCGGTGAAAACTTAACTGGACATGTTGCTAGAGATATAAGAAAAATGCTCAAGGTACATGAGTTTTATAAAGAAACTAAACTAAGCTTACCTGGATGCAGTTCCAGGTTCTACTTTTGACCAATTTCCCCTGGCGTTGGCTGGCTCAAACTTGGCAGAATCACTTACTCTTCCATGGCAGACAAATTCTGTTTTATAACTTTCTGTCAAAGATGAGCCCAGGGTTGAGTAGTTTAGCATTAAAAATTTAAAGTCACAAAGGAAACAAGATTTCCTTCAGTTTTTGGTGTTTTGGGCCTCACAGGTCTAGGGGTTGCAGCATTGGGTTATGAAAGGCACATTTTAAACTCTGGCTGATAATATTACCTCCAGCCCAAAGTGCTCATAATAAGATGTCTGCCTAGTGTGACTGAGAGGTCATATAGACACCTGGCGGAGAACAGAGATTTGAGGTTTTGGGTTCAATCCCCGGCCCATGCCCAGCAATTTTTCAAACCCGGATTGCAAAAAAATCAAGACTCTTGCAAAGATGATTACCTTGAGTAATTCATCGGTTGGGTTTTTTTGACAGCCAGGGGTCAAAGGTTGCTGGGAGGTGTCGAGGTTTGAACCCACAAGTGTTTGCTTCATTGAAGAATTTCTTAAAATAGTTGAAACTTTAGGATGCATCAGTTTTTCTCGGTGAACTGGAAAATCAAGTCAGTGATGAGGAAAATTTTCATGGCTATACTCATTTGGTAAATTCAAATACCACGTTTTGAATCTCTCTAAAGAATATTAATATATTGATTTTATACTTTTACACTTAAAGAAGAAGCAAAAGCTCATTTTAGAGGAACCCAGCAAATTGAATTCCTCATCTAAGTTGGACAAAGAATGGGAGGTCAGTTGGAAACTTTTACCTTTGATATTATTACTTTCAACCTTTATTGAGTTTCAGAGGATAAAAGTTTCTTCTAAAGTTTACTTTGAAAAAGAAGAGAGTATCCTGACAGATGATGGAGATGATCCACTTGTAATTGCAATCATCATTTTTGCAATTGTCACAGTGATTCTGATTCTGATTGGGATCCTGGTAATTTATTAGATGTTGAAAAAAGAGCAAGACTGGCTAATATTTTTCATCAAAAATCTAGGTGAAAAAATATTGTATCAGAGGTTCAACGTCAGTTACAAATCATAAGAGTTTTGGATACACAGACGAGTTCGAAAAAGAAGGTAAACTTGTGCTAAAAAGAATCTTTTTCATTAAATTTCATACGTTTTGTCTGGATTTTAGAAGACATATACCTGGAGGATTTTGGAGAGGGTGATTTTTTCGAATGGCCGGTGAAACCAAATCCATCCCAAGCTGAATCCAGCTACCAGCAAAAGCAAACTGTTGTGGAATATTCCAAAGGTTTTGAGGCTTATTGTCGCATATCTTCCAACAGAGAAAATCCCACCAACCTGTAAAGTAATGTAACAAATTTAGTTGACTTTTTGGGGGACCATAAAATGTTGATCTGGTCTTCGAGAAACTTTGATTTTAAAGACAAAAAAATTTTCTGGTCCAACAATTAAGCCTAAGCAATTTTTTAAATAGTGATTCATGCCAAATGAAATTTCATGAATTTCTTTTATTTCCTTAACTTCACACATCTATTCTTCTCAAAGCACCCCACTCAGTATCAATATAAAAACATACCCCAGATGTAAATAATAATAATCTGATGCAGTATGGCCTAAAGAGATGAATTACTCAATGAATTATTACCTTTATTAGTGATTGCAGATAAATGTTACCCTGACTAAAGGTGCCTCGTTGATGTTTTGCACTCTGGGATGAGAGTTTGCTGGCATGGTTGGGGATTGAACCCGCCACCTTAGGATCTTAGTTTCCAGTCAGGTGCCTTCAACCACTCGGCCACAGCAGCCCAGTAAAGCAAACCTTGAGAAGGTTTATAAATTTTTCCTTTTGTTGATAATTAACTTTTACATTTTGCCTGATTTATCCTTTTAATCAACATGAATTTTTCAATAAATATACATCTTTTTAAAAGAAAAGCCACAAATAGTCCAATATTTTTCTTTTAAATGAAATAGGACTCTTTTTTGTTTCAATGAGGTTAAATTGAAACAATTCTCTTATTAGAATTCAAATTTTAAGCCTGTTATAGTTGGAAAAAGATTGGATTTCCCAATTCTATCTTAATATTTCTCAACTTGCACATTGAATAATTGATTGACGCAATAATGGTCATTTATCTGTCATTTGCTTATCTTGAACATGTTTTGGATTCAGAAAGTTAAAGATTTCATAGAAGTCCGGACACAAAGATGAACTTGAAAGGTCATCCATAAACAGTGATAAACTTAATCCTGTGTGATAACAGATGTGTATAAAAGATGATGCAACTACCTGCCTAAGAGTTTAGAACTCAACATGTTTTCTCTGAGATTGACAGCTTTGCTCGTGGTGGGTCTGGCCATCTCGTGGACGTCAGCCCATGAGGTCAGCCATCTGAAAGTGGCCTTTGAGAAATTCGAAAACAACTTCGGAAAGAAGTATGCCAATCAGGCAGAGAGAATTCGCAGATTTGCCATCTTCACAGAAAATGTGAAGAAAATTGATGAACACAATGCCAAGGGTCATACCTGGACAAAAGCCATCAATCAATTTACGGACTTGACAGGTAGCATTTTTACCCTTCTGTTAATAGAATAACTTATTTTACTCTAGCATGATGTCTGAACCATTTAATCATGTAAGGCAAATGCAGCTAGAAAGCAAAAATCTATGAGTTTTAGGGGGTTCCATCTTGTCACTATCAGTGTTTATAATACTTTAATATGAGACTAACCTTTACAATCTTCATTTAGCTCAAGCAACGAGACTTCAATTTGATTGTTACGATCCTTGACAATTTTCTTAGGAAACTATGTATAAAGATCTTCTTAACATGGCTACAAACTTTTTTTTCTTCATTGCCAGACCTGAAGTGTTGATCTGTTCTTTTTCTTTCAGGAAAATGTAGCAAATGAAAAATTTTCATATGCTTTACTAAAAAATATGTTTTAGGAATAAAAAAACCTTTTTCAGATGAAGAGTTTCGAGCTACCTACCTGCATGGGTACACCAACCTTCTTCAGCCTGGCGGAGGAAAGGCTGCGATTCGGAGCCACAATATCAATGTGAAAGCGCTGCCCGATTCTGTCGATTGGAGAGAACAGGGGGCTGTGACAGAAGTCAAGGATCAGGGGAGCTGCGGCTCCTGCTGGGCCTTTGCTGCCTGTAAGGATATACATTTTCTTTTTCTCAAAAGATTTCCTGTGTGCTGTCAACACTCTAATTACCCTTATAGTGCACCAAATTGAGTCCTATGTTAAGCTGAACGGGGGCAACCTGGTGGACCTCTCTGCCCAACAGATTACATCATGCACACCCAATCCCCTAAAGTGTGGAGGTAAACATAAGATGATCCTGCTTTAATGCAAGCAACAAAAAAGGCAAACCATTTTTCAGGGTCTGGAGGGTGCTTCGGGTCTATTCCTCAGCTCGCTTACTCTTACATACAGTTGTTTGGACTGGCCACCGAGGCTGACTACGGTTACACATCAGGACTGTTCGGCAGCACCGGAAGCTGTGACTTTGACCCTGCGGTGACAAAGCCCTACGCCACGCTCAGGGGATTTGAGTCTCTGCCCAAAAATGACCAGGCAGGTGGCATTTGCCATTCTCTTGTGTCCTTGGACATCTCACATTCTGCTTTATTGATTCTAGGATGCCGTGTTGGAGCACTTAGCCACCAAGGGTCCACTTGCTGTGGCCGTGGCTGCCAACGACTGGTCTGCCTACGGCGGGGGCGTGTTTGACGGGTGCCGCTACGACAGAAACATCGAGCTCAACCACGGTAAGCCCAAACTCGCGTCTAATCAGCGCTCCATCTCTTCATTGCCCCGTTCCTTTTACATCCAGCTGTTCAGCTTGTCGGCTACGGCACGGACCCCGTCGGCGGAGACTACTGGTTGATCCGCAACAGCTGGAGCACCATCTGGGGTGACGGCGGCTTCATCAAGTAAGTATTCACTGTCGACCTTGCTAAATCGAGCCTGACAGATTTGTTTTCCTCCAGATTGAAGAGGGAAACGTCCGCCCAGTGTGGCACCAACTCCAGCCCCCTGAGCGGGGTGGCTTGCGTCGGCGACGGCATTTCAGAGCAGCACGTCTGCGGACAGTGCGGAGTGCTCTTCGACACAAACTACCCCATCGGCGCGGAGGCCCTCTAACACGTCAGCGCTCACAGTCGACAATCCTAAATTGACCCTCATTTCATTCTCCTTAGTGTTTCAACATTAAAATATAACTTTACTTGCACCATTGAAGCTTAAAAAATTGTTAAATCTAGAGGTTGGGTTTAGCCTAAAATTTGCCGATTCAGGTCATTTTTTGACGGCTCGGGTTGGGTCGCGCCCATCCAGATCAATAAAATTTTCCCCAACTCTACCAAATCTCGTGAGTTTACCTCTGGCGCGGATCAGAAGTAGGCAAGGGCCCGGTGGCCTTGGGGTAGTACCTGTGCTCTCTAAGGATCGTACCCCATCAGGGGCCTCTCCACTAATACCTGAAGGGAGTCTTGACCCTCGAGGTGATATGCGTGACACTGAGATTGCATAATGCGTACGACCTTTGAATAGACGTGTCAGGCAGGCGAGGCCGTGAGGGGCCGGCCCAAAGTCCAAGTCGGTCGGTCGGCCTGTCAAGAATAAAGAAAAGAAGGACGAGGACAGAGGTCTGAGAAAACGCATAACAACGCCACGTTGTAAAAATGGAAACGCGAAATGCGAACGAACGCCAGTCGTTGGCCACCATTTCTCTACTCCTTGCGCGTGCCGCGTGTTCGCCTTTCGGTCATCCGTCATCGGCATTCGCCATTCCGCAGTCACCGAGCTAGACGCTTCCCTCCCTCAACGCGAAGCCAAATTTCTCAAGAGCAGTGCTGAAACTGAAAGTTGACTGACTTGACTCAATACTCTACTTTAGTAGATGCATCGCCATCGCCTTACATTATACAATTTAAATTTACATCCCTGCCCTATCCTCGAAGCCGAAACGCGCATTCGCCTTGAGATGGCACCGGGCAAGATCGAGGGTCGACACCAAGTCACCGACACACCATAACGAGGTCTTCCTTCATTTCTTTCTCTTGAAACGTCAAAGTTCAAACTGTTTGCGGTATATATTGAACGCCGATCGTGATTTGCAGAAATTTTCTTGAACGACATAGTGTCGGTCGTTTACACTATTCGTTCGGCAAAAACGTTGTTACCCTGTCCAAACAGGCTTTTCACACAGTTTTCCGTCAAAAAACAGGTGCAGGTAAACCGGGTCGCTCTTTTCACGGCAAGTCGGGCACGCCTTTTTTGAAACGGCAAAAATTTTCCAATCCCTTGTCAAACTTTCTTGTTTCGTCAAAAAAGAATGACGCAATGACAGAGCCTATTTTTTCCAGTAAAACTTTTTGCCACACTGTATTTATCTAGAAAGTTTAAGGCCCGATGCGCGTACTTTGCCTCGCGCCGAAGGATTGTCAAGTTTTGTCTGGCGTGCGCGGTGGGTGAGAGTTCAGCTGGATTTGGTGCGTGCGGCGCATAAAACTGAGCGAAGCTCGCGGAGACGGCGACGAAGTAAAATCGAAAGAGAGATCCTCGAAGTCATCTCTAGCTCTATAAAACGATCCGTTCTATTCTGTTCGTTTCGTTATAACGTTGAGTTGTACGTACGCGCACACTTTGGTTGAAGGAAAGAAGCAGAAGGAAGGAAGGATTCAGTTTTGTTTTTCTGCGGGAGTGAAGTTTCGTTCGAGTTCGACTCGATTTTACAGTGTGCATGATTGGCAAGAAGAAGCGGTGAGGATCGCAGTGTTATGTTCAGCTGGAAACGGATCAACGTCTTCAAAGATTAGTGGACATTTTGAAAGTGCAACATCATTATTACCTGTAGATTGGCCAAATTATAGAGGGGAATTTTTCAAGTGATATCTTACGCTTTTAAAGATGTCCTCAGGCGGCAGTGCAAGCAGCGGCGGGACGGGCCAGAATCAAGCCAACTCTGCCCAGAGTGGCCCAGCCAAGCTCTCGACTACCGAAAGAGCCAATAAAAGTAAGTTTTTTTCCCTTTTTCGGACTCTGACTTGGGTGTCTGTCTTAAGGATCGAGATCCCGATGGACCCGACAAAATTGACGCTCCATTTCCAAAGCTGTCAAGGACATCTTGTGCCCCAGAGTCCTGACCCGGGATCGTGTCGCGCCTGGGCGAGCCGCTCATTCCTTATCGTGCCGTAAAGGAATTTACTTATCTCTGATTGAATGTCTCTGTCCAACAGTTGTGGGATTTGTCGCTTGACACATCACATTCCCAAGAGGATAGAAGAATGAATGACCTTCCTCCCTTTGGGTCTACTTGAACAACAAAAAGAGAGGTTCGACGAGACAAATTGGGGTGTTTCACATCCGTCGTGTATCGAAATGACCATTTCTAGGTTTCTTTTTCACTGTTTTGCACTTTCTGTGCGAGATTCCCAAAACAATCTTTTTAGCCTTGCCTGCTTCCAAACTCGAGACAACGACCTCTTGACCAACACTATTTGACAATCCCTTCAAGGTGTGGGATGATTTTCTGGCTCTGTAAAACAGCTGCTCCTCATTTTCTATCGAGGAATGTTGGTACTTTGTTGATGGCTCTGAATATTGAATGGCGAAAATCAGGGCAGACATTCATTTCAAGTACATCGTAGGCCTTTTGGCTGTGGTATTGCATTTTTTTTGGAGATATTATTTGCTACCTTGGGTTGACCCACCCGTAGCATTCCTCAGGACTTATCCTCAGCCAAGTAAAGAAAGCACCGTTGCCTTTGTAATCTAATGTCTTTCGCCATTTTTGTCCTGGGGTTCTTCAACGGTTGTGACCCTATCATCAGCTTTTTGTGTGAGCCATGAATTGCAAGCCCAAAATTTGATTTTTTAATTATTACGAAATTTACGTTTTTCATTTGAGAGGTCACAAGCACCTGATCTAAGGTTGCGGCCTCAATCCCCGGCCGAGCCGGCAATTCTTCAACCCTGGATTGCCCTCGAGTCAGGGTATGGCGGGACCCTTTTAAAACAAAATGATTATTGGCTATTTGGGTCAGCAAGGATAAAAGAGTTTCTGACATTGGCCCCTGGTCAGCAGCTGCTTTTCTTTAGCTTGTGACCTGAGCAAACAATTCTTTTGAAAAAAAGCGAGCATTGCGCATAATGGGGCAGAATTGACGTCGTCAGTCAAATGATATAGTTTGAAGGAATTTTCAAATGTTTGTCCACTACAAGAAATGGTCTTTCTACTTTTACTCCGTGGAGAGACATTTTATGTCTCTTACAACTCATCTTTCATCCGAAATGTTCCCCAGAGAATCAACTAGGGCTATAACTTAGATCAAAAAGATTTACCCATCAAGTGTTGACGTCGACTTTAATACCTTTTACTCTATCTGAAAGTTACCAAATTAAGTTATTGTGTTTGTGTTTGCCTTTTCTGCCTTTCACAACATGGTCTGAAAATAAACTTTTTCAATTATGTCGATGAACTGATTGAGTAACAAAACAGCCTTGAAATGATTCAAAGTAAGTTCAGAAGTCTGAATGTCCAAATTTACAAACTTGGCATTTTCTTTTTTTGTGTGTGTCATGAATTTCTGAATGAGAAAAGTGTTGCAAATATGTTTAATGAGAATCGGTCTATTGTCAAATAGACTTTTTTTGGATTGAATTGCCTTTTGAGCAGGCAAATTTCATTAGGGCTGTATATTAAACCTGAACAAAGTGTTGTCAATGTTTTCTTTAAAACACGTGATTTTAATTTTCAGGCGTACCGTTTCCACCCTCCAACAAATTGACAATTAGTGAGGTCTTTGATGCGCGAACGAACAAACCCCGGCCTGATGTTCTTAAGCAGCATTTCATCCTCGAGGGTCGTATAGACGAATCAGCAGCCCTGAGGATCATCAACGAAGGTGCAATGCTGCTGAGAAATGAAAAAACGATGATAGAAATTGAGGCACCGGTGACAGGTGGGTCACACTGTCGGGAAACTAAAAACAGTTTTTGTAAATCATTTTATGTTCTTCTTACAGTTTGTGGAGACATCCACGGTCAGTTTTATGACCTCATGAAGCTCTTTGAGGTCGGAGGCCCGCCAGCTTCGACCAAGTACCTCTTCCTAGGTGACTACGTTGATAGGGGCTATTTTAGCATAGAGGTAAATTTGACATGTGTTTCTATTAGCTGTGACAAGTTCTATTTTCTCTTTCTTCATGTCAAGTATTCAGTTTCAAGATTGGAAGAAATTCCAGTATTAAATTGCAAATCAAGATACTTTTTAATCGAACGTCGAGTGACATGCAAGCGAGCATTCCTTATCTGGAAAAAATGTTCTACACCCTATAATAAATTTTTCACAACCTTGAAATTGTAAAATTTTGTTATCTGACCTTGTTTTTTTTCCATAATCTTTGAATTGAATTTCCAAAACTTTTATTTACCCAGTCATGTAAGTAATTTTTTTTTGAAAGTTTGTAACACCTGAGTTATTTGCTTACAAAACAACAAAACTTTTTTTTTGTCCATTTGGTTGGTCCAGAACTTGAACAATGTATTTTGGCATCAACTCTTTAAGTAGAGTTTGGCAAAACGAATGCAATTAATCCTGTATTCCAACTTTTCTTTTTCAGTGCGTTATCTACTTGTGGGCTTTGAAACTGTGCCATCCAACCACCTTGTTCTTGCTTCGTGGCAATCACGAGTGTCGACACTTGACAGAATACTTCACATTTAAACAAGAATGTAAGTTTGATCTCAGTTGGTTTTACTTTTTTTTCTGCAGTGTTTCCAAAGCATCCATCAAGAAATCGCATTTTTGACCCAATAGCTGAAAAATTGGGCAGTTTCTAAATGTCAAGGGTGAGGACAAGCTTAACATGCTATACACTTTCTTTCGTCTGTACATACAGCTGCACGTAAAGATTGCTGGCCAAAATTTCGTTTGAAAACTTTTCGATTGAGACTTTAGGTTTTGAACCCTAATTGGCAGCTGATGATGAAGAACAACAACAATCCTCCACCATCAAAATCTAATAAACTTTTATGGCCATTCATCTTTTCAACTCTTTGCAAACTTGCCTGTTATGGTGTGAAAACTTTCGCACAGAATTTGCTCTCCGACAAACTTTTTTCACTGGAGTCAAAATCTGAAAACTGTTGTTTGTTTCTGATACCCACCAACATCTTTAATATTCCTTACACCATTACAATTATTTTTGTGCTAAGCTGAAAGAATTTTGTTTCAAGTTTCTGGGAGACTGTTTGCCTTTTCTCCCATCAGAATCTTTCAGCAAACGATCATCTTTTCTGATTGGAATTTGATTTATTTTCTCCACATTTCATGGTTGACTGAACTACTAGATTTAAATGTAAATGTAAATGTAAAAATGGGGGTCAGTGAAGATGTCATCCTTATTCTGAGCTACCTGAAAAAAAAGTGTTGCTGTTCAATTAGCTTATCTTTATTGGAGATGCGTTCGGGCGTATCTGGTGAAAGGCTAGGGCTTTTTGCCAACAGAATTTTGTACATCTTCGATGCTGTGGATGGAAAAAAAGGACTTGTTATGATATGAAATTGCTCCTTTCTGCTTCTCCTTCTTTTCTCTCCTGTCCTTTTATTTGAACTGACTCGTCGTCTCCATCTACCCCACTTCGATTTTCTCCTACTCCGATTAAGAGTCAGCTACCGGAGAGGAGGTGAGGGAGAAGTTCAGGCCGAAGAGGCTCGAATAGAGCAACGTCTTTCCAGTGTTGGACTTGTGCGGGTAAAAAAAAAAGAGATTCAAGGAGAAAAATTATGAGCAAACAAACGAAAAAGTAAATTGCAGGGCTCGATCGGATCTTGAGAATAAATAAATCGATTCTGTAAAATTGAAACCTGCCTGTCGAATCACAAAGATAATCGAGACAAAAAATGACAAATCGACCTTCTTTTGCATTTTGATTGTCTCGTGCTTTCAGAAAATGTATGATATTTTTTTCAGGCCAAGGAAAATTGTCTGTTCGATAAATTATGAGCAAGAGCAACTATCTTTTATTTAATCAACAGTCCTTTTTCAAACCAATTTCTACTCTTTTCTTTTCCAGGCAAAATCAAGTATACAGAGCGTGTGTACGATGCCTGTATGGAGGCCTTCGACTGTCTGCCATTAGCTGCACTCATGAACCAACAGTTCCTTTGTGTCCATGGAGGTCTCTCGCCGGAAATTCACACGTTAGACGATATCAAAAAGGTAAAATCTAACTATGAACCCACCCTATTTCTTGTGTGTGTCACACACAACCAACACAAAATGGATTTGTTCCAGTAACACCACTCAAGCAAGGGTTGGGTCATAAGGATGACATCTGAGAAGAAACATATATGGTGTCAATCAGCTTAAAGATGGGCCCTGAACCAACCCAGCAGAAAATAAGGGGCTGACCTGGGTATTTTTTGACCTGACCAGCTGAGATTTCTTTTTAACCTGACGTTGAATGATTTGAAAAATACAGTATTTTCCAGACTTGGAGGTGGTAGACCCGAGCCGCGAAAAAATTACCCGGTCAAAAATTTTCGGCCCAGACCCATCTCCAAATAAACTTATCACTAGAACTTAATGACCTTGTAAAAATGGCAATGTTTGTCTCACTCAAAAAAATAACCTCTTGCAAAGGATTTGGGCAATCACAATTTTTTACTCTTTATGGGTATCTAATAAAAAATATTATTTTGCTATTAAGTGAAACGATATTGCAAATTTGTTTTAAAAAACTGGGACTCCCATCTGGACCCTATCTTTTAACATCCCTGAATTCTTCGAAAAGTTTTGTGCCATGCCTAGGGGGGGTTTGGACAGCATGCCCCCTCACAAAGTTTCAAATAATCAAAGACTGTAAATGGCAAAAAAGGAATAAAAGTTAATACAATTATTTTCAGTTGGACCGCTTCAAGGAGCCTCCTGCCTTTGGCCCAATGTGTGACCTTCTTTGGTCGGACCCCTTAGAAGATTTTGGAAACGAGAAGAATGCCGAACACTTCTCACACAATTCAGTTAGGGGGTGCTCATATTTTTACAGGTAAATAATTTTTCAGTAGATCTAGTCGACTAGAAATCTCTCGAGTCTCATTATGCCAGAAGGTTGTCAAATTTTTGGCAACTTGTGTAAAAAAGAATTTCTCCAATTTGTATTTTAATTTTGCTCGCCAAGTAAGGCTTCACCTCAAATTGCCTTCCCTGCATTTCGGTTCGAAAAGATGGAGAGAAAAAACCTAACTAGTCACAACGAGATAATGATCTTTTATATCAAAGCTTCAAATTACCTGTCAGTCGAGATGACCAGGGCACAAAAAAATAGCCTCCAAATGCATCACTCTTTTAGCCACAACTGCTTTGTTATTCTCAGGGAACTCGTTTCGTTTTATTCATGCTTCCAGTCAAGCAATGTCTTTGTATGCAAATCTCATTTTCACACGAATAATGAAACATCATTCGTCAATTTCAATTTCTGTCCAACACACTCAATAGGCAAACTTAGAGAAAGACAGACGAACCTTTTTTTTGTGGCCGTTTTGCTGTTATAGAGAGATGAATTAAGAAATAAGGCTATTGATAAAGGCAATAATTTATATGAAAATGAATGAGTTTGATTCTCCTACCCACCCCACCTTTTTTGTGCATACAATCATTTACTGTAATAATTAGAAGCATCCTCTCGATGACAGACTTAATCCATTGGGATTTCCCCTTGAGCTGGTTTTAATTTGCTCAGCTTTTAGTATATCTCGATTTCTCGCCGCTGTCATCCCGAGGAATAAAATTCCAACAGATTATTGCATTTTGTTTGAGGGGGATCAGAGAGACAAAGATAAAAACTAATGTGAAAAAGCTTTTATAAAATCTGTCCCTTTTTTTTCAGCTACGCAGCGAGTTGTGATTTTCTTCAACAAAACAACCTTTTGTCGATTATTCGAGCTCACGAAGCACAAGATGCGGGGTAAGTATCCATTTGTTCTGGATACATGAATCAAACTTATTCTCTTGAAACAGGATTAATTCCTCCCCCTGTCTGTCCTCCTCTTTTTTTTCGGGTCCACAACAAAAAGACTAATTGAATTGAAGATGCGATGATGATGATGATGACGACGACGACGGTGGCAAACTTTTGACCACAAGCGAGCGATCTGGATGTTCTAAAAATTGTTGTGGAGAAAAAATAATACCTAGAATAGTTCCCTTAGGGGAATGAAAAAATTTGCCACACGTGTCAAATGTGGTCTCATGATAATCTGCAAGACAATGACTTAGCACTAAATTTATGCGACAAAATTTGCATTATTTATTGGTTGAAAAATTGCTAGATCCAACCCAGTGCCTTTCTCATATGGCTTTACATCGTGTTTTGCCTTAAAGAGCAACTTTACGAGACTCACTGTTCATGTTGATAAGGCTAATAGAACATTGACCTGGGACGTATAAAATCTGTTTTTGAAAAATTGTCTGCTAGTCAAAATATAAATGTAAAGAAATTTTTCATCCTGTTTCAGATATCGCATGTACCGGAAAAGCCAAACAACTGGTTTCCCGTCTCTTATCACAATTTTCTCTGCGCCCAATTATTTGGATGTATATAACAACAAGGTAGGAAGATGACCTCTGAAAGTTATGTCGTAACAATTTTTGAGTACTTGTTACCAAAAGTCAAATTTATTTAGCTGGGTTCAATCCTCAAATTCTTATTTCAAGCTGAATGAAAGAAAATATTCCTTTGAAAAAAACCTCTCGTCGCAGCATGCTACAATTTTGCGATAGTAACCTTACTTTGAAGCAGAATAGAAATATTGAAACTTTGTATGGGATTGGGAAAATGCTTGCAGAATTTACAATGAGTTTGTTGTCCAAATCAGATAACAATGTCCAGCTGCATCGATGCTCTCAAAATTACAGAAATTCTTTCCTAGACTTAACTTGAATAATGACACTTTTTATTAACCATTTCTAGGCTGCCGTCTTGAAGTACGAGAATAATGTAATGAATATTCGCCAGTTCAATTGTAGTCCTCACCCATATTGGTTGCCCAACTTCATGGATGTTTTCACCTGGAGCCTTCCGTTTGTTGGCGAAAAAGGTTATATAAACACAACGCACAATCCCTGTTTCGAATTCTTTTACCCTTGCTGTTTTAGTGACTGAAATGTTGGTCAACATTTTAAATATCTGTTCCGACGATGAGCTCATGTCGGACGGCGAGGATTCCGGTGAAACTGAAGGTACGTGTCATTTTGCCCGATTCAAAATCATCTCACGTGATCTTGTCTTTTTATTCAATTGCGATATTCGAATCATGACCTTGACCAACCCGTCCAGTTCCGTCCCATGCACATTTGTCTCTGAAATTCTCACCCCCTTTTATTCACGTTTCTTTCTAAGGGATAATTGCAAAACTACCCGAGAATGTTCCATCTCTTTTTCTATTTTCTTTATCTCCTTTTCAAAATGGACCCCCGAATGTAAACCTGGGACTTTCCCAAGTTACTCCTCCAGTCTTTGTTTCTTGCTGCTGGTGCAGCCAGTCTGAAGAAATCCCACAAATAACTTTTTTCTTCATAACGAATTGTTCTTTAACTTATTATTATTACTATGTCTGACTGACCTGATTGGCATTTTGGATCTCTTTTACAGAGGGTGAGTTGCTCTTCCATTATCCACCATCACCACTAGTAAATATTTACCAGCCCACCCGGTTGATAACCCAAGCCATTCCATCCGCACTGTTGATCAGGGCTGTAACTTCTCATTGATAAGCACTGCTCAACATTTCTAGGTCTCACCTTGTATTACCAAAGCCAATATTTGTTACAGCCATCCAAGCACTCACTCATTTTGAGTAAAGAAAAAAAAACCTTTTGATTTTTTACCCCCCACCCCACCCCCTTCTTTTGCACTTTGTTGCATTCTCAGCGGTTAGGTTGTTGTGGTCTCTAAAAGCATTTTCGACACGATGGTGATTCAGCAACACTTTTCTTACTCCAAAGCGATCGAGAAATATTTTAGAGTCCAACAACATTTCGTGCTGAGAAAAGTTAAGTTGGAGGCTTAACACTAAAACCCTAATTGTAGAAACTCTTAGAAAAAGTAAGTAAGTAAGTAAGCAAAGTAGAGTAATTTCAGAAACTTCACTACGTGTTCAGCAGGAGACTATTTTTGCCCACCCAACATTTTTCTAGATCTTGACATGACGACGGTATTTCTGCACTTGAAGGATGAAAGGAATAGAAAACAAAATTTTCTCAACGTGTCTTTGCTTGTATTTATTCAAAAAGTGAAGTGAGGAAAACTTTTCTTGGAACCTCCATATTCATCCTCCCCCCCACCCCCTCTTCCCTTTCTCCTACTTTCCACTGAAACTTTTATTTATTCTCCAGGCAAGGTCATATCTAAGGGTACCTTAAGAAAAGACAGGCCTGCACCACTATTCCGAGAAGGTAGACACCCTGGTTATTGTCTGTTTTGAGACAAAAAGAAAAGAAAAAAGATATTCTTGAAAAAACAAACGGCCCAAAGCTGTAAAACTTAACAACAAACAAAGTTAATATTGAATTGCATTAACTAGACTTGCAGGTGCTTTGTTTGTGTATGTGAGTCATTTTATTTTCCCTCTCTTTGTAATAATAATAATGTGTCTTTGGTGAGCAGATACAAACAGTTTTTGTTTGTTGGAATAATAATGGTTGAATAGATTTTAGTCTGTGTTAAATAATCATAGACGTTTTTTTGCTCTTCAAAGATTTTTAAAAAAAGCAACAACAAACAAACAAACTTTTCTAATACAAATACTTTCATTATATATTGTCCAGAAATTTTTCTAGTTTTATATTTTTTATAGACTTTGTCATTGTCAACAATATACCTAGTTGTTGTTGTTGTTACTGTTGGGAGATGAAATGCTATTTAGTATACCACCCAGCACCTCTCAGAGACATGGAACCCTGGCTGGCTAAGATGTCTTTCAAACAAAAACATGTCCCAATCCAAAATCATTACTTGATCCCACTGGTTGTCGTTGTTTCAACAACAGATCTCTCTCTCTCAATTCCTTTCCTAGCTTTTTTCCAAGATAATAAAGAAGCAAATCTTACTTTCCCCCCTCTTCTTAACATTCTGCAAAGGGAAAAGGAGGTGTGTATGTGTGTGCAAGGTGAACACCTTCTACACCCACAAAAGGAGAAAGCAAGTCATAGCATGAAGTGATTTTTTGTTGCCACAGAAAATGTCACTCATTTATAATTAAAAGTTAAGCTGTGAAACAGAGAACGTATTATAAGCCAAAACTAACCAATTTTCTCATTGAATCCTGAAGAAAAACTCCCTTTCATTTATATTCCTGGTTTGAAAATTCCTGGCATGGCCAGAGATGAAATCCACAACCCTATTTTCTCTTCAACATCTAATAATTCTACCTATCATTTTATTTGTCGTTGCAATCTTTTTTGACCGTTTAGTTCAGCAAGATTCTGTCGGTACGTGAAATTTTCATACTTTTTTTTTATGTTTAAAATTTATTTTTTGAAGCAACAGAAAAAATAAAAAGGAAATGAAACCTAATCCATACCAATTAATCAAGACTTGAAAAACCCTCCTTCATTCAAAGTGTGTGCGTGTGTGAATGTACTTAGATTCAGGTCATGTGCCGTGTCGATGGAAGGATAACAAAAAAGAAGGCCTGAATAGGAACAGTTCCTAGAGCCACTCTCTCTTAT
>Ga0194133_10004862_pt1 | contig 17547 bp, 16 predicted proteins | sample TA2KigOf40mmetaG_FD_155448 | JGI IMG/M metagenome (GOLD analysis project Ga0194133, IMG submission 155448) | Freshwater microbial communities from Lake Tanganyika, Tanzania - TA2015055 Kigoma Offshore 40m | ecosystem: Environmental > Aquatic > Freshwater > Lake | place: Tanzania: Lake... | reverse complement strand
TTTGAGTAATGCTCATAGAATTAAATAAAAAAGTTTGAATGCTCTAACGCCATCCCAAAAATGGTAATAACGAGAATGCCAAAGGCCCATTTTTAAAAAGAGTGGCCAAGTTTCCGGCCCCGTAAAATAAAAACCTGTAAAGCTAGAAAAATTTGACTGAATAAAAAAGGAAGTATATTTTTTTATAATTTATCCCCAAAAAATTCAGCTTGATACCATGTATAGTTCTTGAGATAATTAATTTTAAAGATAAAATTTTGAAGATGTAAAAATTAGCCTTCCGCACCCTGTATGTATCATTATACATTTTCTGTGTAAGGAAAGATTTACTTTCAATCAATCTCTTTTCATGAGATTTTTAAATAGCTTGAGGAAAAGTTCAATCTGACCTCACATAAAATATATATAATCATTTTTAAAAAGCAAACACAAATGGAAAACTTCCGGAAAAGGCCATTTTGTACAACCATGATTATGGGAGATGTTATTGAAGAACAAGAAAAAGGTGTTCTTTTTCTAATCACTTATTTTTCTTTGAAAAAGAGACTGACTTATTGATAGGTCATGTTTACAATAGAGCCAAGTTTTATTTACTGTCACGCATTCTTTGTTTTCTTCCTTCTATTGAAATCCTAACATAGTGTGTAACAATCAAACTTTGCATATATCTTAATGTGTCTTGATTAATTGCAATTTCACTTTAGAATGAAGAAGTTAAATTGGAGATCCCTGTAGATGATGGCAACGATTTCGACCTTGATATTGAAAACATCAACTTGGATGATCCCTTGGGACTAATCAAACCTGAAAAAGTTGAAGTGAAAAATGAGAAAAATGGTACATTCAAAAACCTTATTTTAAATAGCTTTTCTTCTTTTGTTTTTTTTCACAATTTACCCTGTAATTTTTTTGGAGAACTTCTCTTATAATCTTAACTGTTTTTGCTAATGAACTTAGCCATATTTTGCAAACAAGAGCTTACTTCTTGACCAATCTCCACACATTATTTTACTGACCTCAGTGCAAACTTAAAAGTAATCTCAATAACCACAACCCTGGGGATCCCAAAACAGGATGATATGACATAAAAGTTATTTGGAAATTCAGGGTTAGAGGTAACCTAGTTTACTATATAACTTTAAACTGAAATAACTCAGCTTCTATGCATGCCAAATTTCCGGCTTCTAGCTTCACTGTTGTGGGAGTAGAATGAGGTGGCAGATGCACGTGTAACATCACGCCCGATCCCTATACAAAATATGTTTACTCTCCCCTCTTTGCTTCGCTTCGGGAGGGATGAAGGTTTATTTTAGAGATGGGCTCTGACCCGATGCGACCATACTTTTGAACCACAGTAAATAAGGGACTGACCTGATCCTGGACCTATCACTAGTTTATTTAGATGCACCTATGTGGAGATCATGTGGTAACTAAACTGCGTGGAACCAAGCCTCAGAAAATGTTCAACAGACCTTGGAATATACCCAAATAAGGTCTATTGCCTATTTTGGACCCTTACCACTTACCTTGTCCTATGAGGATTCAGAAACCAAAGAACACATTATTGAAAAGTGCTTTATGGACAAAAGTTTAAGTTGAAACTGCGATCTACCCAGCGTCTAGGTTGACAAAGTTTGAACAGAAGTAAGAGATGCCTATTTGTTAAGAATTTGAATAGGCAGAGACCCTGAATCCCAAGGGAGTAGAAGAGCCAGATGAGATACAGTGGGACCCAACCAATTGTGAATATGCTTTTGAAAGTAAGGTCTTTCTTTTCTCTCTCTACATTCTGAATTGAAATAATTGCAACAGAGCCTTCTCACGAAACAAACAAATTAGCTTAACAAACACTTCCATCAATGATTTTTACTTTTGTTGTACTTAAAAAATAAAAAATGAGAATAATGAAATTCTACCCACATACTTACAGTACTATTAAAAGCATTTTTCAATTCAAAAGAAATAAGAGAAAACAATCATCAAGGTTAGGTGATTATTAGAAACAGAAAGTTGTTGTTTTTCATCATTGTTCTTAAAACTAAACAGTTAATGTTGCATGTTTTTGTCTACAGAGGAAGAAGACTCGAAGGACAAGTTTATTGAGACAGCCATGGCAAAAATCAGGTATTGATTACAATAAAACAATAAAGATCGAAAAGAAAAGTAAGCCTAAAAGCTTGAAATAATGCTTACAATTACTGTTTCATGATATCTGTGTTTGTTGACAAAAGTATTATCTCATTTGTGCATGGCAACTACCTTTTTTCCACTTTCTTTGTGACGTCTTTCAAAATTGTTGAGCCTTTTAACTGTATTAATAAATCTTTTAGGGTTGAGAGATTAATAAAGCTGAGGTTCCTTCGACGAGCTAAAGATGAAACCGATGGCAAGAAAGAGGAACCTAAGGATCCACCTTTCAGAAACTTTGCAGCAACTGGAAAATATTTGCATGAAAATGATAAGCGATGGTGCTTGAAACATACAAAGTTAACATCAGAAAAAGATATCCTGAAATGGTTGAAACGTTTCCGTACACTATGTCCCAAGGGTCAAATGGGAATGGAGCAAGTAAAGAACATATTTTTGAATTAAAAAGATGATTTTTTGTATATCTATATCAAACCTTTTAGCTCCTAATTGTGTACCAAAAGATATTTGCACCTGGAGGTAATCCGGAATTCTTCTGTGGAGAAGTTATGGCAAGATTCGACATTGAAGAAAAAAATGCTTTGGATTTCAAGGTAGAAACGAGACAAATTAAACTGACTTTGAAAAAACTTGTTCAAATCATAATAATTTACAGGTTTTTCTCTTTCTCATTCAAATATCCTTGTTTAACAACAGTCAAGAGAAACTTCACTGGGTTGTTCAATTGTTGGATCTTGATGACACGGGAATGGTAATGATGTCAAAATAAATAGCACTTTATATTATCATATGTATGTACCCTAACAAAAATAAGACACACTGTATGCCAACTTTCAGATGTATCCACCAACTTTCAGGTGTATCCAACTGTGTTTTACCTGTCTCGACCTTGTTTACATGTGCCAATGGTGCAAATTTTGTCGTAAACCGCTATAAAACACGTGTAAACACCTTAAAATCATAGTAATCCATTCAAATGTGTTTACACAGCCTTATATTTGACCAGGAGATTGCATGAGGAATGTGGATTCCTCTCTCTGAGCAACCAAATTGACTGCGAATAGCTCCTTTATTCCCAATGAAGTATAATACAAGAAGTAAAGAAAATACTTTTCTTTCAAATCAAATACAAAAGGAGAAGAGACAACAAAAAATGCTTAGCCAGTAGGGACACGTGTTGGGTTCAAAGGGGGGTTGCTACCCGGTGGTGTTTGAAGGAAAATTCTTAACCAAAAGTGTTAGGATGTGTCTTTTTATACTTTTGAGAGAGGATGTTGGGCTGGCTAATTTAATGGGTGGAAGTTAATTGTTTGCGGAAAAAAGAAATGGGTTGAATGACCTAAAAACCTATCAGCGTTTAATTGTATCGGTTTGTTTTCTCAAAAAGGTCGGCATTGCAGAGATAGAAAACTGCGCCCTAATGTTTGAAGAGTTAGAACGACGGGTTAGACCTGGAAACTTGTTTGACCTAGAAACTGATCTGGAATTTGATCCGACACCTACATTTGATGGACTTAGACATAAGCCATTGGATGAAAGGATGATTTTGATGAAGTAATAAAAATCTTGTTTAAACCACTCAAACATCAAATAACTGTGAAATGAATTTTCAGGAACCACCTTGAAATACCAGAGGATGCAACATTCATAAGTCGCGAGTCACTCTTCAACATGCCCACTCGACACATCTCTTCTTTCTGGGAAGATATTGATGAAAATTCTTAATTTTACAAGGTTTTCTGTTTATGTTAATTATTCTATCACTAATACTTTCTTAGCACCCATTCACAATTCACATGCAGATCAAGTTCCATGTTGATTCATTCCCTTTAATTTTCCCAGCTACTATTTCACAAATCAATTTTGCCTTGAACAATTATCAAGTATATATTGTACAACATTACTTTCACTTAAGCTAAAAACAAAAAGGTCCAGTTTTCTGAAACTTATTTATTTCTGAGAAATACATAAATACTTGAATTAATATAACTTTTCATCTGACATACATGTAGGGGAATTCAAACTTCCTTATTCCTCTCCATTGTCGGCCAAAGGATCTATCAAAATATAAAGATGACTCTCTCAATTTAAAAATACTTTATCATTTAAAAACCTTTGGGATTCTCCAGCTTTGGAGTAAAAAGTTGGAATGTAAGAGCTTGCATGGCGTTGCTCTCTGTCTGTGGATTCTGCATTGGATTTCAACTCTCCGGAAGCCATTTTACCTATAAGGATTCTCAGTTTCAGTTTCAAAGCTTAGAAAAGAAATAATCAAGATCTTACCTGCCATCACAGCCATTGGCATAAAGTCAAGGGGTTTATGGAAATCCATCACACCACCCTGACCAAGGTATCCTCCACAGTCAACTTTCTTGTTAATGACAGAGACAGTAAGGATAAGAGCAATACAAATGATCTTCATGATTTCAAATCAACTTCTCCATCAAACTGATTGATTCTTTAGGCTTTTTCAGTTTAAATATAGATTAACTTTTGACACTGTAAAGAGTGAAACATCTAATTAATTATTTGTGAGACATTTTGCATAAAATTATTTCTACAATTTCAAATGTTCAAAACTTTAAATCAAACTTAAACTTTAAACATACTAAAATCATAATAAGATATATGAGCAAATTTTTTCAATGAAGATGTCTTTGAATGTCACAAAGATGGGTATCTTGTTGGCATTTGATTTGATAATACTATCATAACTGTAACCAACAGTGTCTCAAAAATAGTATATACCATTTTTCTCTTTGTTCAAAGTTGATCAATTTAAGTTTCAAGGCATTACTCAGAATTGTCCTCATATTAAGTCTCTTCTTAAATCTGGTCATTTTCAGTTTCCAAGCATCTTTGTAGACAGCCCAAAAGGATCTCACTACTTTATTATTTTATCACGTAACCTTTTATTATCCATAACTGATTACTGAGCACAACTTGATTGATGACCTCATGCCTCCTATGTTGACGATAAATAGACTTGCGGGCCTAAACCCGTTAACTTGTTATTTCTCACTAATCTTAGACAAAAGATTGTGCAGGAAAATTAGGCCTTAGAGTTAAGTTTTTGTATGTAGGTAAGTTTAAATACTTTTATTTTACAATAAAGTTAAGATGGGTCTTGACCCGACCCATCCCAGCCCAAGCATGCATCTGACCTGCAGTAAATAAGAAGCAGACCTGGCTTTTATCCCGGTATTTTTTGGCATGACAAGACTAACGAAGCCCTTCCTTTTCCTCTTTTGGAGGACTCTAGCGCTACAGCCCTTCTATCCTTGAATATTTCACACACCTTGCAAGAAGGACTGGCATTGCTATTGTAATGTTTATTGGAGATCAGTATGAAATAGAATTCATTGAAAACACAATAGTGACTTTTACTTTTGGAGGTCCTGTTTACGATAAGACAAAAAGTTGGTAAAAATATCTTTTTTTTAATGAAAATTTTCTAGACTTGCAGGTGGCGGACCCAACCCGACCAGAACAGGAAAAAAATTACCCAACCCTACCCTGTTCAAAGTTTTGGCCCAGACCTATCAGTACAATAAAGTATATAGAGCACTTTCTTGAACTTTTATTTTATAACTAGCTGAGGTACCCGGCGTTGCCAGGGTTAATTTGCCACCTGCTGAGCATCTTAAAAACGTGTCCTTCAGCTTTTAGGGTTTCAAGCCCCCAAGGCCCAGGGTTGAGGGGGTGGGGATCAAACCTGGACCAAAACCTGTCTTGGACAGGTGGGGATGTGTGTGCAAAATTTCATCAAGATTGCTGCAGGGGTTTGGATTTCCATTTGCCCTCCACATACCAACAGACAAACAAACAAACAAACAAACAAACATCTGTACACCCATTTTTATATTTATAGAAGAAAAGGTTACAATTATGAGTGGCATGTGGAATTAAACTGGGTCAGCACAATTGCATTTACTAGAACGCATAAGGTTCATTCATGTGCACTCTCAGAGACAGTCTACATCTTTTTCAAATCTATAAAGAACTTCATTAAATTGTAATTTACTTTCAAGATCAATTTATTATTAGACTGAATTTAAACTAAATATTACTTTTGAAAAATTTAATGAGTTGTTGTAATAAGTTATTGGCTCTTAAAAGACTAAAAATCTCACTGGATTTAATTTTTTTCACTGATTTCTAAGTGAATTGTAATAATTTTGGAGTTTTATTTTGATTTCAGTAAGTAAAATTGAATTTCCTCATAGAGAGATGTCAAGAAAATGAAGAAAACTGCCTGAAAAAATCAAGTTTTGCTTCAAAAAAAAGTTTTCCCCTCACTTTTTTGGTATTTTTTGGTTATAATGATAAATATTGATATTGGCTTCGAAATAGCCTCAATGATGGGGTCTTCAAAAAAAATGTAGAGTCTTTTTGCAACCCAGCTGTTGAAGAAAAGATTTCATTTATCTCTCTATATGATCGAGGGATAAAGTTCCGTTAAGAAATGATTCTAACGGAGTTTTGTTCAACAAACGGAACATCCATTCAAACAAGAAATCACATATTTAAACAGTTCTATCTTATAAAGTTAAAGTGGAAACAATGAGGTTTTCAAAAGTATTTATTTTCTTGGTGCTCTTTTTATTTTTTGTCTTAAAGTTGGTTGCTGGTAATGAAAATTTCACAATTTCAAACAATGTGTCTTTTCTTTCAAGTGAAAATTTCAATTTGAGACAAATTTTTGATGATGTGGGCATTCCTTTTCAAATGAGAGAACCCATTTTTAATATTTTAAAAGATAAAGGATTTTTAAGTGCAACTGAACAGTTTGGCCAAGAAAGGTAAGAATTAAACTAAAAAAATTACCTAAAGTTTTTAAATGTTGAGGGTATTTTTTTATCAAGTTCACCAAGAGATTATGGCCATGAAGGAGGTGGTGGATGTTCAGATTCTTTTGCTGTTTTTGGATTCTTGGTAAAGAGTTCAAATTTGTAAAAACAATTTAATTTCTTTTTCATTTTTTTTGGTTCTCTTTAAAGGCTTTTCTGCTTGCTTTAATTGATTTGTTAGTCCGGTTGGGTGTCATCATGGCAACTGGAAGAAAACGTAGAAGTTCAATCGGGTAATGATAGAATGAAGTTGAACAAAATTGATTAAATTTTTTAAAATCTTTTTTAATCCTCTTTTCCTAGGGAGAAGAATTCGGATGGAATTTGCCTAGAGGTGAACAATGAAATCATTTGAAAAAATTTCTGGCCTGATTGAGAACTCTAATTTAAGGTTATGGATTCAATTCCTGGCCATTTCTAGAGGTTTTTTTTTACCTCAGATTGCTAAATTAATCAGCTAGGCACCCTTAGCCAGAGTTATTACTTACTAGTGATGGGTCGGGTCAATTTTTTTTGGCTCGGGTCAGGTCGGGTCAGACATTTATGGTTTGGGTTTGAATTTTGAAAATTTCCCCAAGAATGTCAAATTTTTCAATTTTTTTCCCTCCGGGTCAAAAAAAATTGCTTCGGGTCAGGTCAGAAAGTACCCGGGTTGAAGCTGGGTCGGCCTCTTATTTACTGCAGGTCAAAAGTAAGCTCGGGTCGGGTCAGGGCCCATCTCTATTACTAACTGGTCCTAATTTTATGTTGTCTTGGTTTTCTCCAGGTATCTAAATGTATGTACTTGTTTCTTTTTTGCTTATAATTGTTTTAAAGAAAAACTGGAGTCAATCAATGCTTAAATGTTTTAAGGTCTACATATATATTAATGGTTAAAAAAATTTGATGATTGAAGGATCCTCGTGCGATGGTTTTAAGAGAAGGAACTTTGGCAAGTTATAGTCTGCTCAGAGGGTTTCTCAACTCGATGACTACAAATGATCCAATATGCTCAAACAGATTTTTTTGTGAAGCAACTCAGGAGGCTGCAAAACTTGGACAAGTTGGAGCATCATTTGCCAGAGTTTCAAGGTAAATATATTTCTGCTGTTTTCTTTCTTACATCTTGTTTTTACATTTCTGAAACCTTTCCAGCCCAAATGCAGGTGCATGGCTAAAGAAAATTGATGCTGAAACACATGATGGGGTTGAAGAAGCTGGATTGCATGGAATTTATCAAAACAAGAATCAAACCTGCAAACTTTTGTATCCATGCAAGGAAGTACCAAAACCATACAAGTAACATTTACCCATTATTGGTATTTTCAATTGGTAAATTCTAACAGATTTTAAATTGATTTCAGGTTTCCAGCTCTTTTTGCAATATCCTCAAAGTCATTTGACAATTCTTAAAGCTGTCATTGCATAAAGTATTAAATTTTCTTATTCCTATGCCTAATTTGTTAGGATTGTTCACATTTATGACTGAAAATGCTTTTCAAGCTTTATTTGAATTTAATAATAATATTCTGGTGCATTTTGTATTTTTGTCTGTGAACCTGATTTTGAGCAAGATCCCTTCATGCTAAAGCTCTTCAATCATGTCTGAGTTTTTACATTCCAGACCAAAAAATTGATTTTGTGGTTGACCAATTTTTCAAAACATTTCTAAAACAAATGAATTGAAAGGTTTTCCTAATTTTACATTCTTAATTACTTTTGTTAGAACACACTCTGTGAGAAAAAGCATAATACATTACATTTACATCATGGGGTTGGCAATGCCAATTGGTCTTGGCATCAGGCTGGGGTAGAGTTTTGTATATGTAGAAAGATTTCATGAGGAACACGGATTCCTCTCCTTGAGCATCAATTGGACTAAGAATTACTGCCCTAGGCTGCCTTTCCGTTGAATTATAACACATGAAGTAATCAAAGTACTTTTATTATCTTCATATGTGTAAAACTAATGTAACAAAAGAAGAGGCAACAGAAAATGCTTAGCCAGCAGAAGGAATTCATGGTGGAATCAAAAGGTTGATGCGTTGTAGTGTTGGGTTAAGAACACTTGACCAAAAGGTTTAAGATGGGTCTTTTATGCTTGTCAAAAGGATGTCGGGTTTGGTCAAGATGATAAGGATGAGTTCCTTGATTGTGCAAAAAGGGAAAGATTTACACGGCCTGAATTCTTAGGAATCTACACATTAAGGCGTAAAAAGCCGTAAACCTTTCATTGCTTGCTTTCACGAGAACAGTTGAGGAAAAGTATCCAGACTGAGACTCTGCAAGAAGTTAAAGTTCATGGACCAAGTTGCATTTGACTGGATTGGACTCAATTTTTTGGACGATCAACTGAGCATCAATCTGAAGAAGACATTCTTCTCATACAACTACAGTGGCAACTGCGGGAGCGCTCAACTGATTGACATTATTTTCTATTCCTGACAAGTTATCTTCACTTTACAATTTATGAGCCAATAAATGGTACACAAGTCAGGGCGGTCAAGTTGGTTATTCGCTGCATTTCCAGGCCTGGGTTTAACTACCGCCCGGGGTAACCAACAAAAGAAAAAGATAAAAAAAAGTTTAAACCACCTAGTGTACCTTAAATAACCAAGCAAACAAATCTGATGAATTTGATGGTGAGTGCCCTGAGTTGTTGTTGCAAGGAAGAGAATGCTATGTAACTGCGAAGTTGGTTTTTTCCACCTTGGTTTTCTTCGAACATGTACTTGCTTCTTTTTTGCATCTTGTTGTTAAAGAAAAAATTGAGCGTCACTTTCATGCTGAATTATTTGTGCCACCTACATATATGAGGTCAAAGAACCTGCTGATCCATAACCAAAATTTCCCTAGCTGAATGATCTTCAGCAGATACCTGGCTTGGTTTTCCCTTTTTTTCTTTTTAAAATGTGTACCATGTTTTTTCAAAAACAAAATGTTATAATTAGTTTCTTGTTTAGTTCTGGTGAAATTTTCTAACCACAAACCAATTTTATGAAGGTTCTCTCTACGAAATGAAACTTACTACACCTCAAAATGAAATGAAATGCCCATGAGGAGATGAAAAGTGCGAGGTTTGATTTTGAATCATTTTTACAAACAATTTTGAACTAATTTTAAAATGAACTTTACATCAAAAAGTTCCATTCACAGACTTTCTGTGACAAGCTTTAACAATTCCATGTTTTATCTATTGATCAGGAACATGAAAGCCATGTAAGATTTTTTTTAAACTTTAGTTTTTTTGTCCAATTTAAACAGAAAAACAATTTTTGCAGTCAAAAAAAGCTAATATTTTACATTGTCACAACCTGTATTGTTTTGTCTGTCCTAGTGTTCATGCTGGTCACTAAAACCAAAAGTAAGACAAAAAATGATGGATGGATTTCATTAATAATCCAAATTCCTCGTGGTATTTTAGTGAATACTCAAAGCACTAATAAGGTTCCAGTTCTCACTCAACCTGTGATTCCCATGGTGAATTCTGAGACTGAGGAGACCAACTCATGGGAAATGATAACTACACAAGATATAACAACCTCTACAAACAGTAAGTTCTATGTATCATTATGATTACCCTAAATTCATCCATTATGGAACTCTGTACTTTACATCATTTCTATGCAATCCTATCTATACGCATATAAAACTTCTGAGCGCAACTCATACCTGAGTTCCTGCTTCTCATGCCTATAAGGCTCAAATGCTTAAAAACACGCTAATTAGTTCAAGTTCCTCATTCTTACACATAAAATTTGTGCTGAGTGACTTTGGGCATTAGATTTAAGATTAGTAAGTAGGTCTACTTTTACTAATTCTTGATATTTTGTACCGTAGTAGGCGCACAATCTAAGGTATCACTTTCTTTTCTCGTTACAATATTTTAACGCTAATGTTTGATTCTCATAACATTCCCATCAATGTAATTTCTTAAACAGGCTGGCATTATTGTTTCTCATTCCCACCTACTTAAGGCCATATCAAAACAGGCTGCTGTTGTTGTCCTCCCATTCCCACCTATTAATGTTCTTTGGCGCCAATGATTTTACCCACTTCTCTGTGGCATTTACAGCATTCCCACCATTATGTATATAAAGTGGTGCGTCTTCACCCAATAAACAGTTCAGTATATTGAATATTTACTTGATTGGGAAGGTCATTACTGGGTTTTCATCTCTGCTCTCTGATATTTATTTATTTATATATTTATTAAACCATGTTTTGATGTTTCAGCTCCAATCCAACAGAGCTCAATTTACGGTTTTTATTCAAGATCAACACCTATTCAAAATTCTGTCTCTTATGGATATTTTCCTCCAGCTGAGAATCAGGCCCCTTTCAATCTTGACTGTCCTAAATCCTGCCACTTAAACGAAAATTACTTGGGGTTTGTCATCTACTTTCAACTTCCACCTAATATCATTTTCATGGTGTTACAAATTTTAGGTGTAATAAAGAGATAATAACTCCATTTCATACGATTTGTTTGATAACAGTGATGGCCAAAGAGTCTATTTTTGACAAAGGAGAAAAACAGTACACTATTTATGTTCCAGAAAATTATACTTTCGGTAGGAAAAATAGTGTGTTTTTTTGTTCATAATAATATTTGTTGCAAAAACATTTTTTGAAATAGGCACAAAGGACTACAGACTGATATCTTTTGGTGGTCCTGTCAATTTTACATTAAGAGGAATTGGAAAAGAAAGCCAGGCATAGCAATTGAATGAACAGCATTTTCCTTAAACCATAATAAAAGTTTTTTTGTATTTTTATTTCAGACAGATTATTTTCCAAAAATTTCTAGATTTTTAGATATAGCTGAAATATTTTTGTTTTTGGTAAGTTCAAGGAATAGTCAATAATCAAATTTTCAGGGACAAAAAATGTCCTGCCTAAAAAACCAAACTTTTAAAATGAGTGAGGAAGCCTATGAAAACCTAATGTCGCAAACAAAATTTCATAACTTTTTTGGCATTAATATGAGGAGTCTATATGCAAAATTTCAGCTCTCTAGCTTTAAAACTGAGGGAGGAGATAGAAGTGAAAGTAGAAGGAGGGAGATTGAAATGATAATAGTAGAACCCCAAAGGTAGGTATCAAATCAGAATTCAAATAATGTAAATTTTTATTACTAAGAGTAAGGGGGGAGTTAAGATTTCTATTGGGTTGGCAAAAAGTGTCTGTCTGCCTGTCGCCTCTACATCCTCCCACAGTTCAAAAAATTGGCTGAAATAATCCTCCCATTAATGGTGCAAAGTCTATTTTACAAGTTTTTTCAATATTTTGTCTGGGGCCTGAGATATTTGAGTTCAAAGATGGAGGTTGAAAATAACATAATCGCGCTTGCCCGATCTGGTTTGTCAGCTAGCCAAACCCTCATTTCTCAGCTTCCAGACAAAATATGAAAAATACAAATGGTTCATTTTTTTGCAAGGGATGAGGTTGTCTAAATCTAAACTTTTAAGTCTCTTGCTTCAAAACTGAGGAAACTATTTGAGGTCAAAGATGGTGGTTGTAAAGGGAGTCACAGTGGCTAAGTGGTATCGCAGAGACCATCCGTCAAAGGAGGCCCGGGTTCGACAAAAACCACTTTGAAAAATATTCATTCTGTCATAATGTCATTCACTCTGCACTCTTAAAAAGCAATCAATCAATTAGATTAATTAATTCATTAGAATGCACAAGAGTTTAGAAAAGGGATAAAAATATAACACAATTTGTCTGATCCGACCTATTTTTTAAGCTTTATCAAACATTCATTGCTAAGCCCCCAGACCAAAAATGAAAAATTCAAATAGTGCATCCTTATCCTTTTTGTAAGGGTTGGGGCCATAGACATCGAATACATAGACCACGCAAGCAACCAAAAATCTTAGAGGTGGTTTACCAACAGCTGACCCAGCTAGGCCGCACTGATTCAGCTGTTGGTAAACCATTAATTTACTACTGTGAAAATTCTTCCAGCTACTCAGGTAGATGTGCGTGGTCTATATATTCAATGTCTCTGTTTGGGGCTGTCGGTATGCAAAGTTTCAGCTCTCTTGCTTAAAATTGAGGGAGAACTTTGAGATTTAAAGTGGAGGTCTAAAATTCAGAAAATTTTAAAAGCCCAGGGCTTTGTAGAGAATTGGTCTCTTGCGAGGGGTAGGCACAAAAAATGCCTGTCTAGTGTCTACTTAATTGTGAAAAAGCTCCTATTAGAATCAATAATCAAATTGAAAACACTTGATAATAATTGAAAAATAATGCATTTTTAAAATTTCTGGAAAATCCAAGGAAAATGCTGGTACGACATACAACTTTGCTACACAAACAATTCTGGTTTGTGGTGGTTTTCAACAAGAGGCTAATGTTTTCTCAAATAAAAAGGTAAGTATGTTCATTAAGTAATATAATCATTTATTGACATTTTGTTTGCATTGCGTTAATTAACACAATTATGACCATTTATCCATTGTATTTTATCTAGTGATGGGTCAGGGTCAAAAATTTTTGCCCCTTATTGGGCTAATTTTTTGTTGTTCGGGTTGGATCAGGTCAGACACCTTTGAGCTTGGAAAATTTCCCCTGAAAATCCTAAATTTTCAATTTTTTTCCTTTTGGGTTTAAAAAAAGCTCATCGAGCTGGGTCAAAAAATACCGAGGCCTCTTATTTATTACGGGGATTAAAGTGTGCTCTGGTTGGGTCGGGTCAAAGGCCATCTCTTGTTACATCCTTTCATCTTTCTTAACCATTTGTGATCTTTAAGGTTGATCGACCAAACAATCCGTCCAATCTTTGTTACTACTTTTCGATGGAGGCTCTTTACAAAAAAACTTGGTCAAGCTCACTCAAAATGCTTGGCCAAAGGGAAAACCCATTACTTGTACCATTCCAAAATAAGGTCTTCATATTTTTTGGCAATCTAATGGTTGGTGATTTATAACTGTCACTTTCTAACCTGTAATTTTAGATCTACATTTTTGGAGGATTACAACACAATGAAGGTTCTACATTTGAGTATGACGTTTTTGAATCAGACAGAATACAGAGAACAAAATTAGTTATTGAAGATGGTTTTGTCACACCCTTTCATATTCTCACCATTGGAAAGTTTTCTTGTGCTGTTACTATTGAAACCAGAGGTTGGATTTTCATAACAGGAGGAACAGTAAACAATATGTAAAAATTTTAGACTTTTGGACAATCCAGCTGAGCATTATTTCCAGTTTGAGCTGTTTAAGATGGGAATACGATGTTTCGCCATATGCCAGTTTGCCATATGCCGATTTGCCACAGTCGATTCGCCATATGAGCCAGTTCGCCATATGCCGATTCGCCACAGTCGATTTGCAATACGGCGTTAGCGCATTTGTCGTAACGGCACTCGTCGTACCGCCCTGCAAGGTTAGGTCTTGTTAGCCCCGTAGGGTTAGGTTAGCATGCGAGCACTTGTTAGGTTAGGTTAGGTTAGCAATGTTAGCGTGCACGCTTTACAACGAGCGTTCGGGCTTTACTACAAGCGTGCATGCTTTACGGTGAGCGGGTGCGCACGTAGTATGATGAATTGGTGCATATGGCAAACTGGCGCATATGGCGAACTGACTATGGCAAATTGACTGTGGCAAATCGGCATATGGGGAAACAACGTAGTATCATTTAAGAGATCAGATTATGATTAATTGTTCCTATTGATACTTAAAAAGTTGGGAATTTCAAATTGTAAATCCTGTTTTTTGTGGAAAAATGTCCATTCATCTAATGACAGTTTGCCTAATTTCATTTTGCCTGTGATGGTTCGCCAAATGTCGGTTCGCTTACTGTGTCAGTTCGCCTAATGTCTATTCGTCTAACAGATGGTTTGCCTACAATGCCAGTTAGTCCCCCTCCCTAACCCTGCAGGGCATGCAGGATTAGGGATTGGGAAACATGCATTGGTTAGGTTAGCAATAAATACTGATGAGGGGAACAGACAAAGTAGACAAACTGACAGAGTAGGCAAACCAACATTAGGCAAACTGAAATAGTAGGCGAAACAACATTAAGCGAACCGTCATTAGATGAATCGACATGGTATCGTGATCGTCTCCACAAAACAGACACATCTACAGAGAGACCCCTTAGATATAGGAAACAGATTATTTAAGTATTTGAGCTTTTCCAATTTGATTAAGGGCTGATAAAGTACCAATTTTGTGGCAATGGGGGACCTTTTTGAGTTGGATGAGGCTCATTATTTTAATGCTTTTGGAAACTTGGGGATCACTTCTTCAATCCCCAAGGTCTCAGCCTGTTCTGTATTCATCCAGCAGCAGCCATCCCAGTATATATTCAAAATAACAGTTTTCTTACAAAAATTATGATTTGATACCAAAGAAAATAAGCTCTAATCTGATTTTCTGTCTAATATGATTTTATGAAAGACTTTTGTTAAATCACTATTGTTTTTGTTTAGGACCATTTCTACAGCAGGAATTTTCGATCCAGACAGTAGGTGAGTGATATTCTGCTTCAAGAAATGCAATTATTACCTTTTCTATGCCAATCAAATATTACTTTAAAAGAACCTGGACTGAGTTGAGCAGTATGGAAAGTGAAAGGTCTAACCATGCTTGTGAAGTCATTCAGTTTGACCACAAGACTCTAATCTTTGTGTTTGGAGGAACTTTTCTGAACATAGCTTTAGATACAATCGATACTTTTGATATTGATGACATTCAAGGCACTTGGAAATCTTTTTTCATCCTTCTACCTGCAAAATTCGGCATAATGTCTGGATCCATCGTTCCTGACTTTGGCCCAACATCATGTGATGCTATTTTTGTAGCCCAAGATAAATTAGAAGTTGTTGTCTGCAATGGTGGATATATCTGGACCAGACGAAGTGTAGCCGGATTCCTGGCGGATTCTGGAACAAATATTTTTACAATGGATGCTGCATTTTTTGGTCCTCTTAAAATCTGATATTTTTTCATTATTAACCAAATTCTAGATGAATGGAAGTTCAATAAATTTAATTATGCATGAGCTAGAGATGTATATCGAATAGCTATCCAGAGACAAAATGTCTACAAAATGGAAATGCAATTCAAAATCGAAATTAAATCTATATTTTAAAAAAGAATTAAAGAAAAGTTCAATTTATTTATTTACTAACGAGCCAACCAGGGCCCAATGCTGCCTGGAAAAATTTAATGTACAGTTCCAATAAAAATTTAGTCTACCCCTTGCAACTCCAAGGCCCCCCAGGCCTGGGATTGGGGGCTATGGGTTTAAAAGTGGTGATTATATAACTTTGTAAATGTCCTTGCTTAGCAACTTTTTTTATGTCAATAATTTTCGAAAATTGATCCTTCAGCTTTTGCTACCCCAGGCCCGGAAAGAGGCCCAGCCAACCAACCTTTGACTCCGGATTGCCTAAAACAACAAATATACCCAGCCATAGTGTGCCTTAAAAGATTTAATTCACAAGGGATACTGAATAGATTAAAAAAGATGAAATATCAATGATGAGACTATATGTACCTACCTATGTCCCTCTTTCAGAGCTTATTTTCTTTGGTATCAAGTCATAATTTTTGCAAGAAACTGTTATTTTACAATCTGTACTGAGATTGCTGTTGCTGGATGGTTACGTAACAGGCTGAGACCTTGGGGATTGAATCAGTGATCTGCAGGTTTCCAAATGCATTAAAATAAGAGCCTAATCCAACTCCAAAAGGTTCACCATAGGTACATACGAAGGTACAAACAGTCTGTTTTATAAATATAGACTAGCCAATACTGAGGCCCTGCGCAGCCCAGGGAAAATTTAATCCATTTTTGGTAAAGCAAATTTTTTTCTCCAGTGGTCTGTTTAGGTTTTGGAGTTTGGGGTACACCAAGGTCAGGGGTTTGGGTTGGCGGGGTCATACTTGTTTTGTTTTTAGAGCCTTCCCTGAGTTGGTGAGGAGGTCTGTACAAAATTTGGTGGAGATTGGTCCGGTGGTTCACATGTGAAAGAGGGACATAGGTAGGTACAAACAGTCTGTTTTACATGTTCAGATATATGTATAGTTAAGGCTGTTTTGTTCTGATACCTTATGGAGTCCAGATCTTTGATGACCTCCTCAATGAAGGGATTCTTAAAGTTGAAATCTTTTTTAGTGTCTTTAGAAATGATCAACATATCTAATATGCATAAAGCATTATCTTACTATTTGCAGGTAATAAAAAAATCATTTTCATATTTTCTCATCATTGATGAGCCAAGAAAGTTATCCACCGTTTCCATTTTGACTTTGCCATCTTAAATTCTCTTATTCTCTCATTCAGATAGGTCTGACGCTCCCACCAATTCTTATGAAGAAGAATTAGTGTATGTAGATAAGCTTATATCACAGATTATCCGCATCCATAAGAATTTTCCGAGCTTAGGAAAGCTTATATAGTGCATAAACTTTCACTATATTTATTTTACTGGCAAAAACTACAATAACAGGGTTTACAGTCTTATTGGACCAATATATATTCCTTTAAGAAATATGAGTTCAAGTTCGGCCTGGGCCTCATTCTCCCAGATCAACTCCCCCCCCCCCTGCACCA
>Ga0194133_10004854_pt1 | contig 17566 bp, 10 predicted proteins | sample TA2KigOf40mmetaG_FD_155448 | JGI IMG/M metagenome (GOLD analysis project Ga0194133, IMG submission 155448) | Freshwater microbial communities from Lake Tanganyika, Tanzania - TA2015055 Kigoma Offshore 40m | ecosystem: Environmental > Aquatic > Freshwater > Lake | place: Tanzania: Lake... | reverse complement strand
AAACTGGAATGGTACATCTTCAACACTAGTCTGTCTCTAAATAGATTAAAAATGTAACATCCATAACTTGTAGATAAACATTTCTGAGATTGAGACTTGTGCCTTGATGTTTGAGGAACTTGAGCGTCGAGTGAGGGTCAAAAATTTGTTTGACCTCAAAGTTCATCCTGAATTTGACCCACCTCCAACTTTTGATGGCCAGAGGCACAAACCATTTGAAGAAAGGATTTCAGCAATCAAGTAAATTCCTACTCTTGATCACCTTTTTATTTTAATTTAACTTTATATTTTACATAGAAACCACTTAGAAATTCCTGAGGATGCATCATTCATAAGCCGGGAATCACTTTTCAACATGCCTATTCGTCACATTTCATCATTTTGGGATGACATTGAAGAATGTTTTTAATTTAATAAATTATACCCTTTGTTAATATAAGAGAGGAAAAAGATGGAAAGTAAGACTTGAAATTTTGTCTTTGAATACAAGCCTTGTATTCAACAAAATGCCATTTTTCTTTTTTCTTTCTTCCAAGGATTTACAAGATAACAATTGGAAACAAAGTGTGAAAATCTGATTTGAGTGAAGCATAATAATTGCCAGTAGAGTCATCTGGATTGCATTGATAGCAACAAGCTGATTGGTTCTTTATTGCACTTGTATTGATGACATCAATAGATAAAAAGAATAACCGTGAAATCATCACTGAATAACTTATTTATGGCATGAATTGACCTTCCAGACATCTTTCCTCTATTTTAGAGTAAAGATATATGACCCTGATTTTTGCAACTGTCGTCAAATAAGTCACAGTTAGGCTTTGAAGTGAAAAGGCTAATTAAGCACTTAATCATCTACTTAACACATATTATTGATATGAAATGGACACAAATTTGATTGGCTAACATATATTACAAAAACTCAATTTTTTAATCTGAAGTATCAATGCAGAAACATAGCATCTGGAAAATTTTCTTTTTGTCATACTCTAAATGTGATGTCAGAAGCGAACCAAGACCAAAAGAGAAATCTGCTACATGGGTTATTTTGTAAAAATCTACGTTATCAGATATTGACAGATGCTGAGAAGTAAAAAAATATGTATTTTCAAGTTTCCACTTTAACTATGAAACAAAACATGCTGTAGATTGTTTGTGGATGCATATATGTCACATCATCAAGCAAGAGCTACTTGGCCAAACTCTACCAAATTTTCCACATACTGGAGGTATGTATATAAGCAAATTTTTGTCCTGGAAATCCAAAAATTGGGACGGAGTGAGAGGGAAGGGTAATTGCAGAAGAATGAGTTTGGGGAGGTGCTATGATGATTGAAAGAATCATAATTTGACAAATTACCTTTTGACCAAATTTACGATGCTTTAAATAACATTTTTTACCAAAATCACAATTCATTGAGTCGCTGTTTGTCAAAATAGGCCTGGTTTGGTAATCAATAGGCCTGGGCGAGAGCCCCAGTAGGGTTTGGCCTGGAAGTCTAAGTTAGGTTGGCAATAAAATATCTTCTGGGCCAATTATATTAATATTCTAACCTTCTAGACCTAACTCTGCTAGGGGTCTCACCCATTGGTAAACTGACTCTGGCCCTGCCCTATTTTGATAACTTAAATTGTGATTTGGTTATAAGTTAATATAATGAATTGTAAATTTGATCAAAGGATTAATTCGACAAATCGTGATTAGGTCAATCTTCATGGTACTGTTTGGGGTAGAGATGTGGATTTTGCATTCTTGTTGGAGGTTGAGGGAGGGTAGGGTTGGGCAATGCGATGAATTACAATGGACAGAGGTAGAAATATATTAATTGATATGTATTACATTTAGATTTGTCATATATTTACTGTCACTATTGCAAAGGGATCACCATAGCCGAATGGTCAAAGGCACTTGACTGCTGAAAACCAAGATCTAATGTTATCAGTTTAATCCCAAGCCATGTCAGCAATCTTTCAACCCCAGATTTTAAAAAAATCAACCAGGTACCCTTAGCCACTGTAATAATAATCTCCAGTGACCATTAACATGATTAATTGTCTATCTTAAAAGATTGTTGACCCTGCATTAACATCGAATGAGTCTTTACTTTATAAGATGGTGATGATTATAACCACCCCATGTAAATTAGAGTGCTGTTTTAAAATACTTAATTTTTCTCCAAAAAGTTGTTGAATGAGTGCTTAAAAAAGAAATCACAGAAGTAAAACTCCACCAATCTTAGTTTGAGATTTTCTGACCTTGATAAAAAGATTGCAAAGGAGTAAAATTAGAGTCATCTGTTGAGTTTTCTAACACCATTTGTGAGAATTTTTAATGAAAACAAAGTTAATTTTTTTTGCATAATAAATATAGAAAGTAAGAAAAGACATTTTATTTTTAAGAAAAAAAATATTGAATCTTTCTTCTTCTTTTCTTCCTTGACTAAGTGATAGTTTTATATTCGAGAAAAGATTTAAATTAGATGAAATTATTTTGTAATTGCATAAATTGAAGCAAGATTTAATTTCTATCAAATTATTTCATCATCAAGATGAAAAGTTTTAGTGTAAGATGAAAACCAAATTTCGTGCAATTTTTTACATAAAAAAAATTATCTTCAGACATCAGATTTGTTTTTAGAAAAAAACAATGATTTGTACAGTTGAAGTTTTTTGTTTAAACAAACCGATTTCTTTTTTAAAATATCCGCATCTGCAGTTTCAAGTACTGCTTCCAAGTTAAAATGACCACTAAGTGGTTTTTTTTAGAGAAACAAGATTCAGTCAGTTACTAATTAGAGAATTTTTTTTTGTTTGACCATCAATCAAAGATAAAAAACTGAGGCAGAATAGTTGACATTGATTTTTTTACAATAGCAAAACCTTCGCAGCTATTTTTTTTCAAGAGGTTTTTCAAACATCCAAAGCGAAAACTTTCAAGAAAAATAAACATTTGATGTAAAAAAAATATTGTCCAGTCATGAACAAAGTATTTTCATAGACAAGAACTTACCATGAGTGATGATTAGTGAGATGAAAATTCATTTTTTTATTCACATTTTGAACATTGCACACTTCAGCATCATGGCTTGAAATTGAAAAGAGTTGAAAAAAACCTGGCTGTATGGTGAAAGTCCATTTTTTCAGGGTCTTTTCATACCAACATTCATTCAATAAATTAAGGTTTGGCTCATTTGCCTAATAGGATGAATACATTTTGATTTATGCTCAAACTAATGAGTTACAAGGTGGAAGGTTTTCCCTTTTAAAATATCCTATTCTTGCATTTGAAAATGCAAGTTTCTTTTCCATGAGGATTTTTTTCATGAACAAAGACAAAGGTTTTCAATTGGGCAAGTATATTTATGTCTTCTTATGGGTACGATGTGTCGGAGGTGCAAAAATGGAGATAGCTGTGCAAGAGCGATAGGCGCGATGTGAGCGATAAGCAAAATATCAGTGGTGACCTTCCCGTAATCAAGAAAAGAATCAATACTGAACTGTTTATTGAAAGGAAACATGGACTTTATATACAAATTGGTGTCAAGAAAACTTTCTGAACAAATTGAAGAGGACATAAACTAAATTTGGTGGGAAAATAAGTGTGGGAACGAGAACTTAAATGGCATTCTGTTTGGAATTATTTGCTTATAAAAGGAAAGACAAACTAACGGCAGCCTGTTTGAAAAGACTTTGAGCTAGAGATGGGCCCTGACCCGACCTGAGCATACTTTTGACCCCGCAGCTTCTGACCTGGATACTTTTTGACCCAAACCAAAGCAATTTTTTTGAACCGAAGGGAAAAAATTGAAAAATTGGGGATTTATTGGGAAAATTTTCCAAATCCAAACCTAAACCAAAGATGGCTGACCTTCTCAATCAAGAAAAGAATCAATCTATAAATAGAGTTTTAGACTTTACAACAATTCCCTGCACCATTATTGTGTCTTTCAGTCATCTGAACTATTCCCGGTTATTAAATTTTGGGAATGGCTTTTATTTTGTGATTTCAATATAATTAAGTAGACGGGTGTTTTTTGCACCAAGAAAAAACACCTACCCGCCAGCTTGCGAATTTGATCAGATTTTATTGGAATCTTCACCATCTAGTCCTCCTAACATGAAGTGTCCCTGATTTTGTTAAGCAAAAAACTGCCTTTCGTTCCCTTGGTTCTCCAATAACAAAAGATTTTATCTTTAAATCAAAAGCTGGGCATCCACTCATTCACCTTAAATTTTGTCAAACTACTTTATCTCATAATTTGAGACACAAGGACTAATTTGATCATATTTTATAGGAGCCTGTATCATTAGTCCTCCTAAGATGACTTTTTAAGCAATTTTTGTCCATCACAATTCCAATACCCTCTGGATGGACCCTGCGGTCAAATAATGGTAGGGCGGTGCAGGTTGAAAAAAACATCACAGGGTTTAAGGATGCAGTGTGCCTGATGTTACTAAGCAAATCTGCTTTTCATTACACTAGGTTCTCAAAGAAACATGTATAGAAGTATGTTGGACATTTAGTGTGGTCTGACCATAGCTCTTTGCACTTTCAGCTTAAATATTTCAGCTCATAGACAAAAAAGTTTTTAAGAAATGACCTGGATGTTGAGATGCAGTGTACCTGATGCTCCTCTACAAAACTCTTCTTTTTATGACACATGGTTATATCAAAAAAAAGTATAAGAATGCATTCCTGAAAAAGGGTCTTCTGAAAATAGCTCTTTGCACTTTGAGCTCAAATATTTCAGCTCCTAGACAAAAAACTGAAAAAAATGCCCAGGATATTAGGATACAGTGTCCTTGATGATCCTATCGAAAATATACTTTTCATGACACTTGGTTATATAAAAAAAATGTATAAAAGTATGTAGGGCAAATCAAAATCCCCTGTTTTTATTTTACTTTTGTCCTCTTTTATTTATAGCTCCCACAATTTTAAAGCAAATTGAAATTAAAAAAATTAATGTTCAAATATTCAAATTTGTAAGTGCACATGCACAGCCAGGCCAGCTCTTTCATAAAATCTAAAAATATGCTCAATGGCATCATAATTCAGGGAGAAAAGGGCAAAAATTCATATTGACAAAATTTTGGAAAAAAATCCGATCCTATACGAAAATCATTTTCACAGACGGGCTAAAAACTGCTAGCCTATTGATTTTGTAACTCCCTGCTTCGCTGGCAGATTAAATCAGGATTGTATTCATGTGATCTGCACAACCATCAATCCTGATTGGTAACCATCATGTTAGATGATTATTTAAAGACAAATCCAGGGGTCAAATATTTCCCCTGACCAGGGATTAAACACCAGCCTCACAATCCACATTCAGATATGCCATAACCATTAGGCCATGGCTGGTGACCCCAGCAACAACAGAATCAAAATCAAATTGGGTGACAATAAAAGTAAAATTCATAATTTTTAATATTTTTATTTAAGGTGTGTCTTGGCAATCAATTTTGTGATTTGTTAATCAACTTTCTCCCAAGTTTTCTTATCATCATCATCCTTTTTTAAGTCATGTAGAGTAAGTGTCTGTGAGCCACTTGAATTGAACAAGGAGGAAAGGACAATAAGAAAGAGAAAAAATGAGGATTCAGCCCAGGGCAAGATCCTTCATTTTTCGTACGTTCATTCATAGAACAGTGACGCTCTAATATATCAAAAGTGCAAAAATGAAGTTAGTTCAAGTTTAACTCTCACAAAGAAGGTAAACATTTATTGGTGAAAATTTAACATAAAAAAGAAGTGAAAAATGCTTTGGTGGAGCAAAATTTCTAGATTGTTTGAAGACAATAAAAAGATGGAAGTGATTCTATACATTTTTATTTTTTTGACCTATACAATGTCTCATGTTCATTGTGAAACAACTTTGCCACCAATGGAGGAGACAACAACAGAGGAAGCAACAACTATTGATCCAGTGATAAACACAACCTCATTAGGGCCATTGCAAGAAATAGATTTTAGAATGAATAGGTATCTGTTAATATCTTTTTATTTCATTTTATTTCCTTATGATATCATTTAAGGTAAATTTACTTTTTTAAACATTAAAGCTCCATTAATCACTAAATCATTTGAATGATCAACACTGAATTTCTATCCCCAACCAAATCAAATTACAGGAAATACGTCATTTCGCCATGCGCCTTTTTGCCATACGACAAGCGCACGTGCACGTGGTTAGGTCTTGTTAGCCCTGCAGGGTTAGGTTAGCATTAGGTTAGGTTAGCAATGTTAGCGTGCGCTCACATACGAGCGCGCTCGTCGTATGGCGAATCAGCATATGGTGAACTGGCTCATATGGCGAATCGACTGTGGCAAATCGGCATATGGCGAAAAGGCATATGGCGAAACGACATCATATCCAAATTACATCTTCTCTCATTGCAATGTTCCCCTTTTGGTATAATTGTTTTCCATTGATCAAATATCCCAGTCTTTATAAGTTCAGAATCAGGTTACACACTGACCATCTTGAATGTAATCTAGATCACATTATCTGTCCATCTTGACTTATAAATCAACCCCTATGTATATATTTAGTCTTTTAAAGTACGCCATGCAATTTTTTTTCTCATTTAAGGCACACTGTTTTTGGCTGGGAATCATTTGTTACTTTTTTTGGTAACCCGGGGTCAAAGGTTGCCTGGAGCTGCAAGAGTTCGAATCCCTGACACTCAGATTCCCAGGCAATCTGCCACGGCGGCCCCTGCTGCACATAGAGATATTTCCGGGTTCCTTGTACCGGCACATATCCACTTAAAATTTTTGTTTTTACTTTTGAGGGCCAATGTAGAAAACCGGAATAATGAAATAAATGTAACCGTTTGCCATAAAAGTAAACCCTTAACAGATAATCCGTGCCAGTCCATAGGCTCTGAATTTCATCTTCTCAGTTTAAAGGGAGGAGAGAATTCTATATTTATCATCTCTCTGGATCAAAGGCTCCTGACTGGAACCTTAAAACTAAGGTTGAGGGTCTAATCCCCAGTCAAGCGAGCAATTTTTCAACTCCAGGTTGCAAAAATATCAACAAGACACCCTAGGTCAGGGTAAAGGTAATCTTCAGTGACTTTAATAAAGGTGATTACCCAAAGTCAATACTGCACCAGATTACATAATTCATCTGTCCCGAGCAAAGCGAGGGAGAAGTTTAGAAATTTTGTAAATGGATCTGTTTAAAAATGCTTGACGTCTCGTGTGCGTCTGTCATCACATTCTCATCCAACACCAGTGAAGCTAGAGGCCTGGAAATTGTCATGCAAAATCCTTACTTGGATGGGTTAAAACTTACCATCCAGTTTTTTTGATATTTTGCCTAGAAGCCAAGATATTTAAGTTTAAAGGTTTATATTTACATCTTTAATTTATTACATTGATTTAAAGCATAATTTTTAGCTAAATGTTTGAATCTAGTGAAAATAAGAAACTTTATAAATAATGCCATCAGAGTGTGAAGATTAGAATAAAAATGATTTGACATGAACACAAGGTGCAAAAATGATTCAGTTGATAACTTTTTGAATGATACTTGTTTTTTTCATTTAGTATTGTTGGAAATTTCTTTGTTGATGTAAATTTCACTGAAATCGAAGGGGATCCTAATTCAGTTAACATGATTGTCAAAGTTAATGCAGCCCCAAATACTGAACCTTCAAGATATATCCGTGAAAAATTGCTTGGAATCTATCTGCTAAACTTACCAAACTGTGATGGATTGGATATTTCAACCCTGCAACCTGCAAGACTTCTAAGTCCTTTAAATAAAGGTGATAATTTTCAGTACATTGTATGGCGTTATGAGTTTTTCATGAACAAGCTTTTCCCAAAATTGGTACAATTAAGTTTTCCCAAAAACATTTTTCCGTATGCATTTTCCCTAACAATTATGGAACGGTTAAGTAAGGTTGGGTAATACTTTTTTTGCGGGCAGGTGTTGGTAGTAAAATTGTATTTGAGAAAACTTTGTTTGTGAAAAACTTGAAGTGGCCCAATATAAGTCAACCAAAGTTTTAAATTTTGTCTCTTGTTTTTCAGTTGGTGAAGAGTCTGTCAAAATCAAAGATTTAAGTATATCATCTTTGTTGTCACTTAATTGTCTGATTGTTGCTGCCAGTAATTGCACTTACAAGCAAATATTTACTTCAACATCAACTTCTACCCTTCCAACAACAACAACTGAACTAATTGAAACCACTCTTCCAACAATAACCAGGCACTTATCTGTTGGAAGGAAGCTCACACAACTTGGAAGCCAACTCAGTTAGTTGTTGATTCATTAAACCAGCTTTCTTGACCAAAAATTAATTATTTTTTTACAGCAGAATCAGACAATAAGATTGGCCAAACATCTGCTCTTATGAAACACCAATATGATGTTAAAAAGATTGCACAACAAGTGGACCATGGTTTGCAAAGATTTAGATTCTACTCCAACAAAGTTTATGCTTAACATTTTCCTCTTTCCATAATTCTAGATGAAGACTTTCCTGATTCTGAAACTGATGAGAAAGAATCCAACTCCATAGAATTAGGCCCTGATTATTATGACCCTGAAGACCTGAATGATGATGATAACTTAGAATTTGAAGAGAATGAAAAAGAAGATGATTCTATTGATAGTTCACTTGGAATTGGAAATCCAGGCATCGAGATTGATCCAAACTTAGATGAAGGGTATTTTATTAAATCTTTTATTTGATTTCTAAAATTTTTATTAAGACTTTTGAAGTTGTAATTCTCCATGAGCAAGCAAAGCAAGCCAGTGTAGAAGATAGAAATTTTGCTATGGTAGAATTTGCAATGCATACGGAACGAACATTTAAAGAGCAACGGTATAAGGGTCAACAAGGATAAAATGCAATCTGTCTCTCACCTCAAACTCTTCCCTCAGTTTTAAAGCTATCAAGCTAAAATTTAGAATAAAGACTCCTCACATAATAATGCCAAAAAAGTAACTTAGGGAAATTTTGAAATTTTGCCCAGGAGCTGAGTTATGGGATTTTTTCTAGGCTAGTCTAGGCTAGCTCCTAATATTGCCGCTGGCTTAGATGTCATCTCATTCGTTGCGAGGCAAAACATGGCACCATGACAAAACATGTCACTTCAAATCACGCCACATCATGACATCATTTTTCTCGCTTGGGTTTGCTGGCACGTTAGAAAGGGGTGCTCGAGTGTTTTGTGTAAGGTGTGTTTGAGCATGCCAGTGTGTGCGCCAACTTTAGATGGGTCCTGACCCGGCCTGAGCATACTTTTGATCCGCATTAAATAAGAAACTGACCTGTCATTTACCCAGGTATTTTTTGACTGGACCCGATGAAATTTACCCGGACCCATCACTTGCGCAGACCTGCCTTATGCTCACGACAGGCATGATTTATGTAGTCTTAATGCCGCCCGACAAACATTGTAAAACTTGTCGATACACCAAATCATGCCACGTCTTGCTGCCACTTTTCTTGCCCACATTTGCTGGCACAGCAGCAAGTGTACCATGGTGTGAGGGGAGGCAAAGCTGCAAATGTCACCACTTCAGACCTGTGTCAAAAATCCCCCATAGTAAAATTTCTAAACTCCCCCAATTGCTCATGTGGGGTTCTGCCTTTTTCAACATACAAAAAATTCACATCTTCTTGATATTTAGCTTTGGATTGGACACACGACCCTCTGACATTTATAGAAAAAGTGGTTGTCAAGCTGGAAGAGAATTTGAAAGAATCTCACTTCTGGATGGCCAGCAACAACCTTTAACAAGAACTTTTACATTGACAAGTTTTGCATTAGTATTATCATCAGGATCAGGTGGATTTCAATAACTATTTATTATTATCCCATTCAAGTTAAAAGAAGACAGTTTTATTATACTTTTAGTATCACTTGGCTCCTCTCCAACTATAAATTCACACTCTCCTGGAATTGTTTACTTCAACAGTGGGGCAAGTTTTAATTTCAACCCATTTGCCAACTGGCCAGTTGTGGTACTTCAAGGCTTTTATGTTCTGGCAACCTATGGAACCATCATTATTTGGGCTCTTGTCTTAGGAGCCATAATTTGGGGAATTTCTTTGAGTCCAATTTTCTCCGGTAAAATCCAAAAATGGACATTTTAAAATATATTCCATTAAACAAAAATCTGATTTCAGCTCGTAGAGTGGGATTGGTAGCCTCCGAAGTTGTCTATCGTCCTGTTGAAAGGTTAACCTCAATGGTTCACAATGGAATAGAAAGGTTTTCGCATCTGAATCGAAGAAATTATCGAAAAAGGAGGCCTTTGACTTCATCTTTTTATCACCGAAACGACCATTTTGATTATGATGAAAATTTTTACTTTGATTATGAAGAAAAATGGCAAAATTTTTGAGCTTAATGATTTTTTTGTGCCTTTAGGTTTTTAAATTATATTAAAATTTAACCAAGAAATAAAATGGGTCATATAAGAAATTTAGTCAACAAATAAAATATATTTATCTATTTGATTCTGGAATTTTTTATTTATCAACTTTTAAAGTCTCAAAACTTTGCTGACTTAAGTATCCCTCCAAAGTGAAGCGAGGGTGAATGTAAGAATTATGGTGTGACGTCCCATGTCTGTCTTTCCGTCTGTCACCTCTTCCTCCTCCTCCCACACCATTCAAGCTAGAGGGCTGAAATTCGGCATGCGTAATTCCTATATTAATGGCTCCAACGTTGCCAACCAGATTTTTGATATTTTCTTTAGAAGCCGAGATATTTAAGTTTAAAGTTCTATAGTGAATTAAGCCAGCCTTACCTTTTTGTTAATATTATTTAAAGGGTCGCATTTTTCCCGGCACAAAAAATGCCTGTTTACTTAATTTTTATTAAGTTTAATGCAAGAAATGATACAATAAAACAAAACGGAATTAAGTATAAGCAGGGAGTCAGAGTGGTCAAGTTGGTTACTTGCCAGATTTTCCAACACAGGCGACGCGGGTTCGACTCCCGCCTGCGGTAATCAACAACAAAAATATAAAAAAATTAGTTTAAAAAAACCACCTAGTGTGGCTATAATGATTAAGTTTGCAAGCCGCACTTTAAAAAAAAATTTTAAAAGGTACTTTTTGTCCAGGGAAAAATACCTAACTTCTGTGAGCATGAAGTTGAACTATATCGGTTGTCTTATCAATGCTGTTTAGATGGCTTGTGTCATATTACACGAGCTCTGTAATGCGAAATTGAACGATGCTGAATTACTTGTTCACACTAGCATAGTTGGCATATTACTTGAATGCACCAGCATTGTCAAGCAAATTTGAACTATGCTGTTTAGTCGGCTTAAACACTGAGGCCAACCTGAGAAACTTTGAACTTAAATATCTCAGCTCCTAGGCAAAAATTAAAAAATCTGGTACATAAAATTCTTGGCAAGAAATTTCTCTATCCAATGCACTAATTATTTTCTTTCTAGCATCAAAACCCAGGGAGGAGATGTAAGTGACATACATACAAGCAGATATCCCTAATGGGGTCTGAACCGGGCCCTATATAAAAAAATATTAAACTCCTCACGCTCACTCTTGGAAATAATACTTTATGAGTAATGTGAAGAAAGGATTGATTCGGTAAACAAGGTAAATAAATCATCTTGAAGAAACTGATGCAATGGAAAGGGTTACTAAACATGGACTATGGTGATTATTCCTTGATCGTCCCATTGCACATTCCATTGCTAATTTCATTACATCATCATAACGGGACTGGACGGGTCGGGTCGGGTCAATTTTTTTGTGGCTCGAGTCGGGTCGGGTCAGCCATTTATAGTTTGGGTTTGAATTTTGAAAATTTCCCCTAAAAACGTCAAATTTTCAATTTTTTTCCCTTCGGTCAAAAAAATTGCTTCGGGTCAGGTCAGAAAGTACCCGGGTCGAAGCCGGGCTGGCCTCTTATTTACTGCGGGTCAAAAGTAAACTCGGGTCGGGTCAGGGCCCATCTCTAGTTTGGGTCAGCCATTTTTGGTTTGGGTTTGGCATTTGAAAATTTCCCCTTAAAATCCCAATTTTTCAATTTTTTGCCCTTAGGGTCAAAAAAATCTCATCGGGTCGGGTCAATAAGAACCTGTGTAAAAGCTAGGAAGGCGGCTTATTTATTGCGGGTCAAAAGTATGCTAGTGTCGGGTCTCCATACTAAACATAAATTGAATGAAAAAGTAGTTAGTACTTTGATATGAAACAAGATGCAAGAAGGAAGAGGACGAGAACCCACCTGCAAAGTACCTTTGCAAATTGCCCAAACCTCTACAACTTGACCAAACCTCTGTATATTTAGCTAAACTTATGCAACTTTTTCCCTCAATATGTCATGACCTGATTTGCTTTATTTCTGTCTTTTATGAAACTAACTTTTGTAAAGTTGTATAAATCTCTGATTTGGAAAGGTTAAGTAATTAATAACCAGACAGAGAAGCATTGCCTATATTTTGATGAGCAATCTATTAGACAATCACCATGCTAAATGAGAAACCACTTTTCTTAACCCCAAGTGAAAGAATTATTACTAGCATGCTAGAATTGGACCCTTGATTTCACAAAATACTGACCAATAAAAGTTGCCTTTTCCTCAGCATGCAATATTCCCAATCTAACAACCCTTTTCTGGCAAATCTTTATATTTTCTAAACATATAGCCTTACATATTCTAAAAAGAATATAATTTTTTTCAAAGCTTACAATTATCTTCAATCTTTTTGTAAAATATTCTCATATTTCAATTATCATTTCTATTAATTATCCCTTCTGCCTTCTCTAACATTTATCCTTTTGATTTCAAAAGGGCTGTAAAGAAATTTAGAAATTTTTGAACTGCCCCCCTTTTGTGATGGACAGATTTTTTGATTATTGAAAAAAATTTTATTTGAACAAAGCCTTCATTACTTTTTTATTGCAAATCATGATAGTTCAAGGCCTTTTTTATTTTTTTTCACACTCAAAATTATTTTGAAAAAGTTGAACTGTAGTGGATCAAATTTGATTCCAATTTTATTGTCAGTTTTTGGATAGTATCAAGTTCATTATGAAAAAAAATCTGTTCAATATTCAACTTTTTTCTACAATATAGATAAAAGCAGTTGGTTACTTAATTTTCAAATTTTGATCATGAAAACTGCATTTTTTTGTTATTGTTGTTCTAAGAAGGTTGGTTGTTGATTCGATAGATTTGAGATTGGAAAAAAAAGTTTTCGGAATTCAGTGTTGAAAAAAAGGAAAGAAATCCAATATTGAATTGAAAGTAAAGGAGTGACCAGAGAGATTGAGAAAATTAGTTATTGCTTTTGTTTGTCAATGGTTGCTTTTTCTGCTGCGCTTCTCTATCGTCACAACAGATATTTTTTACTCTTTGGTGGTTTCAATGTGAGATTATTGGCCAGACAGCTAGGACTAAAATACAAAAAAAGGTAACTTGCTTAACAAAAAAATAATGAAAAAATATTCAAAATATATTTTTTTTCCTAGAAAGTTGTTTGTTGTCTAGAAGTAATTAAAACATGGCTTCAACAGCGTCAAAGACCAACAAAAATGTCAACAATAAAAAGTCCATCAACATAATAAAGACACATGTCCAGGTTGAAATTTTTGTTCAGAATCAAATGTAATATGTGGTTTACACAAATGCATTTTTTTCATAGAATAAAACCTTGAAAAGTGGAAGCAGATCAAACAACAGTTCATTTAAACAAAATCAAGGTTTCAAAAATGCAGCAAAGCGCACAAGCGAAAAAAATATTGCAGAAAAAGTTTGTGGAATACTAAATGATGGAATCAAACAGGCCAAAACTGGAGAAAAAGTAGGATTTGATAAAACCATTTTCACCTCATTTAGATCAAATTATTGGATGCAGTATCTGGATAACATCCTGCAACCAAAATATTCAAATTGAGCCTATTTTCACCTGGAAAGTGGCAAATGACACCAAAAAAACTGGTGTTTTTGTGCACTTTGCAGACCAAAACGGACAAAACTTGACCTTTTTTGGATCAGGATCAATATAAATGTAAATCATTTTGGAATTGAAATTATATATTTAATAATCTAGCGCGTTCGTTGCTGCGGCGTCGGAATGGATGCGATGAGAGAACGGAAACGGGAGGAGAAGTGATCGTTGAGCTAAAATCCCAGTTGTAGACCTTCCCAATCAAGAAAAGAATCAATACTGAACTGTTTATTGATAGGGAAATGATGCGATATATACAAAAGATAAGGAGGGATCGGATCAAGGTGATCGGATCAAGAAATATTGGACCTCTTAGAAGAGGGTAGAATATTGGGGGGAATAAAATGCAGGAGTGAAAACAGCGGCAGCCTGTTTAGGTGAACTTACTACTGAAAATATCGTAGCGCGAAAAGAGGGTAAAAGAGCGTGTACTACGATAAATCAACTTGTGATTCTACTTTATCACTGATAAATGTGATGCTCACCCTTTTTTGGAAATAGAAATGAAATAAGTATATTCCTAGAGTTGACACCCTTACTGGAGTATTTTTGCTGGTGTGAAAAGACACCATTTATAATAGTGTCTATTCTAGTATAGATATTGATTAATTAATGAAAATTGGTGGGAAAAATTGCAAAAAAAATGGCCATTAGTTTTGTTTTTGGGTGCATTCCTAGGAAGTTAAAAATAGTACAAATACACGGCCTTATTTTTGGTCGGGATGTTACCCCTCTTTTGTTTTTGTGACACTATGACATGTAATTATTAGTGATGGGTCCGGGTCAAAAATTTTTGACCCGGGTCGGGTCAGCCATTTATGGTTTAGGTTTAAATTTAGAAAATTTCCCCTAAAAAATTCCAAATTTTCCAATGTTTTGCCCTTCGGGTCAAAAATCTCTTCGGGTTGGGTCAGAAAGTACCCGGGTCAAAGGCAGGTTGGCCTCTTATTTACTGCGGGTCAAAAGTAAGCTCGGGTCAGGGTCCATCTCTAGTAATTATACTTAAAAAGTGAGGGTGGCCTATAGTTTAATAAATGGATGAATTTCTGGTATCAAAGGAAGAGCCCTTTGAATGTTAACTGATTTATTCCATCAAATATACAGGTTTCATGAACTATGGTAATGGGCAGGCAAAGAGGGCACATCTTCCACTTAGCTAGGCAGGAAGAAAAGGTGATCTATTTTGGAAGCCCATGATCAAAGTAAATGAAAATGAATTCAGACTATCATGTGAAAAAATGGCGGAAACATCAAGATAGAACAAGATAAGAAATAAATTAATATGATAATTAAGGAGAAAAGCCATGGCAATGGATTAAATTGATTCAATTATATACAAGGAAATTCATTTACTTTAGATGTTAAATGGTTTATTACCTGAGGAAACAACATTATAGATTTGAGCTAACCACACTTAGTGTAAAAAGCTTGTAGCTTAGTTTGGGGAAAGCAAAGTCTGGAGCTTTTTCTATTTAGTCTTAAAACTAACTATAGTGAAAAATATGGAAGAAACTTGACTCAAAGTTTGGCAATAGAGTCATATGCAGGTCTACAAGCAGGCAACAGTCAAGAAAGGATTCTGGTTTTCAATTAGGTGTTTTAGAACATAACTGTTTGTGATATCTGCATGAATCTAAGGCTCCAAACAATATTTGGTGTCCAATATGCCAATACAATCTACAAAAATATTAGCCTTCCTGGAAAATGATATTTTTGGAGAAAGGCATGATTTTGCATGCTCCATATAAAAAAGGTCTTTTATTGTGGCTTAGGTCAGGCCATCAACCAAATTTGATCAAAATATAAATTCTGTCCAATGGATTTTGCTATTGAAAAACTTAATTTACCACTGGCATGATGGCTGAGGGATTGAGTGTGAAATGAGATTTAAGGCTAAGTTTTTTTGCAATTTTTTTAGTATGCCTTGCAAGTCCAGGTCATATAAGGCGCACTTTTTATGATTGGTTCTTTTTTTCTGTGGGTTCCTCTAATGGGAGTAAAACCTGAGCTCCTGGAATAGAATTCTGGCTCGAAACCACGTGACCACCCTGACTCTTGACTGGTTTGAAGATAAAATCCCTGAAATGACTGCTAATAGTACAAATGACCTCCTTATATGCTCATATTTCTGTTCTATTGTCATTAATAATCATAATCTTGGAAGTATAGACTCATCTGGTGTTTATGTGTGATCAACACCTTTATAAGAGTCCCGCCATAGAAGTCTATGGTCACTGCAGATTACTCTTAAAAAGTTAAAATTATTCTTGTAATGATTAAAAGAAAAAGTTAATAAATTATGCCAATGCTAATTATTATTACCCTCACTCAGGCTGGCTAGTTGATTTTTTTGCAATCCAGGGTTGAAAAATTGCTGGCATGGGTGTGGCTGGTGATTGCACCCACAACCTTAGATCTTAGTTCGCAGTCAGGTGCCTATGACCTCTCAGCCATGGCGACCAAGTGTGTGGGTGTGATTTGTTAAGTCAAATCATCCTTGAGTTCCTCTGTGGAAGGATTACACCCATTTCCCTTTCCTTTGTTTCAAGCTATAAGAGACTGGCGTGTGAGAGTGTAATGTGGTGTAGAGTCAGTGATGAAATAGATGAATTTGAATGCAAACACCTCTTTTGTTTTAGTTCACAGAATCCACAATAAATTTTTCACCCTAGATTGTATATATAAAAGGAGTGTCTGTAAGAATGACATATTGTAAAGACTCCTTCAAGGATGTTGATTAAAGGTCAACATTCGATGAGTCCATATAGTAGAGATGGGCTCTGACCCTACCTAAGCATACTTTTTGACCCGAAATGAATAAGAGGCAGACGCGTCTTTGACCCGGGTACTTTTTGACCCGACCCAATGAGATTTTTTTGACCCGAAGGGGAAAAAGTTAAAAAATTTGGGATTTATAGGGGAAATTTTACAAACCCAAACCAAAGATGGCTGATCCGACCCAACCCATGTCAAAAATTTTTGACACAGACCCTTCACTAATGAGCAATAGTTTTCATCAAAGTTTTTGACTCGGGCATTTCAGTTAGGGTAAAATAATGCAATGAATCTTATTGTAAAGCTGGATATAAATAATGGTGAACATACAGATCCTCAAGAAATATTTTATGTACAGGGTGCGGAAGGCTAATTTTTACATGGGTTTAAAGCTTAATAACTGAATAATTTTTTGCCTCATCCTAATTTTACTTATATTTTTAAAAACTGCAAAGCATCTAGTTTGATTAAAGAGGATCTTTTTAATAGAATTATTTTTTAAATCCAAAATGTGACATGAAATTCAAAACTCTCTTGATTTTTGTTGTGCCCAGACCTCTCCAGGACAAATAATCAAGCATGAGAAAAAAGTACTAATTGCTTTAAAAAAATTCTGAAAATTTTTAGCCTTTATTATGAATGTTAAAGGGTAGCTGTGAGCAAAAAAAATCTTTATTTTTTGTAAATAGCTGAAAAATAATTTATAGAGAAAGCCATAATGACCTCAATAAAAGGGGTTGTGAGTGGATTCAAGAATATCAGAAGAGTAAAATTGATAATGAAAAAAACTTTTAAACAAAATTAATAGGCCAATGCCTTCCAAAAAATAA
>Ga0194133_10004852_pt1 | contig 17572 bp, 20 predicted proteins | sample TA2KigOf40mmetaG_FD_155448 | JGI IMG/M metagenome (GOLD analysis project Ga0194133, IMG submission 155448) | Freshwater microbial communities from Lake Tanganyika, Tanzania - TA2015055 Kigoma Offshore 40m | ecosystem: Environmental > Aquatic > Freshwater > Lake | place: Tanzania: Lake... | reverse complement strand
ATTATAATGCCTGGAATCGGTTGAGTGTAGATACTTTGGTCTGGTATTTGTCTTGGTATTTGATTGGTTCGGACAGGGTGCTCAATGGATCTTTTCCTGAAGCCAAAAAAGGCCCCAACAAATGTTAAAGGAACTGATACACAGAACCATAAGGCTAACAAAGCGACTAGAGTGAAGAACGGGATAGCTGCTGAAGATCCCTCGTACCACAAAACCAGGTTCATTATGAAAAAGTGAGCAAAAACGATCCTGTAAAATTTTGGACGTTTACAACCTGAAATATCGAGATTTTTGCTTAAATAAAAAAAGTCAAATACCCTGGACAGAACATTGACGTCAAGAGGACATTTGATTTCCACTTTTCACCCCCGAAGCTCTTGTAAACTCGAGCAGAGACGTATCCTGCTGGCGTTCCCAAACAGACAAACAGAACCATAGAACAGGTCATTAAAGCACCTCGATTGGCAGGAGACAAGAAGCCAAGACAGGCAAACACCTAAGCCAGATATCTATCATTTAGGAACTTAATATTTTAAGAAAAGTTTATTTCTAGATACCAATGTTATGGCTGTCATGCATAAAATTTGAGTGCCAGATCCCAAAAATACAGAGAGCAACATTCCTTTTCGTGGTGGACGGAAAACATCTCCATGAACAAGCTTCCATCCGAATTCCTCTTGCGCATCCTCCCCACTGTCAATCTAGTTTGGAAAAAGGATACTTTGATTTTATCTTGAGTTTTGTTAAAGTCAATTACTTTTTCAGTAAACGAATACATCAAAAAGTGTCTTTACTGTCATAGACTTGCAATATACTCAAAGAAAATGAAAAAGCCTGCATCAAGACGAATTTACCTGATTGTACCTTGCAATGTCTTTGTGGAGGGTCCTTAACAAAATCATCGCTACCATCCCTGTACATTTTCAAACTTTTATTTGTTACCGAAAAAATGGAACAGAAATATTCATGGGGTTTATTTACCTGACAAAAACATGACGATCACTAACGAGTTAAGAATTGAAAACCACTGAATGTTAGTGTGAGGCATGCTCTCCAGAATGTAATCCCAACGCGAGCTCCATTTTATTGAATTATCGACGACAAATTTCACCGTGTATGAATAGTCTATGTTTACCACACTTTTTGTTTCGCCTGGAATGGCCATAGGTTGACCGGCAGCCAAAGTTGTACTGCAGTCAGCCGCATCAGAAGCACTATGATCAATGCTTCGAGGCTCTATTTTGACAGCTGAAAAAAAACTTTCAAAATTATTTCGTGCACTGAAAAAATCAAGCTCGAGATCACTGACACACTATTCTGCCTCCATTTTCATTGGCCTCATTAAGAAACTTTCCCCAGTCTTCTGTTTTACCAGAATGGTATGTTATGGTGATGTCGACATGATTAAAAATGTAGTAGGTGTCAGGCTTGCTAAAATCTTTTGAGATCACACAAGCATCCTGTGGATTTCCTTCCTGAAAAGTAAAGAATAACGGTTTTTAACACGCATGTTGGCTCTTTAATCAACAGCTCTCTACCTTATCAACGTAGCAACCCATCGGAAATCCGACTGCGCAATACTGCTTGTTGGTATCAACTGGATAGCACCAAGTAACCTAAGGTATATCTATATCACTAACCGAATTAAGGAAATATCAACAACAACGTTATTCACAATTGTTCTCAGGTTCTTTTTTCAGTATTGTGAATTGAAGTTAGGCTGATTGCGTAAAGAAATGAAATGATCAACTTACAGGCATGTTATCAACAATCCAGTGATGCTGGTAATTCATACTCATTCCTTTCTTCAAAAATTCAAGCTTTGCTGTGTCTTCTGCTTTGCTAACGTCATAAGATTTTTTGCAAACTCGAATACATTTATCTGCATCCTTGTTGAAGAAAATCTAAGAAGGGAAAACTTTCTGTCAGATTTACTTTTCAGTTGAAAATGTTCATGACTCCACATTGGCCACTTGCCTTGTACGGCGATGGCCTAATTCGTTCGCCGAAAACAACTTGGCCAAGATTTTCTGTTTGTGATGGGGCATCTTTTGGAGCTTCACAGAAGTCAAAACTTAAAAAAATGATAAATATTTGTTAACAATCACAGTTGGTTGAACAGTTATTTACTTGTTCTATGACCGACTAGGCCTCAATAGATTTGTCAAAGCAAACAAGTGTTTTCAACAAAAGCTTGAATCGAACACATCAAAATTTTACAGTATACGTCAGCATTAAAATCTAACTGAAGCCACTACACAATTTATTTTTGAAATGACCCTATTACTTACTCCTTGTATTCATAAGGTAAAACCGACTCCTCAGAATTAAGCCTGTTGACAAACAACTTTATTTCAGCCTAGAATTAAGTAAAAGTCATTCATGAGATTCTCTTCCATTTTAGTTAAAATATAGTATGATTTTCTACAATCATAACCAGGAAACTCACCTGGCAATTAACCTCTTTTTCACTATCGCAATAAGTGACAGGGGCCAATCCAGGCAAGTAAAAGCAGACAGACGGTCCAATCACTACAGCAAAGAGCAACAAAAGTGTTCCTTTAATGCAAAACATCTTGCACCTGGATGAGACAGCAACTCAAACCTTGGCTACAACGTGCTTCACCAAATGGAAATGAAACTATGACAACAGTTCTTTTTGCAAACAAGCCAAGAATAAATCACAAATCAAATCCACAACTCTAAATGTCTAACCGAGAGCCGAGCCGAGACCTGTGATTCCCATTTGGTGATGCAGCAAAAGTGCAGAAGGGAAAAGCAAAACATTCGGTTTGTTGGTTCGTTTTATCGCAGGCAGGATTTCACTGCATGTAGAGTAGAGGCAACGTCCCACACAATTTAGTGCAAAGCTCACCAGCAGGACGTTAAAAAGTAGTGAAATCAGACACGTTTCATGTTTGACGTTAAAACTCAATTAGAGATGTTTGAAAATTAAAAGTGTAAGCATTTGAGAATGGCTAGTTTTACACCGTGTAATTTTTTATTAAAAAAAATGTTAAATAAATTATATTATTTGAAACATTTGGCTCTATTTTTATTCAAGTAGAGGGTCTTTTTTGAGCCTTATAAGCATATTTTTAGCTTAAGTATTTTTTATCTCGCCACATGTCTACTTGGTTGAGATATAATCGAGAAAATCGAAGCCGCGCCTCGCCCGCCCCGACGATTTATAAATATAGATCAGCAAGGCGATTTGTCGTTTAAAAGTAAGAAGAACTTTTCAAACTTGAAGTGATTGTAAATCAACCATCAAAGCACTTCTTTTAAACAGATTCTAGGAATTTTTGATAGTTGTAAGTAGATATATTGTTTACCTTCAATCCCATAATACTTCATACTAATTCCGTTTGAAAAGTTATGAAAGACAGACAGAATAAGAAAGTATTTGTCTTAAAATTTACAGGTTTGAGTTTTTAACTCTTTGAAATCGACCAAAAAATGAGTGATAGAGAAGACAATGTATGCAAAGCCAAGCTTGCCGAGCAGGCAGAGCGTTATGACGGTAAAAAAACCTTTCAGTTTTTGATAATGTATTTTTTGGGTTTTGCAATCGAAATCATTTTCGTTGAGGTCTAAACATTTATTGAATTGTTGATAGAGATGGTCACTGCAATGAAGACTGTTGCATCCTTAGATGTGGAGTTAACAGTTGAAGAACGTAACTTGGTGAGAAAAGTTTTGTTTATTGCTCAGAAGATGAGTTATTTTATCCTAATTGTGTTTAAGCTATCGGTTGCCTACAAGAACGTCATCGGAGCTCGTCGGGCATCATGGCGAATCATCTCGTCCATTGAGCAAAAAGAGCAAAATAAGGGAGCAGAGGAGAAAGTTACCATTTCAAAAAGCTACCGAGAAAAGGTAACCCTTGCATTATTATTTAGAGTGAAAAAATTTTCAGTCTGCATTGAATTTTTAGGTTGAAAAGGAGTTGAGGGATATCTGTGGAGATATTCTGGATGTTCTTGATAAGCACTTAATACCATCCTCGGGTTCTGGTGAATCCAAAGTCTTCTACTACAAAATGAAAGGAGACTACTATCGTTACCTGGTAACAAAAGCTTTTATCACTTTATTTTTTAATTAGAAATGTTTCATGACTCAAGACCTGTTTTCCGCTAGGCTGAATTCGCTACAGGGGATGATCGCAAAGAAGCGAGCGAGAACTCGTTGACTGCGTACAAGGCAGCCAGTGATGTCGCCATGAAGGAGTTGACAACAACTCATCCCATTCGTCTTGGTCTCGCACTCAACTTCTCTGTGTTTTATTACGAGATCCTCAACTCCCCCGATAGAGCCTGCCGATTAGCCAAAACTGCATTTGATGACGCCATAGCAGAGCTTGATACTCTTTCAGAGGAGAGTTACAAAGATTCGACCCTTATCATGCAACTGTTGAGAGATAACCTTACATTGTGGACATCTGATATGCAAGCTGAGGGTAACGAATATTTTACAGTTTTTTTGTAACTGCCAAATTTATTGAAATATGTATGAAATTTACAGATGCCGACGGGGATGGAGAGAAAAAAACCGACGAGGAAAAGGGAGAAACTGGGTCATAGACCATAGGATCGATCGACTCGACATCGCTAATCTTTGTATAGGATCTTTATGGAAGATTTTTCTCTTCATTACTAAACCCCCTTTCTTGCTCCACAGTTTTGTAAATAAGTTTGGAAATTTTCACAACAAAATAATCATACTCAATCAGTGAAGTGGTACACCCCTCAAATTTCAATGAAATTGCTTGTTTATTCCAAAGCTGAGGTGCTTTCCTAACAAGCTGACATAACGCGCTTTTCACCCTTTAATTATAGTTAACCTGATTAGCATATAAAAGTGATTCAAAGTGGTACTTTTATCGTTTTCAGACTTCCATAGAAACTTTAGATCAGGACGTCAATTTTTAGGCTGAGGACGCCAAAAACAATCACCCCTAAATTGAATTGGTGTGCAAAAATCCTTAACCACATCTCGCACATTTAGTACCGGTTAAAGATGTCTCTTACGTGTAATTTGGATCCACTTGTGTTTGCATTTAGCTAATTTTCTGTTCCTATTATTGTGCATGTACCCAGGTCTTCACTCACAACTTCGCCTCGCATGCTCCCTAGCTTTGTCAAATTTATGTTGATCAAGTCAAATAAAGAGAAACCAGGTCCAAAATTTGTCATTGCTCTACTGTCAGAAAGTGAACCGAAAGTTCGAAGATTCGGGTATGACCAGATAATTTTTGCTCACTTGGGTAGGGTCAGCCCAGCCTATCTAAACTATGTTTGTTCAATCCAAGTAAGAAAAATTTGCAATTTTCACTTCAGCAGTTCTTGTCTGGGTCAGAAAAAAATACGGGTCGGAAACTTAATTAACAAGGGTCAAAAGTATACTTGGGTCTCGTCACAGGCCATCTCTGTTCTGAATCAGGGTTTCCTTTTGAGAGCCCCAGTTAACTGTAGTAACGCTGATGGCAAAAACTGGTTAAACAAAGTGTTCATTTTAATAAGAGCATGTTGTTTTTTAAAAACAAAGGAGTCGTTCAAAATCACAAAAAAACATTAAAAAATAGCATTTTTGCAGAAAGAATTTAATCAAAATCTGCTTTATTTATTGAGGAATCCAAGATTTATTAGATGCACTTCAGCTTTTGAGAAAAAATTGAATGCCTTCAACCGTAAGAATTTATTAGCTTCCAACGAACCACTTCGTGTTGCAACATAAGAGTTTGGTCAAGAGGTCAACTTTAGGATCCCAATCGCCATGAATACGATACTAAATTCAGAATCTTTAAATCAAGATGGATGTAAAAAAATGATTGCAAAGGGTATTGTTGAAAGTGATGAAGACGATGACATTGTGAGCTGCTTTTAAAATTTGAAAGTATCTTTCAAGAAAAAGTATTATGAAAGATCTTTATTATTACAGGAGGCCTTAAGAGCTGCAGCCCTTGCTTCAATGTCCAAAGCGAGAAAGGTTTGAATTGAGACTTGAAAAAGCATGATTCATTACTAAACAATTGATACTTATAGGAAACCCGTCACGATGATTACTTTTACGAAAGTTATGAAGAAGATGTAATCATGGAAACAGACGACGAAGTTGAAGTGACAGATTCTGAGCCTGAAACATCAAAGGTGAATTTATTCTTGAATAACGAATTGAGTTTGCTCTATGTTCTAATTATGTGATTTTGTTTTACTCTCATAGAAAGTGCCAATTGCTGATGACTTTGATGATGATTGCATTGCTTTTCATTGTGATGAAGTTATTGACGAGGAAAAGCCCAAGAAAAAGAAAATTGTCAAAAGAAAGGTGCTTGTAAAGCGATTGGTCAGAAAACATCGGAAAATATTCTTACCAAAGCCAGAAAAGCTTAGAAGGTAATTGATAGTTTTAACTTGTCAAGTGAAACCGAAACATATTTGTTTCGAAAGAAATGCACGTTTCAATATATAATCTACGATAATTTTATAGGTCACCTTCTTTGAGTTCGAATTTGAAGATCCCTTCATCACCTTCTTATAGAAGTCGATCAAGGTCTCCCCGTCTGAAATACAGGCACTCTCCTTATCGAGACAGGTCCACTTCTCCGTACAGATCATATAAAAGAGGGTACTCTCCATATGAATACGACCAGTATTCTCCACGCCGGGACTTGCGATCCTCAGAAGAAAAATATAGATATAACTATAGACCAAGTTATTTTGACGATCGAAAATCAAGGTCTCCGAGAGCAAGAGAGAGATCGCCGTCTCGCACTACAAACCCCAAATACCTACCTTATTCGCAAACATCAACACGCGAAAGGAATGGAAAATATGAGGGGGCTTACCAGCCTTCTCTTGAAGCTAACCCTAAGAAGGTTAACTTGACAGTTGAAGCATCTGGTTCTTCCTCTCGACGTCAACAAAGCGGGGCCAAAAACTTCGAATCGAGTACCAGGTAATGTTAAGGTTTTAACTAATTCAAGACTTGCCCTGCAAAAAGTTTGGTTTTGATTTCATTGCGATCCTTGAAAAGAGATGATTGGGATATTTTTTACAGAAAAACTTCCTCACCTATAACTGTTTCAACAACTATTAGATCTCCGTTACATTTGAACACCCAACTTTCGCCCAATAGGTAATTCTTAAAATAATCACTTTAAAATTTACATATATTTCCATGCAAAAATTCTTCTCCAGTTTTTTGTTTACTGTCTTTAATGATAACTTAACTATCTTCTTTCTTTCAAAGGATCATCAGCCACCCTGTCTCATCGACAACTTCGCCAAAAATATCCGAAACTACACAGCCACTTGAGGAAAAGTCAAATGAAAAAGCACCAGTTAGTTTTTTACGAATATGGATTTTACTAGTGCGTTGTTGAACTGTATTCTCCTCTCTTAAATCGTAGATAGCCTTGGCCATGAACACCACACCAGAAGAATCTCAGCTGACAGTTTCCAAAGTAGAAGTTTCTAAGACTGAACCCTTGAACAAGCAAAAGAAAACATCTGAGGGTTAAGATTTGAAATAACTTATCTAATAGCTCACATTGAAAGTTAAACTGATAATCAAACGTATCTTTAGGAAGCGAAACAGCAATCAAATTTGGTTTGGCAAATGCACCATCATCCACTAATCCAAAAGACTCGTACGTTTCAAATAACCCAAGCCCTCGATAAAATAAATGGCCTCGAATACTGTTTATTTCAGGTTGGTTGTAGTTGCTCGCCCTGAATCACCCTCTCTGTCATCTAAAGAAGCCCCATTAGGTAATTACAAAAATGATGACATAACTTAAAATTTTGATTTGGCATTTTTAATATTTCAGACGTTCAAAACCAAGGGGACCTGAGGGAACAGGTATGCATTTCTCTTCTCTTTATATATTTTTAAGTCAAATATCACATGTTCTTTATTGTATATTTTTGAAAAGATTGAGCAGCTCCGTCGGCTTAGAAATAAGTCACCACCAACTCAAGTATCAGAAAAAGTCGACCTATCTATCGAAAGTAAGTTTTGCAAGGATGATGAAAAGCCATTCAAAGCAACCAATAGGTAAGCTTGTTTTTATCTGTGTTACTACAAGGAAAATTACTCAAAATATTTTTTTTCCAGAATAGTTAAGCTTCCGGCAAAAGTGTTGGCCGAGAAACCCCCCTTTGAACTTCCTGTAGAAAAGCAAACTGAGTCCACGATCGAGTGGGTTAAAAAGTTACGTTATAGAACTTAACAAAATATTTCAACCCGATTCTTTTTACTAGTCCAAAAGCTTTGATCGATCTATCAAGTGGAAAAAAGAAAAGTGAAAAAGTGAAATCCAGGAAACGAAAAAGGCCATCTTCAAGTAATTTCTCAGCATAAGTTAAACTCAATAATAATGATTTTGAAAATCGATTCCTTCGTCCAGGTGACTCTAGCGATTCCTCTGTTCCGTCTAACAAAAAGGCATTGAAGAAAAAACGTAAAAAGAATGCAAAGAAGAAGTCTAAAAAAGTTAAGAGGCCCAAAAAGACAAAAACAAAAAAAAGAAAGGTGCGTTATAGCTCTTCCTCATCGTCCTCCTACTCATCTTCTTCGGATTCGGAGCAAAGGTCACGTCATAGGGGTCGGAGCTCAAGACTAAAGAGAGATAGTAGCCCAGAGAGCAGAAGCAGCTCATCTTCAGGTCGATCCGTTGAACGTTTGAAAGTTACAAAAGAAAAGTCAACCAGCACAAAGACAAAGGAATCAAAAGCTAAGCCACAAGTGAAGTACGAGTCCCCCAAAAAGGTAAAAGTATCAAAGCCTAACGGTAAAACGGATGGACCCGTAACAACGCCAACTGTCGCCACGGAGAAGAAAAAGAGCAGGCCAGAGACTAAAAGTAACAAAAAGAGAAAGGAAAAAAGGAAAAGTTTGGAAAAGGTCAAGAAAGTCGACAAAGTAAAGTCTAAAGATATAGTTAAACTCACTATAGAATCAACGAAAAAACGGAGCAAATAGTTACAATTTTTTACTGCAACATCCTTTCGCTTTAAAGCTTATAAAATTGTGATATTTACTGCTTTTTTCGTTCTCAACCTTAATAAACGATATTCAAACTGTCATTTTCAAAAGCGTTTTTGAAGGCAAGTTCGATGCATTTTTTGCAAGTCTTGGTTCGTCTTAAACAAATCAAATTCAGATGTGGAGCTGGGGTTTCTTAGCTCCTGATGGTCGGTTTTCCAACTTTGGTGCTTTGAGGATGACATATTCCAGACTCAAAAGTAAATATGAATTCAAATGTTGATCGTGAATTTTTGCCTCAGACGAAAAGGAGGTTTCAAAATAATAAATGATTTATTACATAAGTAAAGCCCTTTTCTACAATGAACAGTTACGATGTCCGTCAGTCGCTCTCTGTGTCTGACAACACGTGGTTGGGAAGAACGCGTCTGACCGGTCCTACAAACTTTTTTCGCTTTCGGGATCGTCCAGTCTGTGGGTTGGGGTTCTTGCTTTCCCGAGCTGTATATGAAAAAACAATTAGTTTGAATAATAATAATGAAGAAGTGCTCAGCTTGCAGGATTACCTTGCTTAAATATGGCAATAGCTCTTTGCTTGGCCTCTAGTTTCTGATCAGCTTCGCGTTTCCTCCAGTCTGTAGGCGGCAAGGGGACGGTTTCTTTCCTGAGGTCTGGCTCCTTAACAGGCCTGCCCAAGAGTTCCATCTCAATGTCGATCTTACGTTTGCCTCTCACGGCGCAGTCCCCCGTCTTCAACTTTTCGAGGGTTCTTTTTTTAACTTCCTCAATAGAAATGGCCACAGGTGGGTCTTCCAAAAGACGACTTGGCGGGCCACTGTCCAAGCCAGGGACATCGGGCATTTCAGACGCACTCGATCCTAAAATCTTTTTTTGGTCAGGACAGTCTACTGGCTCTGGCAAGGCAGCGGCAGTAGCGGGTCTTTTTCGCTTTTTGGGACCGGGCTTCTCGGGAGATTTCCCCAACACTTTGTCGATAGCTTCTTTCACCCTTTTGCTGGTTTGATAATTCCCCTTTTCGGGCAACACCATCCTCTCTGACATGAAAAAGTTATCAATCCGCTCCTATAAAATAAAATTCCAAAAATCATATCCAAAACCTTGAAATTTTAATAGGTCAATCTGACTTGTGTTATTTTTGTTGAAAGTTTTTTAATCACTGGCTTGAGCATCTCGTCTATTTTTTGCCACTGCCACCCAAATTTGTCCGCAGCAAAGTCTCTGACAGCGACGAGATTCGGGACAGCCCAGCTAAACCTTTCAGTTGAGTTGTCCACCACGGGGTTCAGATAAGCCACGTACACAGCTTCGCTGGGAAAGCCTGAACAGAAAAAAATTGCATTCTATGACGGCAATATATTTTTAAAGAATACAGAACCTACTTTCTGGAAGTCTGAGCCTTACAAGTTTTTCTTTCAGCTTCGAGCCAGGCGGTAGGGAGACATCTGCCTAATTCAATTCTATTTTTAATTTGTACCCATCTAGAATTTGAATGCCACTCACTTGAAACTTTTCCCACCAGGCCTTGAAACTTTTCAGAGGAAGAAGACCGGGACCAGGGAATTCAGCCAAGATTTCTAAAGCTGTGACCGGACCAACCGACTCTACTCCCTCCGTGTAATCGCTTCCGGTGAGCTCAGCCAACAAAATCATTTTCTCTCGGCTCAGTCCTTCAATAAGGAAAAAACTCTTTTCGTCGTACTTTTAGGAGCCATATTAAAAATTTCTAAACCGAAGTGCTTTGCTATGTCTGATGCCATAAATTGCTCACAATGCTTCGACTGGTTAAAAAAGTTTTTGTAAACTTTTTGCCCTCCAAAAACCCAAACGTCTGAATCGTCCGTGATAGTCCCGTGCGACAATCCGTTTGCGTCTAAGATAATGTTGCAGATCATTTGGGAAAAAGCCCTATTTTTCTCACTTTAACAATACCCAAGAATGCACATTGAGCCTCAGCTTCTGACGGAGAGACGATCCACGGTAGTCCAAAAAGTTGAAGGAGTTCTTGGCAATCCGCATACATCTTAAAAGGTTTTTTTAAAAAAATTTTTGCGAATAGTCTTTTTGCATCCAGACCTGATCAGTAATGGTTGCAGCCAGTCTATCTTGATGACTCCTCTCTGCAATCAAAGTTTGTTGTTCTTTGGCCAGAGAATTCTAGGTAAAATTAAAATAATTTTTTTTGTTTTTGATCTTTATCAAATCACATCAGTTCAGTTGAATATGACGATTCACCTGTAATGCTATTAATTCTTCGTTGGACAAGAGGGACTCCTCATTGCTCAACTTTTCTACAACCGATTGAACTTCAAATAGAGGATGGTTTTTAACCGCGGAGTCTGACTCTTCCCTAGAGAAAAAATGTCATGTATAAAATATACAAGTTTATACTATTTTCATTGAAACATACAAATGTCGTTCGGCGGGCTCTTCCATCTCTACAACATTTGATCCTCTTGTGGATGCACGAACAAACCCAGGAGCTGAGCTTCCGTAACTTACTTTAGATTCTAAATAAAATTGGTCAGAGAAAAAGTAATTTTAACATCATATCCAAATGGCAAAAAAATATTTTATAAAATAGTCTACCATCTTCCCTCACAAGTTCGAGTCCCTCTTCCTTTTCAACTTTCTTCTCATAGTCAGAGCTTTTTATGAGCTGCACACCAAGTTTTTCTAAAAGGCTTTCATCCTCATTTGAATTAAGTTTGGATGCGCTCTGAGGCTTTACCAAAGGTTTAGGCTTTTGATCTAGACTTTTTATTCTCAAAAGTCTTTGCTCCTGCTCGCTCCTTCTCATTTCATTAATTAAAGTAGTATTTTCTGTTTCGAGAATGTGTGAAACATTTGGAACTTTTGAGGGATTCATCTGTTTATTGTTTTCCGAATTTTTCATCTCTTTGATCAGGTTTGCTCCCTCAGCTTCTAAGTCAGCTGTCTCTTGCTTTTGAAACTTGTAAGACTCTTTGTGGGGCTCTTTATTTGCTGAAATAGAACTGGATGGTGTCGAATTTTTGTCCTCTAATACCCATTTAGAAGCTATTTTCAACCAAAGATGGTCACTTTTTTTCATGTTATTGGCAATCTCCTCACGGTCAATTCCCTTTTCTGCAGAAACATTTTCTACATTTCGAACCAGATTCTGAGTTTCAGGTTTCGATGGTGGCACAATCGCTCTCCTAGCATTCTTCGTGATTCGAGCAAAAATGTCCTCAGTTGTTTCTAGCTTGCGATCTTCTAACGATCTCTTGATATCTTCATAAGGGTCAATTTGTATTTTACCGCTTCTAGGTAATAAAACATTCTCAGTAAATTTGTTATCTTGAGCAGGAAATGAAAATTGATTTTGTACTTCTGTAGTTAAATGAGCTTCTTTAAGGATGTCGTAAAGCTTATTGTGGCTGTCCTTTGATTCAAAAACACCGTCAAAAATGTCTTCTTCGACGTTCTCTATTTTTTCTTCGATTGATTTGATGCTTTCAAATGATCCACTTGAACTGCTCTCTGTGTCTGATATCTCTCCTACCCTGTTTGCTTCATCAATCTTAGGTGCAAAAAGGGACTGACCTAAGCTTGATGTTGAAGGTATAGGAGACTCGTATTTGTGATCAAAATTCCAACTCTCCGATAAGAACTCTTTGTTGCTTTGCTGAACGAAAAGCTCTTTCTCTGTCATTCCTCCACGTCTGTTACTAAACCGGCTTGAGTTACTTGGTTCCAATAGGTCTTCATCGCTATGCACAACAGACTTGTGTCTTTTGTTGGAATCTTTTGAGTTTTTCAGGAGGAAAAGAATATCGCTTTGTGAAATCTCGTCTGATGCTGTTATTTTCTCAGCTAAAGCTTCTCCTGGATCGTAGTCGCTGTCTGGAGAATCTGGAAAATTGAAGAATATGTCCAGTAGAAACCCTTAGAGATTCAAATGCATTTTTGAAAATTCAAGTCATGAACGCTCTCATAACCTACCCTCATCAGATGAAGATGAAGTATTGTCCAGAGATTGTTGTTGTGCTGCCTTGATACCAGAAATGTACAAATAGTGCCTCCCAGTGGCATCAGAAGCAATCTTTTTAGATTCTGCCTTTGCCCGTTTTATTCCTTCGACGTCTCCGACAAACAATTGAGAGTCAAGGGCACCAACGTGGTCCTTAAAAATTAACTTAAAATTATTCAGTCGGATAATAACAGATCAAATAGTAAAAACCTGGCCAAGATTTTTGCCAACATTTTCAAGACTTTTTTGTATTTGACTTCTTTTCAATAAACGTTCAACTTGAAAGCCTGAGAAGTTTTCTGCTACTTTTGGCATTTCAGACATTTTGTGCCAAGAATTTTGTTTACGACGCTCTTTGAGCTCGGACAGAATTTCATACTGTAAAAGTAAAGTAAGGAAATGTTGAGAAATATTACTTTCATATCTATTTTATTATTTCTTTCACCTGTAAATCCTTGGGAAGCCTTTTGAAATCTTTCGAATGAACATCAAGATGGTGAATGTCAGATAAGTCAAACTTCGACCGTAGTCTTTCACGCTCTTCATCCTCCTCCGAGTCTGAGAAACTTATGAAAGAATGAAGAATTCAGTATTTGAAGAGCTCAATTTCAGATAAAAAATTACTGATTATCTAATTCAGATGTAACCATTGGTGGAAGCTGAAAAAGATCCTTTTCTTCCTGCTTGTTGCGTTGATGAATCGCATCTAGGAGCCCTTCTTGGCCTTTTTGGAGAACTTTATCGATAGCCAAAGTTTGCCGCTTTAATTGAGATGCAACAGCCTGTGTTCGTATGTAGTTGTCCAAGATTTTAGCACTTGCTATCCTGTCAGAATTTAAAATCAAGCACATTTAGTTTCAATGAAGTAGGAAGTAGTCAAGACTGTTATGAAATACCTCGCTTGCTTGCCTGCTTTCGACAATTTCATCCTTCGGCGTCTCAATGTTTCTTTTTTAAGCTCAGGTGCCTGTCCATCAAAAACAAATATTGGCCTAATTTTATAAAAGAGAAGCTTGCAAATGCGGTGAAACAGGCCAAGAATATGAGCATTTGGGACCGCATTTCCAGATCTATCACGAAACCCTTTGACAGCCTGATTAAGCCATATGGACACATCTGGAATAACACAATAATGCAAGTTGAAAAAATACAAAAATTTCAGTAGCCACGGCTTAGCTATTTGTCAGGAAAAATTACTTGGGAGAAACGTGTCGCAGCAGGTTAGAATGTAAGATTAGCCATATAGAATGAAAAAAATAGAAAAAAGATCCAAAACCAGGAAAAAAGTGTCTTCGTAACATAGATTTGCTAGACCCATAACAAGAAAAAGGTCAAATCCCAAGCAATCCTAAAGTCTTTGGTTGTCTAATAATCCACCCAAAAATTAAAAAACCCACATGCCGCAGTCTGAAAAAGTGTCTGAACGCTCATTTTTCTTTGAAGAATAGATAAATCTTACCAACTGCAAGAATTTTGTTTTCAAGCGATTCCAGTGGAATTGGTTTTCCAGCTGGCTCAAGCAAGGACCACAATCCAGTGACTCCCATTCCCGACTAAAGTATTACAAAATAATTAAATTTTGAAAGGTTTTTATGTTTAAATATCTACTTATTGATTGCTTCCTTAGTACGATCCAAATATCTTCAATTGAAATGTAGGAAAAGTCCTTTGTTTTCCAGAGTTCATTACTGCTTTTTTTTAAACGTGTTAGTCAGTTTATTAGAAAAATTGTGAGATTTACTAGTTTGGAATAACTTCACTCATGAAAAATTCATGTAAAATTAATGACCTGTTTGTTTTGATTTTTTCCGCTGTATATAGCTCTGTTGTGCAATTCAAAGGATTTTTGAAAAAATAGAGGTTGAGTGAAAATAAATTTTTTCGTAAATCAGCTGACGCCAACGTCAACAAAATTAATATTCGGTAAAAATAAAGAGAAATTAAATTGCCGAAAAACTTTCTTCCTTATCAAAATCACACTTAAATCTCAAATAGCCAACGCAGCTAAAATTCATCACAAAAACATAGATAAAATGTGAGTGAACTAATATTTTTTTAGCTCATTGTAACTTACTTTCTTTTTTAAATACCTTGTTATACTTTCAACATTATATTTTTGCATTCGTCAAACACTTTGACACCTGTTTTCTTATTTTTCTCTTTGATGTTTTAAAATGTGTTTGATTCAAAACATCTGTATTTGATTCGTTAGCGTATTGACATATACCAAGACTTGTTGCACTCTTTACCTAACCATCAATTCAATTAGATAACGTACGTGTTTGCAAAGTATTTGAGGGATCTTATTTTTTCATTTTAGATTTAAAGGAAGAAACCTTTGATAAACTTGAACCATGGCACTCGAAAATGGCGAAGCAAGGAAAAAAGTTGCTCTGATTACAGGAATTACAGGACAGGTAAATTAGTCATAATTAAACGTTTTTATTAATATTGACCTAAACTCTATCAAAGAGCTGATTATTGTAGGATGGAAGCTACCTTGCAGAGCTGCTTCTTGACAAAGGATATGAGGTGCATGGAATTGTTCGGCGGAGCAGCTCTTTCAATACAGCCCGAATTCAGCACCTTTATCAAGATCCCAACAATCATCGTGAAGGTAAAATGATTCTTCATTATGGAGATCTCATCGATGGCAACTGTTTGGTAATACATTGAAATTTCATTTCTATCTAATGCTATGATAGTTTTTTTTCAATATCTCAACTTTCATCCAGGTAAAAATTATAAGTTCTGTTCGTCCTGCAGAGATTTACAACTTAGCAGCTCAATCCCATGTCAAGGTTTGCCTTTAATATTTTAAGGAAATTTATTTGTTTTCCATATCTAACAATTAAAATTTTCTGTGTGCTTAAAAAAAGTTGGCCAACTCGTTATATTTGGATTCAGATATGCTGTTACAAAGATATTTAATGCAATTCAAATTTTCGAGGTTTTTTTTAGACTCTTTATTCGATAAAAAAATCTTAAAGTATATTTTTTGAACTGATAGTAATATTATCGATGAAATCTACACTCTAACTTAATGCCATGTTAACAAATAGTTCCTTTTTATCAGTCATCATATTTTTAGGTTTCATTCGAGCTTGCTGAGTACACAGCAGAGGTGGTTGGTGTAGGAACACTGAGACTGCTTGACGCGATCAAAACCTGTGGGCTTGAAAAACAAGTAAACCTGATTCTTCATTAAAAAAAATGCTTTAATTGATCAAATACCAGCTGCGAAATTTTTCTTAGGTGCGTTTTTACCAAGCCTCCACGTCAGAACTGTACGGCAAAGTTTTAGAGGTACCTCAAAAAGAAACAACTCCATTTTATCCTAGGTAATCATGAAAGTCTTCAGCGATTGTTACAATAGTAGTTGATTTTTCTGCTCAACAGGTCCCCATACGGAGTAGCCAAGCTTTATGCTTATTGGATGGTGATAAATTACCGTGAAGCATACGGAATGTTTGCCTGCAACGGAATATTGTTTAATCACGAGAGCCCACGCCGTGGAGAAACTTTTGTGACAAGAAAGATCACAAGGTATATTAGTGTGAAAGCAAAAATCAAATTGTTCAATACACACGATAAAAATTCACTTAATGAAGGTCAGTTGCTAAGATTCACTTGGGTCTATCTCAGTTTTTCGAGTTGGGCAACTTAGATTCGAGAAGAGATTGGGGACACGCCAAAGATTACGTCCAGGTAAAATATTCAATTGCAATTTTTGCGCAACTCAGCTTTTTTTGACTTATTTAATTCTATTAGGCTATGTGGAGCATGTTACAACTGGATGAACCCGAGGACTTTGTCATTGCCACTGGGGAAATGCACAGTGTCCGTGAGTTTGTAGAAAAAGCTTTCAAACACATAGGGAAAGAAATTGTTTGGGAGGGTACGGCTGAAAACGAAGTTGGCAAAGAAAAGGGCACTGGAATTCTGAGGGTGAAAGTTAACCCGAAGTACTACAGACCCACAGAAGTTGAACAGCTGCAGGTTTTATCATACCTTTCTTTATGTTACGCAAATTAACGAGGAAAATAACCATAAATTAAATGTTTTCAGGGAGATTCCTCCAAGGCTTTGGCAACGTTTGGGTGGAAGCCTGAGGTACGATTTGATGATTTAGTAAAGGACATGATGACCAGCGACATTGAACTTATGAAGAGCAGACCTAATGCTTAAAAATGAAACTTGTGTACCTCATTTCATATTGACCACTTTAAACCATACTTACGGCCACGTCAATACAAAGTTTTGGTGCTTTTCTTTTTCACAATAACCTAAAACTTTTTTTAAACGAGGAAATTCTTGTTTTAAAACTTACAAGATTTTTATTCCCAAATTTATGATGCAAAAGTGCACAAATCATTTGACAATTTTGGTTTTTGTTTGATTTTTAATTATTTTGTTAGGTTTTTTTTCATTGAAATCCATTTTTTATTGTTTAGAGTTTGTGATTTTCCAGTGCAGCATTTGTCTTTTCATTGTTTTCAAATAAAACATTTATTGCATTTTTAATTTTTAATCGATAATCCGGCGAATCACCGACTTGCCCTTCAAGTTTTC
>Ga0194133_10004851_pt1 | contig 17575 bp, 15 predicted proteins | sample TA2KigOf40mmetaG_FD_155448 | JGI IMG/M metagenome (GOLD analysis project Ga0194133, IMG submission 155448) | Freshwater microbial communities from Lake Tanganyika, Tanzania - TA2015055 Kigoma Offshore 40m | ecosystem: Environmental > Aquatic > Freshwater > Lake | place: Tanzania: Lake... | reverse complement strand
ATCCAAAAACCAGTTTGGTTGTCCTTGAAAATACTGTCAATCGTGGAGGAGGAAGTTTTTATAATTTAGATCAGATCGAACCCATCTATCATCTATGCCGATTAAAAAATATCAACCTGCACCTTGATGGTGCCCGGATTTTTAATGCATTGGCAGAATCTGGAGATGATCCCAAAGCCTATGGAAGAATGTTTGACGGGATATCAGTTTGTTTATCTAAAGGTCTAGGCGCACCGGTTGGATCTTTATTACTTGGTAGCAAAGAAACTATTTACCATGCACGAAGAATTCGAAAAGCACTGGGTGGGGGTTGGCGACAAGCTGGTTTCCTGGCAGCTGCCGGAATTTATGCCTTGGATCATCACATAGGCCGATTAAAAACGGATCATAGGAATGCAAAAACTCTGGCACAAACACTGGTCAATTTATCCTATGTCAGTAGCATTATGCCGGCTGATACCAACATTGTGATTTTTGAGCTTAATCAAAGACTGAAGCCGGATGACTTCGTGGAAAAACTGAATCATCACGGAATCAAATGCAATACATTTGGCAACCAAATGATCAGGTTAGTAACGCACCTCGATATTAGTAGCGAAAAAATTGATTACACAATTGATATTTTGAAGAAGTTATACTGAAGGAGATGCCGTATTTTTAATCAAAAATCTTATCGCCTAAAACATACATTTGTAAATGGAAAAAATCCTGATAGCCAACCGTGGAGAGATTGCATTGCGTGTGATGCGTTCGGCAAGAGAGATGGGCATTAAAACCGTAGCTGTATTTTCAGAAGCTGACCGCCATGCCCTGCATGTAAGATATGCTGATGAAGCGGTATGTATCGGACCGGCTCCATCTTCTCAATCTTACTTATCGGGAGAAAAAATAATTGAAGCCTGCTTAAAAACCGGAGCTCATGGGATCCATCCGGGCTATGGATTTCTATCAGAAAATGCCGCATTTGCAAGAATGGTTAAAGAAGCCGGTTTGATACTCATCGGACCATCTCCCGAAGCGATGGAAATTATGGGAAATAAACTTTCGGCAAAAGCGGCAGCGATGAAGTTCAATATCCCTATGGTACCCGGAACTGAGGAAGCCGTTACAGATATTCAAATTGCTCAAATGAGAGCTCAGGAAATTGGGTTCCCCATTCTGATTAAAGCAGCAGCCGGTGGTGGTGGCAAGGGTATGAGAATTGTAGAAAAACCAGAAGATTTCATCGAACAAATGGATTTAGCTGTATCTGAAGCAAGCTCAGCCTTTGGCGATGGATCAGTTTTTATAGAACGTTATGTTTCATCGCCCAGACATATAGAAATTCAGGTTTTAGGCGATAATTATGGGAATATTGTGCATCTTTTTGAACGGGATTGTTCAGTTCAGAGAAGGCATCAAAAAGTTGTGGAAGAGGCCCCATCTGCAGTCCTTAGCAAGGAATTAAGGATGAAAATGGGCGAAAGTGCAGTAAATGCTGCCCGCTCCTGCAATTATATCGGAGCAGGAACTGTGGAATTTATTCTGGATGAGAATCTCAATTACTTCTTTCTGGAGATGAACACAAGATTACAGGTTGAGCATCCGGTTACGGAAATGATTACGGGGCTTGACCTCGTAAAAGAACAGATTAAAATTGCCAGAGGTGAAAAATTAAGTTTTAAACAAGAAGATTTAAAGATTCGCGGACATGCCATAGAAGTAAGGGTTTATGCGGAAGATCCGGCAAATAATTTCCTACCGGATATAGGAAAACTTCAGACCTACAGCATTCCTAAAGGCCCCGGTATACGCGTTGATGATGGTTTTGAACAGGGAATGGAGGTACCTATTTATTACGACCCTATGATCGCTAAATTGATAGCTTATGGAAAAGACCGAACTGAAGCCATTGAACGAATGATCCGAGCGATAGATGAATATAAAATAACCGGAATTCAAACAACTCTGGCTTTTGGAAAGTTTGTCATGAAGCATGAGGCATTTATCAGCGGGAAATTTGATACCCATTTTGTGGGAAAATATTTTCTTCCCGAATACCTGATCAGTGAAAATGAGGAAGAAGCCATGATTGCAGCCTTAATTGGAGCCGATTTCATGATGCAAAGCAAAGATTCTGAAATAAATCAAGCTGCTAATCATACCAAATCGTCTTGGTATGTGAACAGAAAATCATAACATGTTTACTTGTTGAAATGTTTACAGGAATAATCGAAAAAATAGGCAGGGTCTGCGATCTGAGAAAGGATCAGGACAATCTTGAGATTGTTATTGAATCAGCCATTTCGAACGAATTAAAAATTGATCAATCTGTTGCTCATAATGGTGTCTGCCTAACTGTTGTGAGGCTTGGAGAAGGAACACACACCGTAACCGCCATATCCGAAACATTAAATAAAACGAACCTTGCTAAGCTCAGAATAGGAGATTTGTTAAACCTGGAGCGATGTATGCAAGTAAATGGCCGACTTGACGGACACATTGTTCAGGGGCATGTGGACCAAACCGGAATTTGTATCGAATTATCAGAAAAGAATGGTAGTTGGGAGTATACTTTTAGCTACGATCCTTCCCTAGGTAATATCACGGTCGAAAAAGGTTCTATCTGTGTTAACGGAATAAGTTTAACCGTTGTTAATTCAAAAGAAAATTCTTTTTCAGTTGCCATAATCCCCTACACCTATGAACATACCAACATGCAGAACCTCAAAATTGGTGATATGGTCAATCTTGAATTTGATATAATTGGCAAATATATTGCCCGTTTAACTCAGAAAGTATTATGAGTATTCGTTTATTAATCTATTAATTCGACTTGATCAATTTCGATATTCTATAGTTAGAAAAATCAATATAGGCCTTTTGTTCAGGAGGGGGCTTAGCATTAAGGTATCTTCTGTAATAACTTAATGCAGTTTTATACTGTTTAAGTTTCTGATCATACAATGTAGCCATGGTATAGAGTGTAATCGGCTTAGGATCAAAAAATAAGCTTTTCTGATAGGCTTCAAGCGACTGTTTATTTTGTTGATTCTTGTCCAGTGCGTCACCTATTTGTGCGTAATAACTCGCTATGTTTGGAGAAATTGATTCCTTTATTGTTTTATTAAGATAATCAACAGATTTTGGGTAATTCTTTAGCGCCTTATAACTCATGGCGATAAAATAAAGGGTGGATTCAGTTTTCGTATCATTGGCCTCCATACCTTCCAATATATCTATGAATTGCTGATATTTCCCAATTGAATAAAATGCCTCCCCAAGCATTTTTAAAATATTCGGACTCCGATCACCATCTCTGATAATTGCACTACAGATTTTAATTACTGCATTCCAGTCCTTCATGGCGTAGGCCAGCTCAGCTTTACCTCTTAACAGGATCAAATTAGAAGAATCTGCCCTGATAGCCTCATCAAGAACTTGAGCAGCCAAATCAAACTGCTTAGTATCCTTAAGAACTTTTGAATAACTATACGCTATATCCCCGTCTGAAGAATTGAGACTATTCGCTTTCTTGAGGTAGTTGATTGCAAAAATCAGGCCCTCAGAAGTCTCGATCATATCGCTTAATTGTTTATAAACAGAAAAATTAGTACTGTCACTAGCTAATATTCGTTTGTAATAATCTTTCGCCTTTACAAAATTACCCTTCCGCTGACTGATTCCCGCCATACTGAAAAGAGAAGATATTTCGGTTGGTTCATCCTCCAAAATTCTGAGATAATATGTTTCTGCTTCCGACAATTTGCCGGCCATTCTCAGACTATAGCCAATACGGGAAAGAATTTTTTTATCTGAAATTGGTTCCGGATAAATTTTCCTCAAAGTTTCGGCTGCTTCATCATAACGCTGATTTTGTAAGAGCTCAAGTATCAGCAAATTATCGGCGGTAAAATTTTGGGCAGAAGTCGCTACTGAAATTAATAAACTAGCTATCAATACGATAATTCTCATAGGAAACCAGAAGAATTAGAAATATGGAGTTAAAATTCCTTATACAAAATAGGAAAGTGACTACTGAAGCATGTAAATAATAGCCAAAAACCCTATTCGATCGCCTTCCCTTTCATGGCAGAAGAAATTGCAGTATTCATCAATCTTTCCGCAAATGGTCTGGTGAACTCATTGAGTTCATCAATACTCTTATGAATTAAATCTTTGTTACCTGAACTTAATGCTGATTTGAGAATTTGAACTAATTTCAGCGTATCCGCAGCTTCCTTTTCTGAAACCTGCTCGGCATTTTTTTCTAAAAAGCGCTCCACCGTATAAACCATCTGTTCCCCCTCTGTGCGGGCTTCAATCAGCATTCTTTTGTTGACATCATCTTTGGCATTTTCAAGGCTATCCATCAGCATTCGCTCAACCTGCTCATCGGTAAGACCGTAGGTAGGTTTAACTTCGACTTCCTGTTTGACACCCGACCGCAATTCAACGGCTTCAACCGTCAAAATTCCATCGGCATTTAATCTAAAATTAATATCCACCTTCGGGAAACCTGCAGGCATTGCCGGAATTCCTTTCAAGTCAAATTCGCCTAATTTTCGATTTTCAGCAACCAGATCCCGCTCACCCTGAAATACAGAAATTTTCATATTGATTTGTCCATCAACGGAAGTAGTATATTGCCTCCCTGCTTTTGCAGGAACTTTTGCGTTCCTGGGTATGATTACGTCCATGAGTCCGCCCATGGTTTCAATGCCCAAAGAAAGGGGGGTAACATCCAACAATAAAATATCTTTTCTATTGCCCGCAAGAATATCCGATTGAATAGCCGCACCCAAGGCAACCACCTCATCCGGATTAATCTGATCATGAACTTCCATTTCAAAAAATCCGGCTACCAGCTGTTTTACCAATGGTGTCCGGGTTGAACCACCAACCATCACCACTTCTTGAATATCACCGATGCTTAAGCCTGCATCTTTCAATGCATTTTTACAGCAGTCTATGGTTTGCTCAAGCTGAGGACGGATGAGCTCTTCAAATTTCTGTTTGGTGATTGCACAGGGTATCTCATCAATGAAACCGGTAAAAATATTCTGAGAAGATAATGCCTTTTTTGCCTCTTCCGCTTTTAAACGTAAGGCCTGACTAAGAGAAGAACCCTTGGCCTTATCTCCTAACTGATTCTGTTCAATCCAGTAATTCACAATTGCCCTGTCGAAATCATCTCCACCCAAAAAGGTGTCGCCATTGGTTGAGAGAACCTCAAAAATTCCGTTCTGTATTTTCAGAATAGAAACATCGAAGGTTCCGCCTCCCAAATCATAGACTGCTATGATTTTTTCTTCTTCAGGATCAAGTCCGATACCATAAGCCAGACTTGCAGCGGTAGGTTCATTGACGATGCGTAAAACATCTAGTCCGGCAAGTTTACCTGCATCGCGTGTTGCCTGGCGCTGACTATCATTAAAATAAGCCGGCACGGTAATTACAGCACGGTTAACCGAAGTTTTTAAAGCATGTTCTGCTCTTTCTTTAAGTTCTTTCAAAATCATGCCTGACAGTTCAATCGGGGTAAAATATTTATCCCCGGCCTTGATCTTAACCAGACTTTCACTGTCGTCGTCAATAATTTTATATGAAAATAAATGGCTATGATTCTGAATATCTTTATATGATCGCCCCAAGAGTCGTTTTACCGAAAATATGGTATTCTGAGGATCGGATATTAAAAATTCCTTTGCTTCATTTCCTATAATAAGTCCCCCGTTCGAATTGAAATGGACTACTGAAGGTACAAGAATGCCTTTACCGGTATCATTTATTACCTGCGGCTTACCCTCAGGATTAATGAAAGCAACGAGGCTGTTGGTCGTACCCAGGTCTATCCCAACAATAATTTCATCTTTCTGTACAGAACCGGTTGCAATATTAATAGAAACTTTGGCCATGATTGCTTATCAACAAGGCGCAAAGGTATGCAGTTTAGCCATAATAAGGAACTATTCCCATCAATTTGAAATTTTATTACAATCTGATTAGTTTTTGAGAAGGTACCAGCCGGGTATGCATCTAAAAAATCAGGACATTTTTAAAAAGACTTAATGCCGATTTATGAGGCCATGCTGACTTATCGACAACCCGCAGGCTTGTGATTATTAAATCTTGATCGCCCGCCCGGCCAAGCCGTTCGGACGGGCTTCATCGCCATTAAAGAGAAATAAATAGAGAGATGAAAAACACTTTGTTTTAACTGGCTGGGATAAAATCATTGGACACATGAAAAACGGGCAATCATCTTTCCGGGGTTGAAGAGAAGGCAATTGGAGCTGTTAAAAAAAAGCCGAATATCAAACCATCAAAAAAGTTTTACTTCATGTCGCAGACACAGAGCAAACTTAGCAAGCCCATTTGTATGGAATCCATATTTCGTATATGCATAATCTGGATGCTTCCAGAAGTTTTGCCGACGTTTGTACAATAATCAGAAGCAATTCGTCTGATTTTATAGATTTTATATCTGCGCAAGACAATCAGTTCTTTCTGTTCGATACCGAATATATCTATTTAATCGTTGAGGCTTTAAGCCAGGACCACGCAGAGATCGTCCTTCATTGAATGAATCACTGAACTTTTTATCTTGAGATTGAGGTATAAGCTCAGGTACCAAAGATAAACAGAACAATCTGCAAGTGATTTTATTATGTTTTTGAGAGAAAAAGGCTGATGAAGGCAAAAGGCTGACAGGGTTTAGAACCCTGTCAGCCCTGAACTATCTGTTAAACACCAATCGCTTCCCGGAAACTCCTTCATTAATTTTACCATTTTCATAGACCAGGTTTCCTGATACCAAGGTACTGACAACCGAAGATGAAAATGTTTGGCCCTCGAACGGGCTCCAACCGCATTTAGAGAGTACATTCAATCGATTTACTGTTGATGCCTTATTGAGATCGACTAATACCAGGTCTGCCCAGTAACCTTCGCGAATGAATCCGCGCTTATCAATTTGAAAACAGGTCGCCGGACTGTGAGCTATTTTTTCAACGATCTTTTCCAATGAGATTTTACCCTGCTTGTAAAATTCCAGCATGGCGATTAAGGCATGCTGAACCAATGGTCCACCGGACGGTGCTTTGGAATAAGGCTGTAATTTTTCTTCAATAGTATGTGGAGCATGATCTGTAGCTATAACATCGATGCGATCATCTAGTACTGCTTTAAAAATTTCATCCCGGTCTGCGGCTGTTTTAATGGCCGGATTCCATTTGATCCAGTTCCCCTTTTGAGCATAGTCAGCATCCGAAAACCACAAGTGATGAATACAGGCTTCGGAAGTAACCCTCTTTTTTTCGAGAGGGATGGAATTGTCAAAAAGAGAAGTTTCTATTGCGGTGGAAATGTGTAGAATATGTAATCGGGTATCGTACTTTTTTGCAAGTCCCAGTGCAAAAGAACTTGAAATGAAGCAAGCCTCAGCATTTCTGATCAGCGGATGCATTTCGGGCGTTAAATCATCCCCATACTGAAGCATAAATCGTTCTGTATTTGCCCTTATGGTTGCTTCATCCTCACAATGCGTTGCGACCAGCAAAGGTGTCCGGCTGAAGATACCTTCCAGAGTCTTTTCATTATCTACCAGCATATTACCAGTAGAAGAGCCCATAAAAATCTTGATACCACAGACATGGATAGGATCTGTTAGTAAAACTTGTTCAAGGTTATCATTTCCGGCTCCCATGAAGAAAGAATAATTGGCCGCAGAGTTGTTTTTTGCGATCTGAAATTTGTCTTCAAGTAATTCCTGGGTCAGGGTATTGGGTACAGTATTAGGCATTTCCATGAAGGATGTAATCCCACCGGCTACGGCCGCCCTACTTTCCGTAAAAATATCTGCTTTGTGGGTTAATCCCGGTTCTCTGAAATGTACCTGATCATCAATACATCCCGGTAAAAGGTGGAGACCCTCGGCATTGATTACCTTGTCGGCAGCTAAATTCAAAATCGTTCCGATTTGTTCAATGAATCCGTTCTTAATGAAAACATCACCAATAAATATCCTGCCCTCATTTATAATTGTTGCTGATTTAATGATTATTGAAGACATTATCTTGGGTTTAGGTTGTTTTCAAATTTCGAAATAATTTTTCTTAGTTCTTTACCTGCTTGAACTGAATTTCCATCAAATAATGCAATGATTTAAAGTGGTAGACCATAGAATAAGCCATAGGCACAAAACAATCCATTGGTCAGCTTGAAAATCGATTTTTATATCGTTCAATTTAAGTTCGATATCAGGGAGATAAAAATTATCCTTATAAATGGTCTCATTATGCTCCGGATGCGTATGATTTGATTTTGGAAAGCAACACCTGCCTGTTATCGCTTCGTGCAGTCCTTTCCTCCGGAGTATTTCCGGCATCAAATGGTACTTGATTTCAGATGATTCATCGCCGGAAGATACCTCCTTTGGCAAGGTTTAGTTTACCTGAAGCCGTGTTTCATCGGTACGGGCAGTCCGGAAACAGAATCACAAGCCCTGTTAAACAAACCCGGGTGGCAGCGCTATCTTTTTTGCCTTACTGAATCTTAGGGTTACGATTCCATTTCCCGCAAAAAAATAGGGCAGAACACGGGACTGGAATAAGCCAAGAGTGAAAGACCCTGGTTTCCAAATATTAAATAAAATAAGCAGGTTGCGGCTATATCTACTATCAATCTCAGGTTAGTTTACTCTACACTTACAAGTAGTAATCTAAAATCGAAAATCCTACCTTTGCACGATGTCACTATCCTTCGAAGATTTTAAGCTGAACAGGCAGATTCTAAATGCTGTTGAAGATGCTGGTTATACCATGCCAACTCCAATACAGGAAAAAGCAATCATGCCGATCTTATCCGGACAGGATATCATGGGGATTGCACAAACGGGAACAGGTAAAACTGCCGCCTTTGTATTGCCCATCCTGATGAAGCTTAAATTTGCGCAAGGAAATGATCCAAGGGCATTAATCATTGTCCCCACGCGCGAATTGGCTATGCAGATTGAAGAAAATGTCAAAACCTTCGCCAAATATACCGATCTGAGAACGGTGGTACTTTATGGGGGATTAGGCCCAAAAACTCAGATTGCTGAATTAAAAAAGGGGGTTGATATCCTCATATCTACCCCAGGTCGATTTCTCGATTTATACCTGGAAGGGAATATCAATACCCACAATCTGAAATTTCTGGTCATGGATGAGGCCGATAAAATGATGGACATGGGTTTCATAGGATCCATTCATCGCATACTTGAGGTGGTGCCGAGAAAACGTCAAAACTTGTTATTTTCTGCTACTATGAGTGAACTGGTGCATAAGATCTCAGGCGATTTCCTGAAACATCCTACTGTGATCGAGGTAGCAGAGCAGGCGACACCGGCAGCAACAGTAAGCCAAATTTTGTATCAAGTTCCTAATCTGAAAACCAAGCTAAATCTCCTTCAACATTTACTCAAGGATACGGAAGACTTTAGCCGGCTGATTGTTTTCTGTAAAACAAAAATCGTAGCTGATAATATTTTTCATTTCCTTGAACGCCGATACGGTGCTGATCAGGTAAAGGTTATCCACGCCAATAAGGGCCAAAACACCAGGATAAATTCCATCAGGGCCTTTAAAGAGGGAGGGATACGAATTCTGGTAGCAACTGATGTGGCTTCCCGCGGACTTGATGTTAGCCATGTAAGCCATGTAATTAATTTTGATGTTCCAATTGTTATCGAAGATTATATCCACCGAATCGGGCGTACCGGAAGGGCACTTCAATCAGGGGTTGCCATCACCTTCTGCAGTCCATCAGAAGAATATTATATTGAAAAAATCGAGAAACTAATCAGACAAAATATTCCTTTATTGGCAATTCCTGAAAATGTATTCAAGGATGATACTCCATATGAAGAGCGTCAGTACATGGCCCGCGAAATTGACCAGCAAAAACGAAGAGAAAATCCCGCATTTAAAGGAGCATTTCATGAGAAAAAGGCCAAGAATACTAAAGGTATTAAATCAGCAAAGGAAGATCCCAGGATCTTTGCCGGGAAAAAGAAACCCGGTGCGGCCCGAAGAAAGAAAAGTGTCAAATTTGACGCTGTCCATAAAAAAGATCGAAAAAAATGAAGCTACGTTTAACCCCGCTCAACATAGTTTCTTCCCTATTAATTGTAAGTATGGTCTACCTTCTGATTTCTCCGGATGAAAACAGATTTGATAGGTTGGGGAGTATCTCATTGATTGTTCTGCTAATTTTGAGTTTAATCACCGATCAAGTATTCAGGAGATTTATAGCCGGCCTAAAACGAATTTGGGTAATTGAACTTCTATTTCTCATCTTTGTGACTGTATTAACAATACTTATTAAATTTTACGTTTTCAGTTGACAGTTAATGGTTGAGAATTGAGAATTAAAATTGCAAGTAAACCTTTGAATACAGATAAATAAAATCACAAGAATAGCAACTCAAAACCCACAACTTATAACCTAAAACTGACAACCTACAACCTACAACTTATAACCTACAACCCAAAAATGAAAAAAGCCGAAATAAAACTGATCATAGAACTTGATGATCAAAATGTGCCTGAAAATATTCTTTGGGAATCAACCGATTCCCAGAATAAGGAAAAATTACCTGTAAAATCAATGATGCTGGCTTTGTGGGACCATAATTATAAGAACTCTTTGCGTATAGACCTCTGGACTAAAGATATGCCGGTTGATGAAATGAAACGTTTCTTTTACGAGACCCTTCAGACTATGGGAGACAGTTTTTTACGGGCTACAGGTGAAGAAGCGATTGTTGAAGACTTAAGAGATTATTGTGCACATTTTGCAGAAAAAATGGAGCTCAGCGAAGGAAGTAATCCAAATGCAGCACAAAAAGACTAATCACAATATAATGACTCTGAAAAACTATATTGGAATCATTGGTGCTCTTCTGGTTATTGCTGGGGGTATGATGCCAATGCTGCATATCCCAATAATGGGCAACTGGAATTATTGGGATATTGATACAGTATTAGCTTCGATAGTTTATTCTATCGCCTTGCTCTCACTAATTGCCGCTACAGGTAATAAAAGAGGGCTCCTTCGATTTTGTGGTTGGACTTTACTATTTGTACTGGCATTTACCTTTGGCGCGGTTAATTTCAAGGTCAGCAATTATTTTAGTTTCATCCCCTTAAAAAAATTAGCAAGTATCGCAACAAAAATGATTCAATTTCGATTGAATGGCTGGTTATTAATCGCTTCGGGAGCTATTTTGATGATTATTTTTCCTGGAAGAAATAAAAAAGATAAAATTAATTGATTATCAGTAAATTAGGTTTAAAACTGATTGCTTAACCAAAAAAATGAATCAAGATCACTGTCCCTGTTACTATGAAATAGTTTTAGCGGTTGGTCTTTAATTTTTGGAACTATGTATCTGATTACTGACGAGAAAATTCAGGAAAGAGTTTCAACCTGTATTCCTGATTTTTTTAGTTGGGTTTACCTAGGCGGAATTCTTTTAATTTTATATGCATTAAGCTTAATATTCAAAAAAACTATTCAATTTACGGGGCTTATGTGGGATGGTTTGATGTTAATTTTTGTTCTAATCATACATATACCTTTAGTATTGGCTGGAAATAAAAACCGAATTGAACTTATTTTAAAGGTCCTACCCCATTGGCAGCTGCACTTGATATCGAAAACTTTTACTCAATATCATCAGGAAAATTTATTCCTCATTATGTATTATCAAACTCAACTATCAAACGATGCTAACTGAAGTAAACAGAAGTAGTAAATCCTTTCGAAATTGGAAGTATTTTTTAAATCTGATTCCGATTTTATTGGTAATTTTTGGAAATCTTTCTGGCGGATGGCTAACGCTTTTAAATTTCGGCTTTTCTTTTATTGTGCTCGGAATCGCTGAGATGTTGTTCCCCGAAGATCATACAAACGATGATTTTGTTGAGGATAACCTGCCCGACATATTGATGATTTTATCAGTTATCGGTCAAACATTGGCAATTTCAAGTTTAATTTATGGCATTGTGAATGGCATAATTCAAGATTACTGGATCATTACGGCAGCACTCTCTACCGGTGGTTCTTCGGGTACCTTAGCCATCGTGGTTGCGCATGAGTTGATTCACCGAAGACAGAGAATATGGAATTTTGCAGGCCGATTTCTCTTATTCACCGTATTTAATCCTTATTTCTATATTCATCATTTACGCATCCATCATAAAAATGTAGGTACTGAAAAAGATCCGGTGACGGCAAAATTTGGGGAAAATTACTACCAATTTGTAGTAAGGTCAATTTCAGGCCAATTACACCAATCTATGCAAATGGAAAAGCAACGTTGTAAAGCATTAAATCAGTCTCCATATGGTTTAACTAATTACATGGTTACTTGCATTATAGGATACATTGGAGTCGTCATCTGTGCCACGATTTTTTGGGGATGGGAGGTATCCTTAGCAATTTTGCTACAAGCTATTTTTGCAAACCTTTTACTGGAGTATACCAATTATATTGAACATTATGGATTGATCAGAAAGGATAATGAACGAGTGAATGAAAAGCATTCTTGGCAAAGTGATAAGCTAATCAGTCGTTTTATGCTTATTGACTTAAGCAGACATTCAGATCATCATTTCCATGCAGCAAAGCCATTCAATAAACTATTGTCATACCCTGAAAGTCCAGTCCTTCCCGGAGGTTATGCCAGTATGCTTTTCCCTGCCTTAATTCCGCCATTATGGTTTAAGTTGGTAAATGATAGGATTCCGAGTCCACAGATTGCAGATTAAAAAACAAGTTTGCTACGAGCCTGGTTCAATTTTTTGGATATTTCAATCCGCTACTCTAGCGTACATGAATCGCAATCACCTCCCAAATGTAATTTCCTTTTGGAACAATTTGGCATGCTTTCGCCTGTCAAATTTGTATAATTTGGCTGCACGATAAGATACCCCTTTCTGCTTCTCGTCAAGTTCCTTGAGAATACCGTAATTGAGAATTTTTTTTCTAAAATTTCGCTTATCTAACTTCTTGTTTAAAATGACCTCATAGAGATGCTGAAGCTGAGTCAACGTGAATTTTTCAGGCAGTAATTCAAAAGCAATGGGTTGATAACTAATTTTATGACTGATTTTTTCAAATCCCTTTGAAAAAATCTTCTCATGATCAAAGGCAAGTTTAGGTAAATCGTTCAATGTAATCCAAACAGCCTTGGACGCATAATTACTTATGGGTTTGAGATCTTTAGTGCCATTCAATCGAATCATTGCGTAATAAGCCACAGTAATTACCCTTCCTTGGGGGTGTCTATTGACATCCCCAAATGTGTAAAACTGATCCATGTAAATGCCTCTAAGCCCGGTTAACTCATATAAAATTCGCTCCGCCGCATGATCGATACTCTCATCCTGCTCAACGATGTATCCGGGCAGCGCCCACCAATTTTTGAAAGGCTCCTCATTCCGTTCAATCAGAAGAATTTTTAACTCTCCTTCATCGAAGCCAAATATTACGCAATCAATTGAAAATACTGAATCGAATTTAGGCAGAATCGTTCCCAAAATGTGAAAATTAAAAAATAAATATATAAGGTTTAGTCATAATTAAGTGAAAAAAAAATCAAAAATTACTTAGTGTAAAATATACACACTATCTTCGTTTATTATATTGATAAGCAAATTTGTCAGGAATAAAAAAAATTGGCGTTTTTACTTCAGGTGGTGACGCTCCGGGGATGAATGCATGCATTAGAGCAGTGGTTCGAACTGCCGTGTTTATGGGTTTAGAAGTAGTCGGTATTCGCAAGGGATATCAAGGCATGTTGGATTCCGATTTTTGGGATATGGATGCCAGATCGGTTGGAAACATCATTCATTTAGGTGGCACCATACTTAAAACGGCCCGTTGCTTGGAATTTCAGACAGCAGAAGGAACGGAAAAGGCGTTCAAAAATTTAAAAGCCAAAGGAATTGACGGATTAATTGCCATTGGGGGTGATGGAACTGCAAGGGGTGCAGAACGACTATCATTACGATTCGATATTCCTGTACTCTGTATACCCGGAACCATTGATAATGATCTTTATGGCTCTGATTTCACTCTGGGTTTTGATACGGCAACGAATACAGTTATAGATGCCATTGATAAGATTAGAGACACTGCGGCCTCGCATAACCGACTATTTTTTGTCGAAGTAATGGGTAGAGATTCAGGCTGTATTGCTTTACGCACTGGAATTGCAGGAGGGGCCGAAGCTGTCCTCTTACCTGAACGAGAGACCGCCATAGATGACCTTATTACTAAACTAACTATCGATGCTAAAAATAAAAAAACTTCCAGCATTGTAATAGTTGCTGAAGGTGATAAAAATGGCGGAGCGTATGAACTCGCAAAACGTGTAACAGAAAAATTTGATTTTTACGATGTCAAAGTCAGTATATTAGGGCACTTGCAGCGTGGGGGGAGTCCAAGTAGTTTTGACAGAGTATTAGCGGGCAGATTAGGTTTTGCAGCTGTGAAAGGGTTGATCGCAGGAAATAGCAGGCAAATGGTAGGACTTCGAGGGAATGTGATCAGGATGACACCCCTCGAGGAAGCACTAAATTTCAATGCCTTTAAACTTGAGGATGATTTAATGGAAATGGTGAGTATATTATCGATTTAAATTATGATTGCAGTTGTTTATAGTGGATCAAGGTATGCGGATTGGAAACTTGCCGAAAAGGGAAATATCATTTCAGAATTTAAAACTCCGGGCATTAATCCCTTTTTTAATGATGAAAATTTCATTACTCAATTTTTAAATAAGAATATCCAATTAATAAACAATGCTGAAAAAATAAAATGGGTTTACTTTTTCGGTGCCGGTGCTTCCTCAAGTGAGCGCAAAGAAATTGTTGGTAATGCTCTGGGTCGTTTTTTCAGATTCAGTAAGGTTATTGTAGACCATGATTTAAAAGCAGCAGCATTAGCAGCCAGCGGTGATGAGCCGGGAATATTAGGGATTATGGGAAGTGGCTCAAATGCCGCATATTTTGATGGGAAAAAGATAATTGAGAATAATTTCGGACTGGGCTATATTTTGGGTGATGAAGGTTCATCTAATTGGCTCGGTCGACGCTTACTTAAGTGTTTTTTAAATAATCTTTTACCTGAAGAGGTTGAATTAAAGTTTAAAAAGAAATTTGATCTGGATAGAACTCAAATACTTGATAAAGTCTACAGACAGCCCCAGCCATCCTTGTTTTTAAGTTCTTTCGCCGATTTTCTGATGGAAAATCAAGAAGATCTTTTTGTAAAGAACCTGGTAATTTCTGGCTTTGATCATTATTTCAAAACCTATATTATTCCGCTTAAAGAGCAATATCCTGGAGTATCCATACACATAATTGGTACTGTTGCAGCAGGTTTTCAGAAATATCTTCATGAATCGGCGAAAAATAATAAACTAATAGTCAGTTCTGTAATTAAGGAACCTATTTATAATTTATTGAAATATTATTCGAATAAAAATTAATTATGAATCCTGAATCAGTATTAAAAAAACTTTTCAAAATTTAGAAGATATTGTTTACTGAGAGGATTTAATAACCCTAAAATAACAAAAAGATGAAAATTGGAATCAATGGATTTGGCAGAATAGGCCGCTTGGCATTTAGAGCTGCAATTGAACGCGAAGGTCTTGAAATAGTTGGCATTAACGACCTTGTTGAACCGGATTACATGGCCTATATGCTCAAGTATGATTCAACTCATGGTAAGTTCAAAGAGTTAATCAAGGTTGAAGGAGGTCATTTGGTCGTAAATGGCAAGACCATCAGGGTTACTGCTGAAAGGGATCCCGCAAATCTAAAATGGGATGAAGTTGGAGCCGAGGTGATTATTGAATCAACAGGTTTATTTCTTACCCAAGCAGATGCGCAAAAACATATTCAAGCTGGGGCGAAGAAAGTTGTGCTCTCTGCTCCTGCAAAGGACGATACCCCAACATTTGTAATGGGGGTAAATCATAAAGATTTAAAACCTGATCAAACCATTGTATCTAATGCTTCTTGTACAACCAACTGCCTTGCCCCTCTTGCTAAGGTATTACATGATGAATTTGGCATTTTAGAAGGACTAATGACTACTGTTCATGCTGTAACTGCGACCCAAAAAACCGTTGATAGTCCTTCAGCTAAAGATTGGAGAGGCGGCAGGGGTGCTTATCAAAACATTATTCCATCCTCAACCGGGGCAGCAAAAGCTGTGACTTTGGTCATTCCCGAATTAAAAGGAAAACTCACCGGTATGTCATTTCGCGTCCCGGTTGCCGATGTATCAGTTGTAGATTTAACAGTTCGTTTGAATAAATCAGCGACCTATGAACAAATCAAAATGGCCATGAAGAAAGCATCTGAAGGTGATTTAAAAAATATTTTAGGTTACACAGAAGATGATGTTGTTTCTTCTGATTTTCTTGGTGATGCGCGCACCTCGATTTTCGATGCTAAAGCGGGTATTATCTTGAACGATAACTTTGTCAAGGTTGTAGCATGGTATGACAACGAATGGGGTTATTCGAATAAGTTGATTGACCTGGTTCAGCACATAGCAAGCGTAAAATAACGTTCTTTTGGCCATCTTAACTAATCTAGACCCTGCTTTTTTCCAAAGCAGGGTTTTTTTGACTATTACCGCTTACTCTTTGATAGTAACCGCGTACAAATTTTTCCATTATAAATAATTATTTTCGTAACGCTGACAGGGTTTTGAACCCTGTCAGCGTTACGACGTTTTGGGGAAAAATGGATAAAATAGTTTGGGGTATAATCGGCTGCGGTAATGTTACTGAAGTCAAAAGCGGACCAGCTTTTAATAAAGTTGCAAATTCATCGTTGGCTGCTGTTATGCGCCGCGATAAAATACTGGCGCAAAACTATGCAGAAAGACACCATGTAAAAAAATGGTACTCCAACTCTGATGAGTTAATCAATGACCTGGAAGTCAATGCCATTTACATTGCTACCCCTCCGGATTCTCACGAGCATTACACTATTGCTGCCTTAAAAGTCGGTAAACCGGTTTATGTTGAAAAACCAATGGCTCTCAATTCTTCTGAAGCGAGGAGGATGTTGGAAGCCTCAAAAAAATATTCAGGTAAGCTCAGCGTTGCTCATTATCGCAGAGCTCAACCCAGATTTTTAGAAATCCTTAACCTGATCCGAAATCATGCGCTGGGTGAAATTGAGTCTGCTGAAATCACCTTATTCCAAGCCCCCACTCCGGATGTAGCTGATACATGGAGGGTAAATCCATCAATCTCGGGCGGTGGATTATTTCATGACCTTGCCCCACATCAGTTGGATTTAATGCTTTACTTTTTTGGGCAGCCAAAATCGATAAAAGGGAGTTCATCAAACCGGGGGAAATATTATAAGGCAGATGACTATGTCAATGCAGATATTATTTTTGGAGAAAATATAATTTTCAAAGGTGTTTGGGATTACACCGTCAGACCCGACAAAGAACTTGATCTCTGTATCATCAAAGGAACAAAGGGAATCCTACGTTTTCCGATCTTTACTGATGG
>Ga0194133_10004849_pt1 | contig 17578 bp, 18 predicted proteins | sample TA2KigOf40mmetaG_FD_155448 | JGI IMG/M metagenome (GOLD analysis project Ga0194133, IMG submission 155448) | Freshwater microbial communities from Lake Tanganyika, Tanzania - TA2015055 Kigoma Offshore 40m | ecosystem: Environmental > Aquatic > Freshwater > Lake | place: Tanzania: Lake... | reverse complement strand
TTAGATTTAAGTTCAAAAATATTCTGAACTCCTATTAAAGAGCTTGAAATAAAATTAAAACTATTTACAAATCTTAAAGCTATTTGTTCGATCGATTGATTAGTATTTATTTCTTTTATTTTTATTATTCCTTCTTTCCATTTTTTTAATTGCTCATTAGACCATCTATTCCTATGATCATTATTAAATATTTTTTTTCCATTTTTCAAAAACTTTTCTGTAAAAATTCCAAAACAAAAAATTGTTCTTGCAACAATAGATATCAGATTTTTTTGAATATAATTTAAATTCTCTTTTTGGATAATTCTATTATCTAGAATATTAAAATTACACTGAGCTATTTCAAATTTAATATTTTTATTAAATTTATTTAAATCAGATGGATTGGCAACAGATACTCCTATAGACCGAATAATTCCATTCTCTTTTAACTTATTTAAATATTGATAAGCTTCGTTAATTGAGTCTTTTTTTGGATCAGGACAGTAGAAATAAATAATATCTATATAATCTGTTTTTATATCTTTTAAAAAGTTATAAATTTGTTCTGAAATAAATTTTTTATTAAATTTTTTTTCTTCTTTATATGAATTAATCCCTATTTTTGTGCTAATTACTATATCTTTCCTATTTTTCTGAAAACACTCACCAAGTATTTTGTGACTATTTCCATATGTAGGTGATGTATCAAAGAAATTTATACCCATTTCATGTGCAAACAAAATAATTTTTATAGAATTTTTTTTAGATATTTTCTTATATTGAGTTTCACTACTCATTTCCCCACCAAGAGACCATGTTCCTAAACTAGTTTTTGAAATTTTAATTTTTGAATTTGCTAGAGTATGAAATTCCATCTGATTTTAAACAATATAAGAATTTCCAATAATATTTGATTCCTGCTCTTTTTTATGAGCATTACCTCCAATGTCTAATCTGATAATTTTGCAAGTGTATTTACCACTTCGATGACCGTACCATATAACCTCTCTCATCCATTCGTCCCAATTATTGTAAATGTAATCATTTTTTATTATTTTGTATAAAAATTTTTTTATTTCTAAGCTAAAACTTAAATTAAGTTTCATTAAATCAAAACATTCAATTATATTGAATTTTGTTTCTAAAATAATATCTTTTTTTTCAAATGGCTTTCGCATCATTGAATTATTTATTTTGATACATTCTAAAATTATTTCTTTTGTTTTGTTATTGTTTATTTTTTCAAAAAAATAATTAGTAGCTTCCTTGTAAAAGAGATCTAAATTATTTTTTTTAAGAAGATCTATGTATTCATATTCTCCGGGCGGCCAATAGATGCCCAGCCACTCTTTATTTAACCTAAATTCTGCCCCACCTGCAGCAATTAATTCTGCGTGTGAATTTAAAGAATTTATTATAGATGATATAATTTTGTACTTACTATTATCTTTTAGTTTCATTAAATCTAAAAATATTTCTTGAAAACTTATTTTTTCTAATTTATGTAAGAATATTATTGGTATTTGTAATATCTTGTTAAAATAGAAAAATTCAGATACCGATGCATAAACTCTAGTTTTAATCCATTCTTGTTTATTTAAATTTTTGGTAGATATAACTAATTCTTGTTTTTCAAAAATTCCATCTTCTGGAGTTTCATCTAACGATCCATGAGGATTTACTATAGGTGTTTCAACAGTTACTATTTCGTATTCTTTTAAATATTTTTTTCTCGCCATCTCAGCATTTGGAAGTATAGATAAATTATTAAATTGTATTCTATTATGTTGTCCAGCTTCGATTACGTCCGAAACACCTTTGGCAAAACTCTCGAAGGTGTCTCCGGGCAGACCCAAAATAAATTCTGTGTAGGTTGCTATACCATCTTTTGTAAATCGCCTCTGCAATTCTTGATAATCTGCAATAGAAATGTTGTCTCTTTTTATTGATTTTAAAGTATGAGGATCAACTGATTGCATAGCAAGAGTGACCCCTTTGCTAAGCCCATTATCAGCTAGCAATTTTTGTACTTTATATGCTCTTTCTCTCGCATTTTTCGTATTTTGCACAGATAGAACATGGGGGTAACCATATTTTCTTTTATTTTCAATGGCTTTTAATACTATTTCATAATCCCTAGGAAGCATTCCAAAATTCGCGTCACAACAGAATATAAATTCAATCTTATTTTTTGAAAACCAATCAAGTTCAGCATAAACTCTATCGAGTTCCATTCTTGCTACTTTACTATTTGTTGCAGATCCCCAATCACAATATGAGCATGAAAACGGGCACCCCCTATTAGTTTCCCAGCTAGCCAACCATCTTTCTTTAGGATTTTCTTTAATTAAATTATTAAAAACTCCAGCAAGATATGGAGAGGGTGCATTTTCAAATGAGTTTAATCTTAAAATATTTGGGTTGTTAAAAAAATTATTATTTTCATCTAAATAACTTATATTGGGTATTTGAGAAAAATTTTTATTAGGAAAATTATCTAATAATTGTAAAAGTGTTCTTTCTCCTTCTTGATGGACGCATACATCAATAAATCTATTTTTTTTTAAAAAAATTTCACTTTTATCTTCATAGCTGTCTGGAACAGAAGGACCTCCAAAAATTATAAATTTTTCTGGATCTATTTTTTTTAATTCTTCTGCAATTTTTAAAGAAATATTTTGATTCCATACATAAATACTAAAAAGAACAATTTTACATTTTTTTAATTTATCAACACAGAATTTTAATGATTCTCTTTTATATATTGTCGGCAAAAATTCAAATCTTGAACTATCTATTGAATTATGAAAAAAATATGCTTGAACAATTCCAATTGAATAAGGAAGATAAAATTGCCCAGCAAAACCATTATTTATTTGTGCCGATCCAATAATTATTTTTTCCATATAAGATTTATTTGCGATTTAATATTTTATTATTATTTTTTTTTTAATTAATAAGAATGAAAATAATATACCATTCATAAAAGAAGATATTATAGATCCTTTTTTTATAAGTCTTAATAAATTATTTGTTTTTATAAAAAGTACAGTTATAATTTCTTTATTAGATTTGGATCTTATTGTTAATAACTCTTTTTTATTAACTTTGACATAAAATATATAAGGCAGTTTAGTATTTCTTTGTGGGTTAATAGATAATTTTTTTATTTTTTTTAATCTATGTATGTTTTTAATTTTTATACCCGTTTCTTCAAACAATTCTCTTATCCCTGCTCTTTTTGGACTCTCGATATTTTTATTAAAAGAACCAGCCGGAAATTCAATTGTATTTTTATTTAAAGTTGGTCTGAATTGCTTCACTAATATGAAACTTTTGTTTACATAAGGTATTATTACAACCTGATCAAGATTTTCATCTACAAAATAATAATTATTTTTTTTTTTTATATTTAGCCATTTATTTTTATACACAATGCTCATGTTAAACTTAATGAATGTTTTCTAGATAAATCTTTCTAATTTTAAAAAAAATATATCTTAATTGTAGCATAATAATTGTAATTTTATGGTAATGTTTTAAAAACTTAAATTTATTAAGTGAATTGAATTAATGTTAAATTTTTTCCTAGAAAAAGCTTTAGATATTAGAAAACTAATTCTTAAAACAGCAATAAATGCAAAAAAAGGACATATTCCGCCAGCATTGTCGTGGGTAGAGATTGGTGTTGCAGTTTTTTATTCTAAGATATTTAAATTAGATAAAAAATTTAGCAAAGATAAAAATAGAGATATATTTCTTCTTAGTAAAGATCATGGATGTTTAACTTTATATTCTATTTTAGCAGATTTAAATTTTTTTAAAAAAAAAACTAATAAATTATTTCATGAAATTTAATTTTAGTAAAAAAAACGTATTTATTACTGGAGGCACCCATGGAATAGGTCTTGGCTGTGCGGTTGCTTTAGCTAATCTAGGCGCAAATATTATTACATTTTCTAGAGATCAAAAAAAAATAAAATATGCAAAAAAGATTTTATCGAAATTTGGAAATCTAAACTATGTAACAGAAGGCGATGCTCTTAAAGAAGACTCTTTAAATCAGATAGCAAATGAAGTTTTAAAAAAATATCAAAAAATTGATATATTAATAAATAATGTAGGAGGAGGTGGTAGATGGGGTAATGAAAATTTATTTAAGACTAAAAAAAATGTTTGGGATGAAGTTTATAAAAAAAATGTGAATCCACTGATTATTTTTACAAATAAGTTTCTACCTGGGATGATTCTAAATAAATGGGGAAGAGTTATAACTATTGGTTCAAATATCGCATTTGATGTGACCAATGAAACGCGTCCATGGTTTAGTGCTGCAAAGGCAGCTCAAATTGTTATAATGAAATCATTATCAAAAAGAACATCTTTGGTTAGAAATAACATTACTTTTAACACCATATCTCCAGGACCAATATTTATAAAAGATACAGGTTGGGATTCTTTTAAAAAGAATAATAAAAAAGCTTATGTGAAATGGATAAAAAACAACATACCAGTTAATAGAATCGGAGAAACAACAGATGTTTCAAATTTAGTTGTTTTCTTAAGCTCAGAGCATTCATCTTACATAAACGGTCAGAATATAGTTATTGATGGAGGACAAAATAATACTGCATGAAGTCTAAAAGTGTATTAATTACTGGAATAACAGGAATGGTAGGGTCGCATCTTCTTGATTATTTACTAGAAAAAACTAACTGGAGAATTTTTGGTTTATGCAGATGGAGAAGTCCGCTTGATAATGTTGAGCATCTATTAAATAATGAAAAGTATAAAAAAAGATTATTTTTTTTAAGCGCTGATATAAATGATTATAGTTCTTTAATAGAGTCTGTAAAAATTAGTAACCCAGATTTCGTATATCATCTTGCAGCTCAAAGTTTTCCTTTAGAAAGTTTTGTTCAACCAAACTCAACATTAATAACAAATATTATCGGAACTTATAATTTACTTAATGCAATAAAATATTTAAAAAAAGATCCTTGGATTCATGTATGCTCTTCTTCGGAAATATTTGGAAGAGTCGCAAAAGATAAACTACCTATAGATGAAAATTGCAACTTTCATCCTGCTTCACCTTATGCAATATCAAAAGTTGGAACAGATTTAATAGGAAAATTTTTTTTTGAAGCTTACAAAAAAAAAATTATCGTAACAAGAATGTTCACTCATACTGGTCCACGCAGAGGAGATATTTTTGCAGAATCCTCTTTTGCTAAACAAATAGCATTGATAGAAATTGGTAAGATTAAACCAATAATAAAAGTAGGTAATTTAAAATCTATGAGAACCTATTCAGACGTAAGGGACGCGGTTGAAGCATATTTTCTATTACTAACTAAAAAACCAATCGCTGGAGAGTTTTATAATATAGGAGGTGAATATTCATGCACCGTTGGAGATATGTTGAATTATCTGATCTCAATTTCAAATCATAAAAATAAAATTAAGATTCAAGTTGAAAATAGACGATTAAGACCTATTGATGCCGATCTTCAAATACCAAATTCTAAAAAATTTAAATTAAAAACCGGTTGGAAACCAAAAATAGATTTTGAGCAAACTATGTTGGATTTATTAAATTATTGGAGAGTTAAAGTTAAAAGAAATAATTACTTAGTTAGATAAATTAAAAATTATCATTTATATAAATAATATTCAAGAATGTCCGAAAATATTTTAATTACAGGTGGATCCGGATTTTTAGGTACAAATATATTAAATAAAATTTATAAAATAAAAAAATACAAAATAAATTCAACTTTCTTTAAAAAAAAAAATTTTCAAAGATTTAAAAATGTAAAATACCAAAAGGCTAATTTACTTGAAGAGTCAACTTGCATGAGATTATGCAAGAATATGGATACAGTTATAATGTGTGCAGCAGTTTCTTCCGGAGCTAAAATTATTAACAAAGAGCCCCTGATTCATTTTAAACCAAATATAATCATGAATTTAAATATGATAAATGCAGCAAATTTAAATAAAGTTAAAAGATTTATATTTATAAGTAGTAGCGTTGTATATCCATTAACAAACAAATTTGTTGTAGAAAAAGATGTAAATTATAAATTTTTTGAAAAGTATTTTGTATCAGGGTGGATGAAAATATTTTCAGAAATTACTTGTGAAATTTTTTCTAAAAAAAAATATGGCAATCTCAATTTCATTATATTAAGACCTAGTAATTTATATGGGCCATACGATAAATTTGATCACAATAAATCAAAAGTAATACCTTCGTTAATCAGAAAATTTTTAGAAAATAAAAAAAAAATAATAGTTTTAGGTGATGGAAAAGATTTAAAAGACTTTCTTTACATTGATGATTTTGTAGATGCTTTAGTAAAGATTTTAAATAGAAAAAAAATTATTAATAAAACTTTTAATATCGCCTCAGGTTTTGCAATATCAATTAAAGATCTTATAAAATATATTCTGCAAATAAATTGTAATTATTCATCCAAAGTTATTTTTAATAAGCGTTTTCCTAAGATGATACCTTATAGAAATATAAACATTGAAAAAATCAAAAAAGAGATAAACTTTAGTCCACGAGTGAGTTTATATGAAGGCTTAAAAAGAACAATAACATGGTATAAGAACCAGCAATGATAATTACAAGAACGCCATATAGAATATCTTTTTTTGGTGGAGGAACAGATTTTCCACAGTGGTATGAAAATTATGGTGGGTCAGTTATATCTACAGCTATAAATCATTATTCTTATATTGTACTAAAGAAATTGCCAAAAATTTTTTCTTATAACTATCGGGTAAGATATGTAAAAAGAGAGGAATGTAAATTTATATCTCAAATACAACACCCTGTTGTGAGAAACGTTTTGACATATAAAAAGGTAAATGAACCCTTGGATATTACTCATTTTGGTGATTTACCCGCAAGAACCGGTATAGGTTCGAGCTCTAGTTTTACAGTTGGTTTTTTAAATGCCCTAACGTGTTTGCAAGGAAAATATATAGGAAAAAGAGCCTTAGCTGCAGAGGCTATTTATGTTGAACAAAAATTATTAAAAGAATCTGTTGGATCCCAAGATCAGGTAGCAGCTGCTTTTGGCGGTTTTAATAAAATAGATTTTAATTTAAACGGAAGCTTTGTTTGTAATAATATAAATTTATCTTATAAAAATTTACGACAATTTAAATCATGGTTGCAATTTTTTTTTACAGGAATTAGCAGAGACTCAAATATAATAGAAAAAACTAAAATTAAAAATATTCATAAGAATAAAGAAATATTCTCTGAAATAAACAATATAACTATAGAGGCTGAAAAAATATTTTCAAGAAATAAAAAAAATATTTTTTTTGAACTTGGAGAGTTGTTAGATTATCAGTGGACAGTAAAAAAAAAACTATCTTCTAAAGTTTCCACAAATAATATTGATATTATTTATCAAAAAGCTAAAAAAAATGGAGCCGTCGGAGGTAAGATTTGTGGAGCTGGCAACGGAGGTTTCTTTATATTTATTACACCACCAAAATTTCATGAAAAAGTTAGACGTAGTATTGGACTTTCATCTGTTCCTATAGATTTTGACTTGACGGGATCTCAGTTAATATACAATACTTATCAGTAATTATTTTTATGCTCAACAATATTTATAATTCTACAAAAAAATTACATAATATTTACAAAAAAATTTTAAAAGAAAGAAATATTAAAATAAAAAAAAAATTTTTTTTTAATAAAAAAGCAGAATTTTTTTATAAAAATGATTGGCTTGCTCTCAAAAATATTTTAAAAAAAAAAAAAATAAAAAATATTAGAAGCAAAATCTATAATCATATAAATTATAAAACAATATACAGACCTAAAGATTGCTCAAATATTAATAATGAAAATTATAATAATTTACTAAGTATTAAATCAGGAAGTGATTGGTTAAATTTTAAAAAATTAGAGGATAAAGACTTAAAAGAAGGAATGAATACCTAGAGGAAAAAATCTCCATATGTAATTGTAGCTGATCCTATAAAAATTTGCCCGGAAATTAAAGAAATTTCAGAAAATAAGACAATTAATATGTATTTAAAAAGTTATTTTGACAATATGGAGTACAGGCTTACATTTGCTAAAATAATTTATTCATTTAAAAATTCTATTTTACCAATTGATACTCAATTATTTCATAGTGACTTTGATGGTGTAAAGTTAATTAAGGTTTTTATTTATCTTGATGAAGTAAAAAGTTTAACAAATGGCCCAACACAATTCATTGATAAATCGAACATTTTTAAAATTAAAAATAAAAATATTCTTAAACAATGGCCGTTGAGAACAGACGAAAATAATATGAATAAATTTTTTAAATCTAAAAAAATAATTTCTTTTTTTGGAAATGAAAGTGATGTTCTTTTGCTAAATACTGGTATGATGCATAGAGGAAAAAAACCACTAAAAAAAGACAGAATGATTTTAGTATTGAGTTATTCTATTCATGATGAGATAAATTCGACAGCAACTTTAAATATAAATTAAATAGTTAAGCAAATATTCTATCTTCAATAATTTTTATATGGGTTTAACCATAGGGTCAGCAAATAAGATTATCAAATTAACATTTAAAACGAAGCACTTAATGTTGACGCTTGGAAAACAATCTGTTGCTTTTTATTTAAACGATTTAAAAAAATATATTCTGGTTAATGCATCAGATAAAATTAGGGGTAGATTTAATTATTTAATTGCTAAAAAAAAATTTATTTATTTAAAAAAGGAAAATAAAAAACATATTAATGACTTTTTTTATCATTTATTGGGATTTAAAAAAATAGTTTCTTTAGATGTTTCTGGATACCAAGGAGCTAATATAATTTTTGATCTAAACAAAAATTACATACCAAATAAAATTAAAAATATAGCTGATTTTATTTTAGATGCCTCTACCTTAGAGCATATTTTTAATACGAAAAACGCTCTGCAAAATTTACATAAAATTTTAAAAAAAAATGGACTTATTTGTCATATTTTACCATCGAATAACATGCCTAAAGATGGTTTTTATCAATTTTCGCCTGATTTATTTATAAATTACAATAAGTTAAACGGGTATAAAATTCAAACCAAATTTTTTTGGGTTTTTGACTATCAGAAAAAAATTTTTTCTAAAACAGTAAAAAGTAAATCTGGAAAAGATTATTATTTTAATAATTATGATAAAGCACTTAAATTTTCAAATAAATTTAATTATCCTTTACAGATTATTTTAGTCGCAAAAAAAATAATTAATAAATCAAAAATTAAGGTTCCATTTCAAGAATACTATCATAATAAAAAAAAATGGAAAAAATATTTATACAAAACTTAAAATTAAATGAAGATTAATACTTCAATTTTATCAAAATTATTTTTAGATTTATCAAAAGATCTAAAAAAAAATTGTAACTATTTGGTAAGAAAATATGATCTTAGATATAGAAAACTTACTTTAAAAGAATATAAATTTCAAATAAATGAAATCATTTCGACAATAGAAAATGACAAACAAATAATTGCTCATCCAAATAGAAAAAAAGTTTGGCAGAAAGGTTGGCTAGAGAATCTAAAAGATTATAAAAAAAATCGAAAGAAAATTTCTTTAATACCCAAGTATTATACTGCCCGAGAAAATAAATTTTTTCGACTTGGAGGAGAGTTTATATACACAAAAAATAAAAATTTTGAAATTTATATGCTGGACATATATAGAAATTGGTTTGCAAAAAAATACCTATCTAATATTGATTATATATACGAATTTGGTTCTGGATCGGGAAATAATTTAGTATCATTAACTGACATTTTTCCTAAAAAAAATTTTTTTGGTTTAGATTTTGCTAAATCATCAATTGATATATTAAATAATTTAATCGGGTACAAAAATGTTAAAGGAATTTTGTTTGATATGTTCAAGCCTAATTTTAATTTAAAAATAAAAAAAAATTCTGCTTTTTTTACAATAGGATCTATTGAGCAATTAGGAGGTAAAATTGATCCTATCCTAAATTTTTTTATTCAAAAAAAACCTGTTTTATGTATTAATATTGAACCAGATATCTCTTTTTATGATTCAAATAAAATTGAAGATTATTTGGCTGTTAGATTTCAAACTAAAAGAGGCTATACTTCATGTATTTATTCAAAGTTAAAAAAAAAAGAGCAAGAGGGAAAAATTAAAATTATAAAAAAATTTAGATCTCCATTTGGAAGTAAAATGATAGAAGGTTATAACTTTTTTTTATGGAAAGTTATTTAGTATAATTGATATAATTTTTTTCTTTGATATTTAAAAAATCTATTAATAATATTTACTATTTTTAACTAGGAAAAATTATCCTTTTAGTGATTATATTAAATTAAAATGAAAAATAAAAAAAAATTATCAATAGTAATTACAGCTAGAAACGATAATTATGTTGAAAACTTTTTAAATAGACTTGAATTTAGCATCAATTACTTCTTGTATAATGCAGAAAAATTGAAACTTATTAAAAATTTAGAATTTATAGTTGTTGACTGGGGAAGTAAAAAAAAATTAAGCGAAGAATTTCGAGTCATCAAAAAAAAATATATTAATAATATTTTTTTTTTAGAATTAAGTGAGAATGAAGCTTACAAACATTCTAAAAATATTTTAGGAAATTTTTTTATTGAAAAAGCAAATAATCTAGGAATTATAAAATCATCTGGAAGTCATGTAATGCTTTGTCATCATGACACAATTTTTAGTAAGAGCTCTATAAGAAACATATTTTCATTTATTTATGATGAAGTAATTAATAAAGATTTTGTTTGGATACCAAGAAAATATATGCACTATCAATTTTATAAAACAAATCCTAGTTTTAACAATTTAGATAAATATTTTACAAGAAATTTTTCTTCAAAAATTAGATTTGAAAATATAAAACTTCATAACGGGGCAGGTGCTTCTGCTATTTTGTTTTCAAAAAAAAATTTTATAATTTCTGGCTGTCTGGATCAAGAAGCCACAACAAAGGGTTATTTTTCAGGATCAGATGTTGATTTACTTAAAAGAATTAGCGTAAAATTTAATCATTTAGATGGAACCAATTTCGGAATTTATGGATTAAAATTACCAAGATTACAATTATCAGGCACAAAAATTTATTATATTAATAAATTAAGTAAAAAAAATTACGGTTTTGTCTACTCAAAAGATACTAATAAAAAAAGTATATCCAGAAATATTAAATTTAATATAAAAAAATGTAAAAATATTGTTCAAAAAATTAAAATTATCAGCTCCAAGAATAATTACATCTATTTAAATATAAAAGATATTGTTAGAATTTTTTGGCATACAATTTACTCGGTTGGTAAATTATCAAATTTTGTAATTTTATTTAAAATTTTAAAATTATTAGAAAATTTATCTATATGCACTTACATTGATTTGGGCACAAATTACTCGAGTAGAATTCCATATATTAGCAAAATCTTTCCATCAATTAATTTATATTCATTAAATTTACAAAGAACTAATAGTAATAATTTTAAGACTCAATTTTATCTTAAGTTAAATAGATATTTAAACAGAACTCATGATGGCTATTACAGATTTATATATAGTTCAGATATTAAAAATATAAATAATTTTTTTTTAAAAGAAGAATTATTTAAGAACAGTAATTTTCTTAATTTTAATTTACAAGATTTTACTGAAAAAGAAATTTTCAAACTTTTAAAAATAATTAAAAGAAAAAGCTATAATTTTGTGGCAATATTATTTGAAAATACTTCAAATATTCAGAAAATTTTAAATTATTTAGTTCTTGATAAAAAATTTAATAAAAATTTTTTTATTATAAATATTTTTGAAAACTTTTTTATTTTAATTAATAATAAAACTGAGAATTTGGATAATATTATAAAAAAATTGTTGACTTCTAATATTCCACTAAATCTAATCTTTTATCTTTTTTCATATGTTATTTATTTTTTAGCAATCTTAAAAAGATATTTTTATTTTTTTAAAGGGAAGATAAAATTTTTTTAGTTTTTTAGTTAGTTTAGCTACATATTCAATTATATTATAAAATATAAATATAAAATTTAATTAGAGTCCTTAAAAATAAATACTGTAAATAACCAATATATTTTTGAGTTCATAATAATAAAACTTATAAACCGTCCTTGAAACACTTTCTGCGACAAATAGTTTCTAACAAAAATTAAATTTAGGAAGATTGTTAAAAGATATTGGCTGTGCATTTTTTCTAAAAATATAAGTATTTAGTAGTCTCTATAGGACACTAGTTATTTTAAAATCAATAAAATTTTTATAATCGGAAAAATCTATAATTTATTTATATATTTTAAAATGATCTAAATATATATATTTTTAATTACTCTGCCATAATATGAAAAATAATAAAATTTTGTTCAATGTTCCTTTATCGCCCCATAAAGAAATATTCAAAATAAATAAAATTAAATCACAAAATCATTACTCTGGATCTGGTAATGCTTTTTTTACAAAAAAATGTACCGACTGGTTAAAAAAAAATATCAAATGCAAAGAAGCACTTTTAGTACATTCCTGCACAGCTGCATTAGAGATGTGCGCTATTTTATTAAATATTAAGCCTGGTGATGAAATTATAATGCCATCATACACTTTTGTTTCTACTGCAAATGCCTTTGTTTTGAGAGGTGGAAAACCGGTATTTATTGATGTTGATTGTAAGACTTTAAATATAGATCCTAAAAATATTGAGAAATCTATTACAAAAAATACAAAGGCAATAGTTGTGGTCCATTATGCTGGGATCAGCTGTGATATGGATATTGTTATGAAAATCGCAAAAAAACATAAACTTTTTATAGTAGAGGATGCGGCTCAATCTATTATGGGCAAGTTTAAAGAAAAACAACTAGGATCAATAGGAGATCTTGCTACTCTCTCATTTCATGAAACAAAGAATGTTCACTGTGGAGAAGGTGGTGCTTTGTTAATTAATAATAAAAAGTTCATTCAAAGAGCAAAAATTATTAGAGACAAAGGCACTAATAGAGATGATTTTAACAACAATATCACTAAAAAATATTCATGGGTTGATATAGGATCATCTTACTGCCTAAGTGAAATTAATGCTTCATTTTTATTAGAGCAATTAAAATTAGTAAATTATATAACAAGGAAAAGAGTAAAAATATGGAATACCTATCACAAGTATTTTGAAAAGTTAGAAATTGAAAAAAAAATTTTAAGACCATTTATTCCAAAATATGCAAAAAATATTGCTCACATGTATTGGATAATTGTAGATAAAAAATATAGAAATAAATTAATTAGTTACTTAAGAATGAGAAATATAAATTCATTATTTCACTATATACCTCTACATAACTCACCATTTAGTAAAAAAATATGCAAAAAAAAAATTAGTTTAAAAGTTACAGAATCTATTTCCAAATCTATTATAAGAATGCCCCTGCATCTTGGTTTAAAGAATAGGGATATTATTTTAATTGCAAGCTTTGTAAAAAAATTTTTTAAAGAGAATTATAAAAAAAATATTTAATGATCTCCATAATAAGTCCCGTTTACAATTCAGAAGATTGCCTACAAAAGCTCGTCAAAGAAATAACTTTCTACGGTAAAAAAATTACTAGTAAATTAGAAATAATTTTAGTTGATGATGGTAGCCAAGATAATAGCTGGAAAAAAATTGTCAAACTTAAGAAAAAATATAAATTTATAAAAGGGATTAAATTAAATAGAAATTATGGTCAGCACAAAGCAATTTATGTCGGCATTAAAGTAAGTTCAAAAAAATTGATAATTGTTATGGATTGTGATCTGCAAGACAATCCTGCCTATATGGTAGAATTGTATGAAAAATACATAAAATACAAAAAACCAGTAATTATAAGACACTCCTATAAAAATTTTAAGTTAAAAGATAGGATAGTTTCAAATATTTTTTGGTATTTTTTATCGGCTATCTCGCTTAAAAAATTTTATCCAAATCTTGGTAATTACCTTCTAATTGATAATAAAGTAAAAAAAAAATATTTGTCTATAACAAGAATTGGATATTTATATGGAGATTTAGTTGTACAAGGTAATAATTTTTTAGAAATAGAAAAAATAAGATCTTACGGGATTAGAAGTAATACTAATTATAATATCCAGAAATTAATTTATTTAGGATTAAACCTTATTTTTAAATATAATTTTTTAAGCCTATTTTTATATAATTATAAAACAAAAATTAAAAAAATCTCAATAGAAAAAATATTATAAAAAATTTTATGTGTTATTTTTTTTAAATATTTTAACAATATAAATATTTTTTTTATATCTAAAAAAAGCTGGGTATAAATTGTTATCGACAATTCTTAACAAATTAAATTGTGATTTTAGGCTTTTGTTAATTTTTAACTCACTATCTTTGTAACTTCTTCTTTTATTAAAAGTTCCAAAGCCTTTTTGCTCTTTGAAAGTAATATTTGGATATTTTTTTAAGAACTTATTTACTACTTTAAAAATTGCTAATGCTTGTATTTTTCTAATCTCATTAGATAACTCGTATCCCTTAAAATAAAAAACATCTCTAATTGCCACAGGCCCGGCATCAACTTTTTTTGAGGCTTTTATAAGTTAGACATGAATTAATTTTTTATTTCGTAAAACTTGATATTGCACAGGAGCAAAGCCTTTATCTTTTGGACGATTACTTGGGTGAACAATTAATACTTCTTTATTTTTTTGAAGAAAATCATCTTTTAAGATTTTTGTATAACTTAATACGAATACAATTTTATTTTTAATTAATCTAATATTTTTTAATATTTTATATTGATACTTTTTTGTAAATTTATTTAGATGTTTCCTTAAATAACTTTCGATCCAATTGTTATTTTTATCTAGTAAAAAAATAATTGTATTTTTAAACATTTCATAAATTTTTAAATATTTTATTATTCGAACATCTAATATTAGAACATTTCAAACACTACATAAATTAAGTAATTCAAATTCATTTGATTTTTAATGATACTTTAAAGACTTTTTCATAAATATACAAATCGATTCTGGTTGTACTGTTTTTTTTAAATATATCCAATTTATTCTTATAAATTTTATTCTCATGAGATATAATAATTATAAAAATATTAAACATAAAGTATCTTTATTTTTTTATAAGTTAAAAAAAGAGTTAGAGCTAAGAATTTATTGGATAGATAATTTTTTCAAAAAGGGCCCTTAAATACATTTTCATGACTAAATAAAGAAATCTTATTAAAATTTATCTTTCTATTAAGCATTTTGGAAATAATTTTTATAATATTTCTAGAATTTGGATAAAAACTATTTTCTAAGTTTCTTGACGTTGGACAGGGTGTAGCAGCAAATCCTATTCTTTGAATTGGATTTTTTAAATTGGTGACATTGGAATAAATCAAATCACTAATTTCTGCACTAAGACCACAAAAAAGCCAGTCATAATCAGCTATTATACATCTTCTAGTTTTTTTTACTGACTTTATAAGACTATGTTTATCTAAGGGATTAATTGATCTAACATCTATAACTTCGCACGAAATACCATAATTTTTTAAAAAATCTGAAGCTTGACAAGCTTCAACGTTCATCCAAGATGTGCAAACAATACTGATATCATTACCAGTTCTCAATATCGCGGCCTTCCCAAATGGAATTTTGTAGTCTTGTTTTGGCACAACTCCCTCTTGCCAATACAGCCATCTATGCTCTAAACAAATTACTGGGTTGTTGTCATTTAATGCAGATATCATCATTCCTTTTGCGTCATAGGGTGTTGTTGGCATGATAACTTTAATTCCAGGAATGTGAGAAAAAATAGACTGCAAACTCTTGCTGTGCTGATAACCTTGACCCCACCCCCGTCCTATCACTGCTCTTATTATCAAAGGCACAGGATGCTTTCCATTCGTTGCGTAACAATAACTAGATATTGTATTTGCAATTTGATTCATTCCTAAAAGCAAGAAATCAACTCTAATATGATTATAAACTGTAACAACGCCGGATATGGCAGATCCGAGAGCAAAACCAGTTAACATATCTTCGGATAGAGGGGTAAAAAAAAATCTTTTATTTCCAAATTTTTCTAATAATTTTTCATTTGAGCCAAACATCTTATCTTCAATGCCATAAATAATCATATTTTTATTTTTTTGCATTTGAGAATGAAAAGCCTCATTCAAAGCCTGGCAATAACTAATCTTTCTACTTGTTTTCATAGTAAACATTTCTTGTAGATGTTGCGTTCTTTAAAATTTTAGATTTTTTTACTAACTTAATAATTTTTTCTAACTTTAATTTCAAATTATCTTCATAACTATTTAATTTTTTTAAAGAAATAATTTTTTTTTCCAAAACTAATTTTTTAATTAACAAATAAGGATCTTTTTTAGCAAAAAATTTATGTTCTAAACGTGAACGATAGTTTTTTTTCTCAAAATTACTAGAGCTATTGTTAAAATCATCGTTGACTCCTATATGTTGCAATTGTCTATAATAATTTGCTTCAATAAAAATAGGACCCCCATGCTTTTTGATATAATTAGATGCATCATTATATACGTTACATATTTTTAAAACATCGAAAGAAGAAATTGTGTAGGTTTTTAAATTAAATTTTTTAACAATTTCATTAATTTTATAAGACTGTCTTTCTTTTATCATGACATCTACCGCAATTTTATTATTTAAACATATAAAAATAATTGGAATTTTTTTTAAACAAGAAAAGTTCATTGACTCCCAAAAAACTCCTTCTTCGGTAGCTCCATCTCCAAAAAAAGATACCGTGAATCTATTATTCTTCTTAATCAAGTTTGCATAAGCACTCCCTACAGCGGGAGCAATGGTGCTTGCAACAATCGCCGAAACTAATTTAATGTTTTTTTTGGGATTAAATATATGCATAGAACCTGTTATCCCTTTATTTTCTCCTATCACTTTGCCGTACATTTCACCAAAAAAACTTTTCATATCTTCTGTTGCAGATAAATAAAGGGCATGACTTCTATAGTAGCCAAAAAAATCTGAGTTTTTTAAAAACGTCAATACTGCTGCTGAGACTACTAACTCTTCCCCTTTTGACATATGCATTGGGGTTTTCATTTCATTTTGGGAATAATATTTAGATATAATATTTTCTGAATTTCTAATGATTAAGATCTTTTTTAACAAAGATATAAAAAATATTTTTTTCATTATTAATAAATATCTTTAGTAATTTTAAAAATTAATAATCAAGAAATAGAGCATTTATAACATTGTAATTTGTACCTAAAAAATTTTTTCAGTGCATAAATCAAGCCAATTGAGCTATTAGTAACGGTAAGCTTAACGTGTTACCACGCTTCCACACCCGTCCTATCAACGTCGTAGTCTACGACGGCTCTATAGGAAGAACTAGTTTTGAGGTGAGTTTCTCGCTTAGATGCTTTCAGCGATTATCTCTTCCGTATTTAGCTACGCGGCACTGCAGCTGGCGCTACAACCGCTCCACCAGTGATACGTCCATCCCGGTCCTCTCGTACTAAGGACAGCTC
>Ga0194133_10004845_pt1 | contig 17584 bp, 11 predicted proteins | sample TA2KigOf40mmetaG_FD_155448 | JGI IMG/M metagenome (GOLD analysis project Ga0194133, IMG submission 155448) | Freshwater microbial communities from Lake Tanganyika, Tanzania - TA2015055 Kigoma Offshore 40m | ecosystem: Environmental > Aquatic > Freshwater > Lake | place: Tanzania: Lake... | reverse complement strand
TATTTTTGGGAGCATGCACGTGGCCATCCTGGGTTGCAGGGGAATTCCCAACCATTACGGCGGTTTTGAGCAGTTTGCAGAGCAGCTGGCCACAGGGCTGGTGCTCGAGGGCCACAGGGTCACGGTGTACAATTCCTCCCTGCATCCGTATCGGGAGCCAAGCTACCAAGGGGTAGAAATTATTCATTGTTACGATCCGGAAGATCGCTTAGGGACTGCAGGACAATTTGTGTACGACCTGGGCTGCATTCTGGATGCCCGACGAAGGAAATTCGATGTCATCCTGCAATTGGGCTACACCAGCTCCGCGGTCTGGTACGGTCTGCACCCCCGCGCTATACCGGTTCTAACCAATATGGACGGACTGGAATGGAAGCGCAGCAAATACGGTCCTTGGGTCCGGCGCTTTCTGCGTTGGTCCGAAGCAAGAGCCGCCCAATGCAGCCAAGCCTTGATCGCGGATTCCTTGGCGATTCAAAGCTATCTCCATGAAACCCACGGGAAGCCCTCCACCTACATTCCCTACAGCGCGGTCGTTCGCGATGACCTCCATCCTGAAGCCGTCCATAATGTACTGAATGCCTACGGGCTAACCCCAGGCGCATACCATTTGCTCATCGCCCGCATGGAACCGGATAACCATATTCATACCATCCTGGAAGGCCATCAAGCCGCCTGCGCGGCTTCAACCTCGACCTTGCCCTTGATCCTGGTCGGCAAGCCCGCAAACCGCTACGCCCAAGCGCTGCAGGCCAAGTACCCCGACATCAACAATCCCAAACAGGCCCATCGACGATGGATCGGCGGCGTCTATGACCAAAATGCCGTAGAAATCCTGCGACAGAACGCCGCTTGGTATTTCCACGGACACAGCGTGGGCGGTACCAACCCCTCGCTGCTGGAAGCCATGGCCTCCGGCTGCAGGATCATGGCCCATGACAATCCCTTCAACCGGGCGGTTACCGGAGAAGACGCCTTCTATTTCCGCAACAGCGATGAGGTCCGCGAACACTTGTTGGCAAACGCCTGCCTCAGCGAATCCTCCATCGCCAACAACCGTCGCAAAATCACCGACCAATACACCCCGCATGGGATCGCCCATGCCTACCAAACCCTGCTGGAATCATGGGCGCAACACCAGACCAAGCGATGAACCAAAGCGCGCCCCCAGCGGTAAGGCTTGTGTTGGCCCTTTGTGTTGCGGGGGTATTCTTTCCTTATTCTTGGCAAAATTTGTTATTGCTCGCCTTGCCCATCTGCGCTTGGATGCTTCGCCCTCAAGGAGAGCCTCTGGCCCGTCCGGGGATATTGGGCTATGCTCAAATATTGTTATGGCTTTGGACCCTGGCCTCGTTGGGCTGGAGCGATCACCAAGGCGAAGGGATCACCGAAGTACTCAGCAAAGCCCAATGGCTCGTTTGGCCCCTGACCTTCATGGCCCTGCAACCGTGGCTTGCGGAGCATCGCCGATGGTTCGCTCGTTGCATCTGGATGAGCGCGGTCCTTGTGACCGTGCTTTGTGTAGGCGATGTCCTCCGGCGAAGCAGTGGTCCTTCGTCCTGGTTCCAGGACATGGTGTACGAGAACTTGGCACGAGCCAGCGGTTTGCACCCGATCTACCTCAGCATGTGGATCTTGCTTGCCTTGGTTGCCTATGCCCAGGACCAGATTTTGGCGACCCCGGTCAGGGACTTGGCGGCCCCGGTCAGGGACTTGGCGGCCCCGGTCAGGGACTTTCCTACCTCCAAGCCAACACCTAGGGCCTATGGTGGACACATCGCCTATATGCTCTTCACGGTGGTGATGGTCACCCAGCTCTCCTCCAGAATGGCCATGCTCACCGGCCTTACGATGGTAGGCGTCTTCCTGCTCATCCTTATCCGAGTTCGGAAATTTCGATGGTGGATGACCGTAGGCTTGGCCATCATGGTCCTCCTGCCTTGGTTGCTCATTCAAGCCAACAGCGTGAACCGTTCCCGCGTTAGCGAAATGGTGGACCTTCAAGCCGACCATACCACCAACCGTTGGGGAGGACGATCCCTTCGCGTAGCCAAGTGGAAGAATACCTTGGAATGTTACGGCGAGAACCCCATCCTTGGAACCGGCGCAGGCGATTTCCAAACCGAATTGAACAAAGTCTATCGACGAAATGGTTTGGAAACCGGTTACATCAACCAATTCAACAGCCATAACCAGTACCTGCAAACCTTGGCTACGCTGGGACCCTTGGGGTTGTTCTTGCTCCTGTTGCCTTTCCTCTACGGCCTGTGGTGGGCGTGGAAGGATCAAAAGTGGGAAGCCCTCATGGTCTTCGTGATTATCCTATCGTCCATGCTGACCGAGAGCATGCTCGAAAGGCAGAAAGGCCTCTACATCGTGGGTTTGCTAGGGAATGGGTATTTTTGGGGCATGCTGCACCGCAGCGGATCCGCCCCCCAACCCCAGAACCATGCTGCTTAGAAGCCGTCATACCGTCCCACTGGCCTGGGTTGATTTGTTCCTTATCACCGTAGCCTACGGTTTGGGATATTACCTCCGCTTCAAGGAATGGCAGAACCTGGTTAACATGGATTTCCTGGCCTTCGGGGGGTTGCTTTGGTTGTTATGGATATCCTGCGCGATGGTGGTTGGGCTTTATTCCATCGCCCCTTCTTCGGATCCTTTCCGTAGACTGTGGCTTTGGTTTCGCTGTTTCGCGCTTTTTGCGGTAGGAACCTATGCCTTCAACGGATTGATCAAGGTCTATTATTCCCGCATCCTGATTACCTTGATGCTGGCCGTCACTGCTAATCTCCATGTGTTATGGCATTGGCTGTTCCCGTATATTCTGCGCAGGCTCCGTACCCAACGACATTCAGGAGCCAAAGCGGTTTTGATCGGTAACGACCTCCCCAGCGAGTTTGCGGTCATTCAGCGCAAATCCATCCTAACACTCCCCGAGATTTTGGGGTATTTCGGAACACCCCAAAGCACGACGTTTGCTCGTTTGGGTTCCGTGGATGATTGCTTGGAACAGCTTCCTTCCTTGTTTCGTACCGAAACCATTTCCGATCTCTACTGCTCCGCATCCTTGTTCAAAGGCAATGATTTTCATCATCTTAGCCGAATAGCCGCTGAGCATTTCGTGAATTTGCATTTGGTTCCCGATCAACAAGAAATCCCCTTAGGCCGTATCGAAATCGATTATTTGGGGCATATTCCGGTTTGGAGTCTTCGACCCTTTCCCTTGGAAACCAAGAACGCGCAAACCCTCAAGCGTTTGATGGATGTGCTGATTTCCTCCATGGTGGTGGTGGGCATCCTGACTTGGCTGATACCGTTGATGGCGCTATGGATTCGATTGGATAGCCAAGGACCTGTGTTCTTCGTGCAGCGACGCTCCGGCAAAGACAACAGGCCTTTTCGATGTTACAAATTCCGAACCATGCGGGTCAATGCCGAGGCGGACCTCGTGCAGGCCTCTGCCAACGATGCGCGCATTACCAGGATTGGGACCTTTCTGCGGAACAGCTCCTTGGACGAATTGCCGCAGTTCTTCAATGTTCTGCGTGGCGATATGTCCGTGGTGGGACCCAGACCGCATATGCTCTCGCATACGGAATCGTATTCCCAAGTCATCGAGCGATTCATGGCCCGGCATCGGGTCAAACCCGGCATCACCGGTTTATCCCAAGCTTTGGGTTACCGCGGTGAAACCCGTGCCAAACAGGACATGAAAAACCGGGTCCGGATTGACTTGCTGTACATTCAAAATTGGTCTCCCCTGCTCGATTTCAAAATCATCGGCATGACCGCCCTTAGCCTCCTGCGTTCTGTTCGAGGCGCTGCTATGGAGCCCATTGATGGCCCAAGCGGAGCAGATAAAGGCCGCCGGATCCCTCTGGACTGAAGCGGTCCCTGTCCCAGCCCAAACCTACCGACCAACCCTGGCCTTGGTGCCGAAATTGCAAGGTCAAAGTGCTGCGGCGATGGTCATAACGATCGAGGCCCCAGGCCTTGAAACCCTTTACTTCCCCGGGGACTGGGACCCACCACTCCTCGGCCCATTCCACCGAACGACCCTTGGCCCATTTGTAAGCCAAGGCCCCTTTGTGCCTGCCGTAGGAACTGAGGGGCTCCACCCCCCCGGCCGCCCCAAAATCCGCAAACTGTTGTTGCCACCGCAGGCGATACCCTGCATTCCATCGCCTCCATTGCAAAGCGATCTTGGTATCCACAAATATCCGTGGGCGCACCTGGGACCATTGGGGTAAATTCCGCCAAGCCAAACGCGTTCCTCCCCCCAAGGATGCTGCAAGTGTCGCCTCTTGGGCTTTCCATTTGAGATTATACTCTCCCTTCAAATCCACTTGCAAACGATCGACCCCCCAATAGCGATAACCATCCCAAACGGCATGCTCCGCTTGCAGTCGGTCGCCTTGCAAGCGCAGTTCCGGTTCCAAGGCCAAATTCCATGCGGCCCTTCGGAACACCGTATAATTTCCCTCCAACCACAGGGCAGGACTACCCTGCGCCAGGGCGCCAACCGGGCCCATACAAGCACCCAGGAACACAAGGTGGCCAAGGAGCCCCAAGAATCCCCGGCGCCAAAATCTCATCCCTCCTTTACTCAAAATAATAAACCTTGAGCTGAACAGTATCCCGTAACAAATCCACACGCACCACCTGAAAACGGTGCACCGGCAATCCCGTGCGGGCCTTCAAGTCTTCAATAATGTCCTGATTAGAAGCCATTTGCAGCATCTCAGGTTTGTCGTAGAGAACGGATTTAACCGATTCCCGACGGTAGAGCAAATTGCTTTCCAACAGCGCTGTAATCCCCAAGATGCCTCCCAACACCAACGCCTGCATCCACCAAGGCATCCGCGCCACCGCCGCAAAAACCCCAAAGGCAATCGCCAAGAACAGGTAGGTCATATCCTTAATCGAAATATCCTCCGTTCTGAACCGCAACATTCCAAAAACAGCAAACAAGCCAAAGGCCGCGCCCAGCGAAAACTGAGAACCGTTCAGACTGTAGGAGAGCAAGAAGATAACCAAGTTGGTCACAATCAATGTAAAAAACAAATCCCTTGTGCGGTAAACCCCGAAATAAATCCCTCGAACCATCACCCAAACCGCGATCAAGTCCATGGCCAATCGAATCAACAAATCACTTAGCAAAGCATTCTGTAACATAAATTATATCTTTATAGGATTTCGCTTTGGTGTACCAGGCAGGCCTGGCCAACCCAGTCTTCGTAACGCTTCATCTCGGAACAAAGTCCTCCGTGACCCTGGGCCATACCGGACCAAATCTGCATGGTTCGATGATATTTGCTGAAGGCACAAGCCTTGAGCAAGCCCTGGGTGACCAAGGCATCCACGGCATGCCTTGCTCTGCGGGCCTGTTTAAGTTCCACCAGGGTCCACTTCGGAAATTCAAGACGGACCCCCCCCAACGAAGCTTGCAGTTGGGAATCCACCGTCAGCCTGGAGCCGGCTGCAGGATCCCAAAGCGTCATTCGCTGATAGGTTATATGCATTGAAGGTTCCAAAGGCTCCGGAGCGCCTGGCTTCTGGCGGCCATCTCCCAACAAGAGCCCGAATGCGCGGTTTGCGAGGCCAGTAAGCTCCCCATCCGAGGTCGTGGCTTGTTCCACCGTCATGCGCCGCTTGTCTTGGTAACCTCGGGGATGTTTGACCTTCAATTCCCAGAACGACAACCCGTTTCCTTGGTAAGTTCGGCGCCGAAATTTGAGCCGGCGTGGAATTCCCCTCCGGTGGTCGTTGTAGAAATCTTTGTTGGGCTTATCCCAGTATTCGTTTTGATAAACCTGATGCGATACCCCTTGGACGTTCACATAACAATGGGTCGCATCGAGGGCCTGCAAGAGCGCATCCATTTGATCGTCTGAACAAAGGAATTTGCGGTCAAAGCGCTTCATCAAAGCGGACCTCGGCGGAAGCTCGCTGAACTCGATTGCCTTCATGTCATGAGCCTTTATACCTTGGTCAACCTATTTCTTGATCCATAAGGTATCCAACTGCACTTGCTCTCGACGAGATTGGATTTCCACATCAAGCCATACTGGTTCCTGGTTGGGGGTATTGCTGATAGGACGGTAGAGATCCGAATAGGTGTACACCCGGTAACGTCCCGTATGAAGGTAGGAGAATCGGTAGGCCCCGTTGTACGATGTCCTCAAATCCGTTCCTGGAACCGGATCATCCCCGTACACCAAATAGATCCGTTCATCCATGGCGGGATAGCGGGACACAATGGTGGTGAAGGTCGAGTTCCAATCTTCCACCATCACCACCCCTTGAATGGAGGCATAACCTCCTTCGCCTGGGCCTGGCTCGCTGCAACCCATCCCCATGAATAAACCCATGCAGGCCAATCCCTTGACCCAAGCGCCCCAATGCTTCCTTCGATTCAACATACCGTTATCGTTTAATCCAAGTCCGAAGATAAACACGATTCCCGGAGCGCATGCGGAACCAATAGGCACCCTGTGGCCAATCCGAAACATCCACCACCCCTCCAGGGTTGGGTGCATCGGGTTGTGGAAACAGAGCACCGCTGCTTTTCCACAAAACCTGACCCGCAGCATTCACCAATTCCGCCTCGAAACTTGGATCCCCAACATCGCTACCCTGCCCTGAACCGTTGATCTCGTGCATCCCTGAAATTTCCCAATGAATCTGCTTATCCCCTGGGTTGGGAAACAAGCGAAAATCCGGTCTTGTCCATGCATTGTTAGGAACAGTCAAGGCAAAATTATTGTTCGCGGCAATGGTATGGGCTCTGCGCACAAAGGGGCCGCTTCCGTTGGGTATCCTTGCCCAGGAAGAATCCACAACCTGGCTGGGATAAATCACCTCGTCCTGCAAAACGGTATTGCTGTCGTAGAGGTACAGTGTCTCTCCCAAGCCCGATAATTTGAAATTAGCATGATACGGACCTTGGCTGCTATCCTCATCAGCCCATACGATCAAATAACCCCCTGCAGGCACCACGGTATTCCGGGGGAATTTCCATTTGGTGGTGTTCAAAGGGTTATCCGTCAAGACATAACGTCCCGCATTCACTGCCTGATTGGACACATTATGCAACTCAATCCAATCGTCATTCTCCCCGTTATCATCCACAGGACCCCCTTGGTTCATGGCCATGAATTCGTTGATCACCAAGCCATTCCTCAAGGCACCGCCCTGTACCCGGTACACCATCACATCATGCTCTGCCCCTGCCGGGAAAAACGTAAGCGATTGCGTGGTGTTGTTCGCAACCGCCTCGGCATAATAACGGACCACGGTCATCGCAGCATGGCCAGGCAACTCAGCCCCGTACAGCCCATCACCCGGCAGAGAATCAAAGTGCAAGCCATCATCCCACATCGGCATGCGCTGAAAATTCCCAACCCAGCCCTCTGCATAATACAACCTCACTGAAGCGGTCTGTGCCGCATTGGCCACCTTCACCCTAATGCGCACTACCTGCCCGGGCAAGGGCGCCACGTTCCATCGTCCACTGCTATCGTATTGATCCATGCCGAGGATGATTGGCCCTTGTTGGGCAACCTCCACGTTGTTGCTCAGGTAATTGTACCGGTTGGTGACGAAGGTTTTGAGCGAAGGAACCCCCGAAGTATAGGCCGCCGTGGTAGTCAGCTTTTTGGTATCCGCTGCAACCAACGATGCGATGCGGGCATTCATGGTGTCGATCCTGGGATGCAATCGGGTTGGGTTGAAGGTCTCCGAGAGGATGGTGCGGTAATGGGCCAAGTAGCGTTGTCTCCATTCCGGAACATTCAATAATTTATTCAAAAGAGGATAATTCGCATTGGTCACGTTCTTGAACGGTGTCCACGAAGTGCTGGTGGCTGCCGTGCTCAGGAAACTGGAATTGCCATCGTATTCAAAGGGAAAGGCTCGACCACTCTCCGGTTCGTAATAGACCATATAGTCCATCTTGCCTTTCATTACATAACTATCATCATCCGCAAACACATTCTCAACCGCTAGATACCACAGAATCTTGTCGATGTCCAGGTATTTGCGCGTGCTGTCCTGCGGTGCACCGGGCACTTGACTCAGAACCTGGCAGGCCTTGACCAAGGCAGCCCATGTATGGGGTATATCACTGGATTTGAGGCTGTAATAGGTCTTGTACAAATTCGTATCCACTCCCAGGAAGTTCATGCCCGCCGTACCGTCCCCCCATCCACCTCCAGGACCCCCACCACCGCTTACCCCAGTTGTCGCACGAAAGCGGGGCCCATCGTTACTCAGAAACCATTCCTTCAGAAAGTCCTTGTCCACATCCTGCACATTGCAATACAATCCCCAATCTTGAGCGTTCAGAAACAAGCGCACAAAATTGCCTTTGGCTATTGGGGTATAGCGTCTGGCCGTTTGGTTGTATAACACTTCCCTCATGAAGGTCGCATCCCCGTGCGCATTGTTGAATTTGAGATTACGGAAACCCATCAGATTCTGGTTAGGGCGCAGCCAATCGGTCTCGATCCCAAAGGACTTTTTCTGGGAACTGCCAATGGTCGAATACGAAGTATTCCCGCGGAAGCGCACCCCGATACTGTCCAATACTTGGTTCCCCATCGACAAGGTCGCGAGCAAATTGGTTTCGCTGGCGTAATTCTGCCCCAACAAGGTCCAATAATTGGCCTGAGGGAAGCTAAGATCCACCCTGCGGATGCTGTCCGGATGGTAAAAGCCAGGATCCGGCTTGCCCCCGGTGTACAGAGTCCTACCGTCAGCGGACCACCACCATTCAGAAGGAAGATTCTGGGCATGAGCATCGCGGAGCCCTGCCAGGCCCCACAAAACCCACAGGCAGATCGATAATCGGGACCAACCACGATGCCAATCCTGGCCCATCATGGAAAAAAACTGCTTTTTCATATTATCCCAAAGTTAAGGTCCGGGCACAGGGATATAGGAGGCGTTGACATCCCCTTTGCAGAGGGTGCGCACAAGGCCCGGCACCCCCGGTATGTTAGCCAACCATGGACCGGGTTGATCTTGAACCCAATCACCGCCCGCAAAGGCTCCACCCAGCCCCGAGACTCTTCGCGAGATCAGCAAGGCATCCGTATTGTTCACGACGCCGTTGGCGTTGACATCCGCCGCCACAGCCCTTAATCCTGTCAAGGACATCAGGTTCGCAAAGGTGCGGCTCACCAACAAGGCATCGGTCGCATTGACTCCTCCCCAATTCACCACATAGGTCCATTCCGGGGTCACGGTGGTTGCAGGCAGGCTGTTCCAACCAAAGGCACCGGTGGCATCGCATACGCTGTTTCCCACCAAAACCAAGAGAGGATCACGGACCCTCACCGTCGTTCCCGCCATCGGTGTTTGGGCATTGTTATCGTACACAAGCCTTCCATTCAGGGCGTTGCAGTTCCCGCCGGTAATTTGTCCCGAGAAGTAAATCATGGGTAAGCGCTGACCCCCGCTGCCGCTAATCCTGCAGTTCCCCGTCAGCGTGTCCCAAGCCGGTTGCAACCCCCCGGATGGCCAATTAACACCCGCCGGTAACACCAAACGCAACCTCAGCAAAGGCCCCCCCGTCCAATTCACCGCCGAGGGATTGTTCCAGGCGATGATCAAAGAATCCGTGTACAAAGTGCCCGATGCGCTCGATGGGTAGGCCGTAACCTGCAAGCCCGTTGCCTGTGCATTCACTGCCTGAAAGCTCGAATACCGCATCATCCCTAGAGGAAGGTCCAGCTTGAGCCTTCCGCTTTGGACTCCGGTCAAATCGCTGTGCAGCACCTCCAATTGCACCGTATCCCCGGGACATTTCACGGCAGAGCCGAGATGCACCGCCGAGGACGCCGTCCCAAAGAACCATTCCGTCGAGAATGGCGCACATACCGACCTGGGGTTCAAGGCCTGCACTGACCAACGGTACACCTTGTTGCTGAGCAATTGCCCGCCCCCGGTGTAAAGGAACTGCGTATCGCTCACCAGAAATTCCTGGGCTGGGGTGGTGAACCAACGAATTCGTAACACATACTGCGTTGCCCCCGGCACCGAACCCCAACGGAAGCGGAGGTAATTCACCGGCAACCCGTAGGTTTGGTTCAAGGGCTCGTGCATTGCAGGGGTTCCAACCACCGTATCGTAGACGGGCATGGGCGGTGTGAGCAAATAAGATCGAGGTCCCGTTGCCGTCACCGTGGACCGCATAGCCGCCTTCTGCTCCACCGTGAAAGAATCCTGGCAGGCATCGTTGGCATAACTCATGAACAACCTCCCCAGAGGCTGAAACAAATCCCCGTTGATGTCCTGGGCACTGCCCCCACCGCTAGGACAATTCCAACGGGCATCCCTGAAATCTGCCGGCGTATCGCAGAATCGATCCCCGGCCGTGGCGCAATTGGAGGGCAGACGGGGGGCAATTTCGTTGGGATTGCGGGTTACCCTCTCGGCCCAAGTGGCCTGAGGATTTCCGGAGGTTTGGTCAAAAGGATGCGGGAGGCTCAGAAAATGCCCCATTTCGTGAGCAAAGGTCGAATTCCCCGGGTTGGAGCAACCCAAGGCCATGTAAATGGCGCCTTGGCGGTTGGTCTGCGCAGGAGATCCGCTCCCCGGATAATAGGCAAAGCCGCAGAGCGACATGGCCGACAAACTCAGAAAATACACGTTGATACTCCCCGCAACATTGTATTGGGTATTGATTTGGTCCACCACCGAGAAATTCGGCAGGTTATACCAAGCTGAATTGTTGATGTAATTGGGTTGACCTTTCCAGTAAAATTGTATGCCCGTTGTTCTGAACTTCTGGTTCAATTCGCACAAAACCGTTGTAAACGTGGACAAGGGGTAGCGACCTGCACCGTTGTTATCCGCTAACAAATGTATTTGCATCGGCAAGTAAATCACCGGCAGCGCGTTCTCCGTCCTAACCTCCGCATCCAGAAGACCATCCCTGCGCAATCCTTCGATATACTCCAAGACGGAAGCCGGAGCTGCGGCCGTACCGCAGGCTGCAGTCCCTACACCTGATCCCCCAGTCTGGGCCTGCACAGTCGTCCCCCCCAGGCCGAAGAAGGCCAAGCAAACAACGGTGAACCAGACTTTTATTCTTTGATGCATCGCTCAGGTACAAGCCTTGATGGTCCAATCCAAAGTCTCTTTACTGCAAGAACCCAAGGCCACCCCCATCAGAAGCAGCAGAAAGGGCCTTCCAAGGGCAATGCCGACAGCACTCCAAGTCGATTTCAGATTTGGTATCATATTCAAAGATAATCAATCCACTAGGATACGGCCTGCTCAATATTCTAATGTAAAGCTATTACCTGACATTTCTGGTTAATCGCCCTTAATGACACCTAAGCACCAACCACGGGTCTGCCAGGGGTGAAATCCCCCCCCTACCCGGTTCAAACCCTCTTAAAAAGGTGTATTTTTGGGGGTGTTTTGGGGGTTGAGGGGTGGGTGTAGGGCCTCGTAATTCAACGGATAGAATAGTTCCAACAATTAACAGAGGAGACAATCCTAGAATAAATAAATTTAATATAGGATAATTTTCAATTATTTTATTCTGATTTGATTATCTTAAAGTTTTGTTTCATGTTATCCCCAATCATGAACATATAAAGCCCGCCTGATAAATTCCCCAAATCAATTGTTGTGTTTTCGGAATTAATCTTTCCTGTCAAAACAGCCTTTCCCGTGTTTTCATAAATGGAATAAACGGCGCCTGTATATTTGCTGTCTACCTTTACATTAATTAGGCTTTGAGTTGGGTTTGGAAATATTGAAAATAGATTTGATTGAATATTTTCGTTAATTCCAACACTATTTGCATTATACAAATTTGTAATTTCCTGTTGGGTTAAGGCTCGGTTCCAAATTCCGATATCATCAATAGCACCGGCGAAATTTGGCGAATATAATGAACCGCCAAAACGAATTGGTGAGTACAAAATTTTATTATTTGAACTACAATACATTGCTCTAGCCCTAACTTTTACTCCGTTTAAATATAAAAAAATACTGTCAGTCCGGTAAACAACTACAACTTGATTAAAATCAGTTGAGCTAACTGGATAACTTAGACGACTTACTAAAACATTTGCTGTGTGCTCACCAACCATTATTCCATTTTGAACAAAAGATAAACCAACTCCTAAAATATTTATGCCTTGACCTGGAATCAATGCCCAATTTTGATTTGAATTTGCCAAAGGCACTGAAACCGCTCCAGAGCAAACCGATGACTCTGCAACATAGGTCGAAGTTCTATTCGCTTTAACCCACATCATTAAACTAAATTGCCCAATAAGATTATTGTTAATGTTAATATCGATATAGCTAGGAGCTGATGAGTTAAATGTTACTGCGGTGTTTGACAAACCCCATCTACCGGCACTGTACTGACCACCTGTTAAAATTCCATTATAATTATTCCCAGATAAATCATTGGTGTTTCCGTTAAACGGCCACCATCCAACCAGTCCACTGGTGGGCACATAGGAAGGAACTGACTGGGAAAATACCAAACAGGACACCAATACAAGCAAAAAGGCCAATAAAATCTTACAGGTTTTCATCATGGAAATTCGGTTGTTGGTTCCAAATATACCCCACACCCATTAAAAGCCCATAAACCCCTTTAAATGGGTCAGAACCGGTGTTATTTGAGGGTTTTTCAAAACAAATCATGAAATAACCTAAAGCCACCCCCTTTGACAAAGAGGGTCACGCCGTTATCCTTGGACCTAGTGGCACTGAATAGATGGTCACCTCGGGAAATGTTTCCACCGGTTCCGATATTGGAAAATTCCTAATTGTCCCATTTCACCTCCAACTGACCCCTTCCCCATTTCACCGAGTAATAGGCGAATCACCACCTAGAAGGAGGTGATCAATTGGTGGTGAATTACACAAAATATACTGCAACATCACCTTTAACAAATAGGGCCGCAAAACGCCTTGACTTCAGTTTGAAGTAATATGATATTCACCATAAAATAAATATCGTTTTATTTGTACAAAGACCACTCAAGACATCGCAGAACCCAAGACGTTCCCAATTAAATTCAACGAATTAGATGAATGATGCCGCCAATATTTTTAACTTCTCCTCTACATGTTTCCATAGAGAGCAAATATGGATAAGAACCTGACATCCATGCGCCCCCATTCCAGGTAACTCTATTACCAAAGTCTTCGTGAATAATTTGTCCCCATCGGTCAAAAACATACAAAACCAAATTATTTCGACTTTCACAATACCATAATTTGTTTGGGCCATCAACGTTTGGGGTAAATGCATTTGGTCGAATAGGAAATTGATCGGACTCACCCTTATTTATACGAACCGCTACGCGTTGTGATTCGCATTCAGATTCCGAATAAGATAAATACACTATTGTACTACTGTCAAATGACCAAGGCAAAGAACATACGGGTCCTGTTTGGAAGGGTTGTAAATCACCTTGATGCCTATACCATTTTAAATTATGATTTAAGGGCCAAGGGTAGACCACTTGAATTCCATCTCCACTACAGATGGTTGTGTCGAAGGGGAGTGGGGGCTCAGGTGTCGTTCGAATACTCAGATTAATTTGAACCGAGCTATCACAGCCAGATACATTCACAGATCGAAAAGTATATGTTCCAGATTGACGCAATACTTGTCCGTTCCAGAGTAGGCTGTCACATACCTGAAGATTAATCGTTCGAGATGGTAACGGTAGAACTCTGACCCAACCTCGTATGGTATCGGAACAACCCGAAACACTATTAACGACTAAACTAACCGAGAAATTTCCTGTACTAATATATCGATGTCTTGGGGATATGACTTGACTATTATTTCCATCCCCAAAATCCCAATTGTATGAGTTGATGACTGATGGCTGTGAAACATAGGATAAATTAAAAAAACTCGTTGAATCGCCCAAACAAACTGTATCGGCGCGCCACAGGGCAATTGGTCTAGGGAAAGTAGTAATGGTAAGATGTGAAGGCAAATTGGCCTGCAAGCTGGCGGTCACTTGTCCAGGTTGACCGGTGGAAGCACCATAAGGTATTCCGTTCCCAAAATTAGTTAATCCACGAATGCCAGCCGAAACTTGAGTTGAGAATCCGCTTAATAGGCCGGAATGAAATATGAATCCACCACCACCACCGCCACCTGGCCCGTGATCGAGACCAAGAACATGCCCTCCATTCCCACCCCTTGCCTCGAGCAATAGCGAGAGGCCGGGGGCTTGGTTCTGCGCCAAAACCACGATGGTACCACCTGCGCCTCCTCCACCGGATCCGTCGGGTGCGGCACCCAACCCACCAGGTTGTCCTTGTCCGCCGTTAGACCGAACAAATCCGTTTCCAGCAATTACCCTCGTTTTCAGAAATACCAATCCCCCGCCTGATCCACCTTTGACGCCACTGGTTGCATTGTTTGCGTCGCCACCTCCACCACCACCACCGAGAAAAAGGCGGTTGTAGAAAAGAGGAAACCCGCCACCGGGTCGGCCGCCTGTTTCGGAAAAACTCCCACTAGTGGCATATCCGCCTACGCCCCCTGCCCCTCCATTCCCGCCACCGCCGCCGCCCGCATTGTGAATATTTCCACCGCCGCCTGCGTTGCCTGGCGCTCCTCGACCATATACACCTCCAGGATAGCCCACCCAATTCAGTCCGTAATCGACTTCGTTCACGCCATTCCATACATAGCGAGGAGTTCCACAAATTCCTTCACCCTTACCCGAAGACAAGCTATTATCGGATGTGGTGTATACCGCATCGTTGTTGCCCGATGGTCTGACAGGCTGATATCCACCCCGAAAACCTTTTTCACTGGCCAAAATGCCATAGCCGTTGAAGTCAAGTGTATCTGAAACATCTAAGGCTAGAATTCCCCCAACGCGATCATTCCATGCCGTTGTGACTATATCCGAAATTAATCTCAGATTTGTAAACCGTGGAACCCTCACCACCTGGTATCTCTTGCGCGAGGATGTGGTTGTAGCCTCTGCGTTTTGATAGCTGTAGAATAGGCCCGTCCTGCCAACACAATTACTGTTGACTCGAAGAGTTCCACCCGTGAGGGGTACGGCATTCATAGCAATGGCCCATTCATACTGCCCTGCCTGATTGAGATTGGTATAACCCGTGGCGCCGAGACCATCAGGACCGCTATTGGCTTGTCCGGCCCCATATAGATTTGAATTCGTAAACTGAAAATCAGCTCCTTGCATTTGAATAATCAAAATCAAATCACCCGGCTGAATCGGCATATTCCCAAAACTATTGCCAAACACATCAGTGGGAGGGACAGCTCCTAATACGATTGAAGTATCACCGGGATTGAGAGTGATGCCGTTCTGCGTCGGATAGAACGTGTTGAGTAGAGAGGAAAACGTATTAAGAGAGTCCTGATTATAACAACAAGGTTGAGCTATTGAATTATTAGGACCAGAAAGTACAAATACTAGCCAAAACAGGGTCGTTAGAAGAAGATAGATTTGTTTCATGGGTTGATGATTGGGAATTCCTGTGGGACTATGGATTGGAATAATTACCGATTGAATTTAACAAAACGCAAGAGACGGTCCAAGAATGAGTTCAACGGTCATCGCTCCAATGCTCTTGGATTCGGTTAGGCAAATCGGCCATTTCCAGGTATCCGAATTGGACTCGTGCAAACGACCCACCGCAAGCAGCGGGTCCCCCGCAAATTGTGCAGATAGAGCCGGAAAATAAGAGGCATTGACGTCTCCGTAACACAAGGCGGGAACCGGGACATTCACCAGCGTGTCTCCAAACTGAACTTGGACCTGCGTTGGGGTAAAAGCCCAATCCCCCGAAAGGAATGGTAAATTCCTATCCACCATCCTTTGGGTAATTCTCATAGCTTCCTGGCCAGTCACAGCACCGTGAGGAATCACATTCCCAACTTGAAGGCGAATCCGCGTCAAGGTCATAGCTCCCGTGAAGTGTCGCATTGCCACCAAAGCGTCGGTGGTGGTGGTACCAACTACTGCTCCGTTTTGGCTAAGAAGTACCTGAACCTGACCCATGCTGTAGGTCATCCTTCCCCCAGTTCCAGTCCCCTCTCCCCAAGAACTATGAACGGAGCTCTGTCCATAAACCCCCATCGGAATCATCATAATCATCAAAATCTTATAGGTTTTCATCATGGGAATTCGGTTGTTATTCCCAAATATACCCCACACCCATTACAAGTCCATAAACCCTAGTAAATGGGTCAGAAAGGAGGATATTTGAGGGTTTTTCCAAACAATTCATGGAATTACCTAAAACCACCCCCGTTGACAAAGAGGGTCAATCTGGTGTCGTGAGAACAAGTGGACCTTGACGAATGGTCACCTCGGGAAATATTTCCACCGGTTCCGTGCCCCATCCTGGTCCTAGGAGTTCATAATACCCCACAATTGTGACCACCAGTCGATTTAAATAGGTCAACCCATGACCTACACCGGTATTTCGAACCAAAGACACCAGAGGGCCCTAGAACCAATAATTTGAGAGGTCATTGACCTGACTTGTCAAAAGAGGTTGAGAGTTGTTTCCCGTGATTGAAATCAACCCAATTTCTTCAGACGGAGAAATCCCGATAAATCATTGAATTCCTCAAAAAGGGGTATACCCACAATGAAATCTTCAAAATCCTCCGATGTTCACCCTCAACAATTCAGAAGGTTAAGGGGATGGTTGAGTGTTAGAATGAACGAATTGCTCTTACTTTTTGGTTGAAATCTTTGTGATTATGATGTCCAAATCCATTGGTGAACAACATGTGATATGCAGCATGTGGTCCGTACGGCGACTGTGTAGACGCCCAATACCAATCATTTGAAAAACCTCCGATATTTTGTAGATGTAAATTTGAATACATCAGATTTAACTCATCACTACTTGGTAAAAACCAATCCGAATAACCATTTAAAACTAAAGTATCACAAACACTCGCGGCAATTGGCCTTGTAGAACACCCTGATAGAATCAATTCGGTATTTGATTGTCCTGAGCCAATTAATGCTGAAGTGCCTAAGATATCAGTCCCCCAACATCCGTATTCATAACGACCAAAAAAATCATTGGGCGCACACACCAAACCGTGTTGACCTGTAGAATCAATGTAAAAAATAATTCCACCAGCATAATTAGTTCCTATGGTTAGATTTGTTGTAAAACTCACCTCATTTCCATAGGCTGTTCCCACTGAGTTCGTAGCATAGGCTCTCACATAGTAAAGAGTCGATGCCGTCAGGCCCGAGAGCGTGCTGGTGAAAGCACCTATTCCTGTTCCATTGCTCGTGGTGCTGTTGGCAGTAGTTGGGTTCTGGACCGTGCCATACGCCACTCCTCTCGCCGTGACCGAGGCTCCTCCATCAGCCGTTACATTGCCCCCCGTTGTGGCTCCAGTTGATGTGATGCTTGTAGCCGATGTGGTTGATACCGAGGATAATGATGCTGAACCTCCTCCAGAAAGACTATCCTTTACGCAGCGAACCGAAAAACCAAGACGGTGGTCGTGGCTGCTGCGGCCCGCATCTGCACCGTCGTAACGCAGATTACGGTACCAGGCACCGCC
>Ga0194133_10004844_pt1 | contig 17585 bp, 41 predicted proteins | sample TA2KigOf40mmetaG_FD_155448 | JGI IMG/M metagenome (GOLD analysis project Ga0194133, IMG submission 155448) | Freshwater microbial communities from Lake Tanganyika, Tanzania - TA2015055 Kigoma Offshore 40m | ecosystem: Environmental > Aquatic > Freshwater > Lake | place: Tanzania: Lake... | reverse complement strand
GTTCAAACACACGATAAATCTGTTTACTGTCGGCGTTCTCCAAAGGTCGGGGCTCTCGGGGTCATTGAGGGCGGACGCCGGCACGGCCATAATCAGCAGATAAATATTGGATTCTGTGTCCTGACAGGCCGCCAAAATGCGGCCCGGACTTGAGTCCCCTTTTGTCAAGTTTAAATCGGTTTGAACATCTTGCCTGAATTTATCCCAAACTTGCTTTCGAAATTCTTCGTCTGATACGTCCATCGCCCAATAATACATGGCCGCCGATTGGTTTCCACCACCGTAAACATATGTCAAGTAATATCTAAAACTTTTTAATTAAGAAGTTTAGCAAATCCCTTTTACATTAAATGTGTTTGCTATTGTTGCGGCCATGGACAACAACACCAGATTCAACATCACACTTACAGCAATCAATAACTTCAGAATTCGTGAAGGACATTGTTTTATTCCCGCGGCGCACGTGGAAATCGTCGACGGAATGGCCACACCTCTGGGCGCCTGGGTTGGTTACGTCAGGCAGCGCCGGCGCAAGGGACAACTTTCGAAAGAAAAAATCGAACAATTGGAAAATATCCCAGGATGGCAATGGGGACCTCTTCGCCCCGGCCCCGCTACGAACATCGACAGGAACTCGAGAATCATTGATTTGCATCACAACGGCAAATCTCTTCGCTTTATCGCCGATGAATTTAATTTGTCGCGCCAACGCGTTCATCAGATTGTTCAGAAGCACGCTAAAGTGTTCTAATGAGGGACAAAGAACTCGAAAAATTGTTGGAAGAAAACGCGAAAACCAAGAGGTTGATTCGCGATGGATTCGTAAATTTTGTAATTTCAAGTCTTCTCTATTCTCTGGGTTTGTTTCTGGCAACCAAGATGCTGAAAACGCAGAACGTAATCACGTGGGACCTCAGATGGATTCAATGCACCGCGTTGATGACCGGCGCCAACTTTCTGCGCATATGGGACCGAACCTACATGCGTTGACGCTTTCCACCACCGTAGAGCGAATTGAACGACCGGTGACGCGTTAAATACCAAGGTTAATTCCGTAATTTACGAGCAGATGCCACCGACGTCGCGCTCCGCCGTCGATGGCACCTCCCGTGCCCATACATGAAACCAACCAAAGAAACATGTATCGGACATCTTTTAAACCTTGAATCATCGTGAGACCAGTTGGTCCTTATCCATACCGCCGTGCACCGAGACGAAATGCCTGAAATGGCAGGGATACTCGGCACGTACGCTTTGCCCACGGTGAAGTTGCTTGATTGCCTTGATTGCGGAATCCACGTGGTCGACGCAAACAACCTTGTTGCGCTTCGCCGTCTTTATGCATTGGAGCACGAGCGGTTGAGTGTGCCCGCCGTGCGTCGAGCAGACACCGCCGTCGGTCACCCAAACGACTGGCTCTTTGCCTTTACGTTGCGAAATCGCCCACTCGAGCGCAGGCAGGTCGACGCCGTTGCCTTTCCCGAATTCGGGCATGTTCTTTTCTTCGACGCACTTGCCGTTCTTGGCGAGGATGTGGATATTCGGTTCGCCAGCGCCCTGGTCCATGTCGGAATAGATTGCGACGGTGGCGCCGGGCGCAACCTTTAGTATCTCGATTACCTGTTCACGCTTGAGCGCCATGGAGCCCGAACCGTCGATGAGCACGATTCCACCCTTGTTGCGACGCTCATGGTCGAATATTCGACGCTGTGGGTCCGAGTAGAGACGTGCGATACGTCGTGGGTTGCGACCGTAGGTCATGGCGGTGCGCTTTTTGCCAAGCGCACCCTTCGACACTGCGGTAAGAATGCTTTCGCCCCAAATAAGTTTGCCCCACTTCATGTCGCTGTTGGGCACGTAGTTCAAAGGTTGCAATTTGCGCAATTGGTCTTCTATCTTGACGCCACTGTTCGAAATATCTTTTGACGACTCTTCCGAACGTTCGCCTGTTTCTTGCTGGCTTTCGTCTTTGCCGTCCTGCGAGGCGCCCGAATCTTTGTCGGCCGATACGGCGGTTTTCTTGCTCGGCTTGGTGGGCGACGCAGTCTTCGACGGCGGTGTCATAGCGCCCAGCCTGTCCAGGTACTCGCCCCACTTCTCGGTCCATGCAAATCCAGCAGGCGCCAGCCCGATTGACGTGTGTACATCGGTCGAGAATATTTTCTCACCGATGACACGCCGTCTACCTATTTTGCCTAGGTAGGCGCCCTCGACCTGCGTCCAAAAATGTTTCTGAATCTTCTGCAGGGCGCTGGCCCAGTTCTTCGACTGGCGACGTACGCCGACCAAGAATCGTTTACCGCCACCCGTACCTGCCGTGGCGACGGCGAATCGCACGGCCGAAGGCCAATCTTCCTGAATGACGCATAGTTCACCGTCGGCGTCCTCGCAACCGTCGGTCATGACGCTCAGGTCGAATCCAGCCCTGTGCAACGCATAGTTGACTCGAACCTCTTCCACTGCCTGCAGTGAATCGAAAGACGCAATCTCACGTTTTATCCAATCCTTGATTGACTCGGCTGGGGTGATTCGTGCATGCATTAGTTCGTGCGCACGTACGATACGTTCAAGTTCGCTCAGCCCTGCAGGCGCAAAAATCTCTCGATTGGCGACGTCGGTTCGTGCGAGACCTCGTCTCGGTAGGACCTCTTCCACCGACCACCTAAGCGTCGGTCGGTCACGTCGTGTCAACGCATGTGGTTCAATTGTGGTTTTAGGGCGGGTCATGAAGCAACCGCATTCACCTTCAAGGCGTCAAGAATTCCCTCGGCACGGTTGCCGAAAATAATTTGTCCAGCCTTTTCGTCGCCCATTGATTTTCGCAAATTGTCGAACGCAAGGAATGTGCGCAACGAAAGTCGCTGTTCGCCAGCGTCGGCGTAATTCACGGCGACGTCTCGCAAATCCCTCGACAAACGTCGCAAGGCATTCGGGTGCGGTTGATTGATACGAATCCTGACAGGGAATCGGTCTGCCAGCGCCTCGGGCAATTCCTTCATGTCCTCGATGTTCGTGGTCATGACAGCCGAGAATCCGCTCACTGGGCGATAAATCTCGCCTGTGTCAGGGTGCTCCCATGAAGCGGACTCGGGCGTGTCGAGAAAATTGAGCAGTGTCGCAAAAACGTCGCTACCTGCCTTGTCAATCTCGTCTATGACGAGACGACCGCCAGTTTGCCACGCCTTTAAAGCGGAGCCCTCGTACCAGCGGAAGGATTTACCGTCGCTTGCTGGCATGAATGTGCCGTCGACCTGCAGATTGGTCATGTCCTCGGTGCACGTGATACGGAACGAACCGTTCTCCACGGCGCCAAAATTCATGCCTGCGTAGGTCTTGCCTGTTCCCGGTGGTCCGAAAAGGATGACACGGTCGATACCGCTGGCCAGGACGTCCTCGAACGTTTTCCAGCAGTCAGGTAGGTTGGATGTATTGGTTGAGTTGGTTGATGTAGTCATGGCTGTATTGTAGTGGCAGGAATGGTATTAGACAACCTCAGACAGATTTTCTGTCAAGTTTCGGGTTGCGTGCTTCCCATCGGCCCCGGCCGATTTGTCTGAAGAAGCCGTAGTTCTTCGCCCATTTGGTTATGGTTTGTGCGCCGAGGCCCGATTCGTCGACCAACTGTTGCGTCGTAAATTCGTGGAAAGTTTTCTCCAGGGCCAATTTTTCCAACCTCGCGTACTTGTGCTTACGAGCCTCGGGTTTGGGTTCGAGTTGTGCGTTGGTCGCCAGTTTCGGCAATAGGTTCGCCTCCAACCATTCGATGGCGTCGGGCCTGACCATGTATGAGGCCAGGTGGGTGTAGACATTGCTGGAGGATTTGTCGGCTTGCCATGTTTGGAGCACGTACAAAGCGCGTTCGAGGTCGTCGACCTCTTTGAACACGGAGCGATACGTCTCTATAAATTCATCTGATAGAGTTGTCATAGGTGTACATTAATGGCAGGAATGGTATAAGACAACATGGGGAACGAAGAACACGGGGCCCTCGGTTCCAACCAGCCGCTCGAGCGGGTTCAGCCGCAACGCAGCGACAAAGACGAAAATATTGAAACTTTTGGGGTGGAACCAGGCGAAAACGCGGAAGAGCAGGAAGTTCTACCCTTGACCTCCCGCGTTTTGGGCGACGATGACGTCGTTTATCTCAGGGAAGACCTAAGGCGCCGTTAGCAATTTCTCGCTGTCGATGATTTGGTGGACCAATCTTTTGATTGGCGCGGCCAAAAATGACGGAACTTCGACATTTTCGTTCTCGTTCTGGAACGGTAGGCCCGGGTCCGCATAAATCTCTATGTTTTTACGTTCAACCCAGACTTCGCCGGTCCCGGCTGCCGGCGTCACATACAGGTCAAGGTGACCGTAACGTATGCGGGCGTCGTTGACGACCACATCTACGTTCAAATTCTTGACTGAAATGGTGCCTTTTAGCCCTTTGTAGGCTTCCGTGTCCACCAGACCATCTGGGGTGCGTGGGTAATTGATGACTTTCGGCGGCTTTTTGACGCCCTCGGTCTGAATCACTGTGGGGGTTTTGATTGTGCTCATTTGTACTTGTTTCCTATTAGGTATAATTGCTTTCCACCACCGTATAGGGTAGCCACGAGGATGACAACATGACGATGGTCACCGCCTAGATATGGGGACCGCGTACGCGGGGCCTCGAGCCCTTCAAATGTCAAAATTTATCCTCAGGTTGTCTTATACCATTACTGCCAGTAACCTACAGGCATGAACGAATTACCCTACGAAGAAATCGAGAAACTGCTTAGCGAAGCCTTCCAGGCAAAGGTTTGGATGGACGTGAACCGTGTTTTCTTGGAATTAGATATCGAGGAACAAGCCCAAATTCTTGACGAATTCGAGTCGATTGCCGAATTTCACGGCGAACACTCAAAAGAGATGGGCGCGTTTTTCCACAAGTATTGCATGAAATACAGCAAACTTTACTACTTTGCCAACACCCAAGACTCGGAAAAAAACGACTGGGATGAGGCTTTTCAGAAGGAACTCCAATGACTGACAAATTGACTTTGGATGCATGGCATGAGGTTTACCTCACCCCATTCACCGACGACAAACTCCTACAAAAGCGAATCGACGATTACGGCGGTTTTGCGGGTTGGGTGCTTGACGGCGCATTCTCTTTAAAAGATGTGGACGGGCAAGAAGCGACCGACCATGAGTGCTTGGAAATTATTGCGCTTTTGGTCAAGGAGTATCTTGACGCCGTTGAGCGGGGGGTGGATACTCAATGAGAAAACTAATTGGCGCTACATGCGAGGTTCATTATCACGACGATAATGACCCCGATTCGCATTCTATTTGGTTCATTTCCTTTGGCACCATAGAGGACGACGACACGCATGATTCATTTGGGACTTTAGATGAAGATATTGCCTTCTATTGCCCGAACGGTGAAGAAGAACTCAAACAACTGATGAAGCGTGACAACAAGGAAGACTTTTGGGTTGAAGAATATGAACTTGAATATTTGGAAACCGACTTATGACATACGAAACCAAAGAACGGGGCCATGCAGAAATTCGAATTCTGCTGAAAGACGGGGAAATAACCGTCTTCCACACCGAGGGTGATGCCGTCTTGTATTGTGAACCAGTTCGCAAGGGCGCATGGGACGCATTGTGGGGGGTTCTTGACACCTACAAACTCGAGCATTCATGAAAGATTTCTGGTTGGTGGTGGTTCTTCTGGCGGTGTTGGCGGTATTTCTTTTTCTTGACAAGGCTGGCGGCTAAAATATAAAGATGTCAACCCCCAAGTCTTCCACCACCGTCAACGATAGCCACAAGCAACCTTCGCGTTCGGCGGTTCAATTCGTCGACTCAAAACTCATGGAGGTGACCGGGCGGGACGTCGTATCGACGTCCGAGGTTACGAATATGCTTTTGGACATCCGTCTCTTCTTGATGGGACACGAGGTCAAGGAACAAATTTAAATCGTCGAGTGGTTGTCTTATACCATTCCTGCCAATAAAATTGAGGGATGAGCGACAAACCGTTCCACCTTCTGTTTGATAGCCGTTTCGTTATCAGCATGATGCCAGCCGACCTGAAGAATGAAGTTGCCGAAATCTTGGAACAGAACCCTGACCACGAGGAAGCCTTGTGGTGGAACCAGGCCAGCGAAGAAGAGTTCGAACGACTCGCTTATTCCATGATGAACGATGATTATTTGTGGAATGTGTGGCGTGAGTGCTTTTACCGTTCAATGGTTGAAGAAATGCGTTATTGTCAAGAGCGTCGTGAGGCGACGGAAAAATGAGCAATAAGAAAAAAATAGTCGTCCAGCGAACTTTCACTTATGATGTTGAGGAAATCAAGTCGGAGTGGGCGAAAATGAACGACGGGGAAGAGCCAGACGACGAGGATGTTTGGGATATGGTCCAAGAATGGGCATACGAAGATATGGCGTCGCCTGCTAGTCGGCACGATATGACATTCACTGACGAATACGGAGACCCACTGGAATGAGCAGAACGCGCGACTATCGGGGTTTCGTTTCTTTTGCGACGACCGCGGAAGAATTCAACCTTTTCAAGACAAAAATCAACCGTTACTACGCCTGGTGCGGGGCCCTCGGGCTCGACCCCGCCTTTGACGAAAACTACGAGAACTTTTGTGAGGGTGAACAGGTTGTCTAATACCATTCCTGCCACTAAACTTGGTGCCATGAAAACATTTCTTATCAGACAAACCGTGGATGTTGAAGTTCAATGGTTGTTGGAGTCCGAAAACGACACAATGACCGCCGAGGAGGCTCTTCGACAAGCGTACGGCAATTTCGACGACACTTCCATTGTGTCGATTCAAGCCCTCGATTGGGATACGCCGTATGACAGCGAGGAAATCCTTGAAGAGGAAATCCCTGTCAAAATTTCAAACGACAGCAAAACCCTTTGGCAGTCCGTGGGGGTCATCTAATGGGTCTCGACCAATATCTTTACGCACGTCGCTACATGAGCAACAGCGATTTTGGTGTGGAACAAAACTGGTCTGACCTTTACAACAAAGTGGCAGCCGCTACCGACATCAAAGACATACTCAACCCTGAATTACAGGGCGACGATTTCAATTCGGGCTTCGTAACGTTCAAGGTCGGCTATTGGCGTAAGGAAAACGCCATCCACAATTGGTTCGTCCTCAATTGCCAAGACGGCAACGACGATTGCGGTGAACATTGGGTCGACAGGGAACAATTGGCGAAACTCAAAGAGGCTTGCGACGAGGTGTTGGCTGACCCGACCAAAGCCGACGAGATACTTCCGACCACCGACGGCTTCTTCTTCGGCTCTACTGATTACGACGAGTGGTACCTTGAAGGGTTGAAAAGAACCAGCAAACTAATCGGGCATTTACTTGAGAGGGCAGATGACAATTGGAACTTTGCCTACCATTCAAGTTGGTAATTATGGAAATATTTAGCCCTAATACCGAATTGTCGTTTGATGACTGGTGCCAACGGTTCAAGCCCGTAGCCAACCACATCGACCCGTTCAATTCGTCTTTCGCTAATTACGGGGCAGGTGGCGAGGAAGAGTACGGCATTATGTTTGAAACGTTTGGCGACGAACTAAAACATGTTGCGGAAACGGCTAGAGCCAAACCAGATACCGTGTGGACTTATGTCGATGGCGACGGCGGAACCTACGTCATCAACGGCATGCATTTCGTGAATCGCATAGGGTATTTCATCACCAAACTGCCCGCCGACACTGACTACGAAATAATCGTCAGCAAAGACAACGACTGAACTTGCTTTCCACCACCGTAAGATATAGCCACGCGCGTTTCAAGGCCCCGGTGGTGACAAATATTTCACCCAAAGCAGGTTGTGTCTTCGAGTGGCAGTTTTCGCGAGTTGGGACGAAAAGTTGCAACTTTCGGGGCCAAACCGCTGCCAGGTTGTCTAACGCCATTCCTGCCAGCATAATGTCCGCATGAACAACGAAGGGATGGCAGGGATAATCGTCTTGGCTCATGAGCCAATTGACCCGAAACTTGACGCGTTCACCGACCGTTATTTAAACCATTGCGAATGGGTCATTTACGATGGTCCGCGCGCGTTGCAGGAAGCCGAAATACGCGCAAAATTCTTTCGCGACTACTTCCACTATGTTCAATTACGCCGAATCGGCAAGACAGGGGATGTTTACTGATGGGAATCCTGGGAGCCTTAGTCGTCTACAAACTGGGCAAACGAAGCGAGCGTCGCAAACGGGACCGACAAGAGCGTCGCGAAGAGTTTCTCGAGGAATGGGAGAACACAAAGACGGTCATCGACGACGAATATCGACCCCTCGACGGCTCGGAATAATTTTTTCCCGGACAATCGGGACGCTCGGCGGTGCGGGCGACTAATTCTATCGCAGGTTGTCTAATACCATTTCTGCCACTACAATAAAGTTCTATGAAAACCAACCAACCAACAGAGGCTACTAATGTCTAAATTAGCAGTCAAAATCAAAACAACGACTTTAATCAAGGCGTTGGAACAAGCATTAGACCAGCGTGAGAAGCGTTGGGCTAATCAGGAAAAGCAAGAAGCCGAATACGAGAAGCAAATGGAAGCCTATAATCAGGCAATCCTGAAACTCGTAAAATCGGGCAAAGGCAAAATCACAGACGCAAGTGAGGGCTACAACTACAGGCACAACAGAAAAGCCAAAGTAATGGACTTCAGCGTTACTGTGGAAATCCCAAAGAACCTTGTGCCCAAGAAACCTGAACAGACTGAAACATATCGGGAATACGAATACAAGAACGAGACAGACGAAATCTCGTCAAGTATCCGAGTTCTCAAAATGACTGAGCAGGAATATGTATCAGCCAGCACTTACAGGAGTGTAACTAAGTACCTGTAAAGGCAAAGTCAAACCAAAAAGGGTGGGGGAAACCCCACCCTTATTGGCTTGCCCATCGGGGCCGTGGCAACTTTGTGTGGTGTGCGGTTGTCTTATACCATTCCTGCCACTACAATAAGAGCCTATGAACACAATACTGGAAACAGCAAAAACAACCGAACAGAAAATACACGACCTACTCGGAGGGGAATTTAATTTGCCAAAGGCAAGTATTTATTCCGTGAAGAGAGCGTCAGACGAACTCAAAGTGGTCAAACGCAACGATAACGGTGATGTTTACGACCTACTTTCAGACGAATACTCACTTGATGTTGCCAAGAACAGCGAATATATCGCTGTCTTGACTTGTGGCTGGGCAGCACCAGTCACCGCAGATGATGATGATGAAATAGCACCGTCTCAACACCCACAGCGCAGGCGAGTCCGCTTAGTAATCGTTGCCAACCCAAAAGGGGTGGCAAGTGTCTTACGATTCTCGGACAACCCAAACGAGACGGTCATAGACGAAGGACAAGCAAAGGGCTCGTTGGCTGACGCAGTTCAGGAATTGTTCACACGCTAAACCCGACAAGGGGTGGGAGGACACCCACCCCTAAGGGTGCTATCCACCACCGTAAGGTATAGCCATACGCAGAGAAGATGGCCCCGGCGGTTTCGATTGAGCGGTTTTTGGCGTCTTCGCCAAAACGGGGCCGTGGTGCGTCGGGGTTTGGGCGAGGTTGTCTTATACCATTCCTGCCAATAAGATGAGGGTATGTTCAAACGAAACACAATCAGACCACGCCGTAGTGGTGCGATTGCCGAATTGCGATACGAGAAGCGTGAGCGCACACTCACAGTTCAGTATCTCAACGGTGGTCGCTATATCTACGCAAGCGTGAATCCTGCCGCATGGCAACTTATCCGTAAACAAGGCAAGGCTGAGGGCTACGGCAGAGCCGTAAACGCAATCGTGAAGCCAAACTTCAATTTCTTGAAGGTGGGCTGACATGGGCAGGCTTGGCGCAGAAAGCGCGAAAGAGGTTGGCGACGAAATGGGCATTAGCCTTCACCAGCAACTCTCATGGCACTTGACGGGCAATCACTATCCGCCCGTGCCGACCAGCATGATTGAGCCGTGTATTCAGGCGATTGAGGCGGTGCGAGAGGGCGACAGCGAGCGTGAAATCGCACTACCAAAGGGCGTATCTTGGCGTGGGCGTGAGACAGCACCAGCCTACGCAATCGTAGAGGCGCACCACTTAGAGACATGGTGCTACGAGGAGGATTACGAATGACGACTGTTGCCGAACTAATCCGATACTTGCAAGAGATTGAAAATCCCGACCAAGCCGTGATATATCAGTATTACTTGGCGAAGCACTTCGGGGCCGCCGACGAGGTTTTCGAGAAGGTGGCGACAAGGTTGGATTCGGAGATTCCATCGTTATTTAACTCGCACGACATAATCGCCGAGTATCTTGCCGATGAGTTGTCTAATACCATTCCTGCCACTAAAATATAAGCCTATGGGAATGGATGTATCGGGGATAAACCCCACAAGCGATAGAGGCTCTTACTTCAGAAACAATGTTTGGTGGTGGCGACCGCTTGCCGAGTATTGCCTGAATAATCACTTTGAGATAGCAGGCAAGTGCGAGAGTTGGCACACGAACGATGGCGCAGGGCTTGACGAGGAAAACAGCAAACTACTCGCACGGGCGTTAAAAGAGGATTTGCGTAAGGGCGTAGTTGCCGATTACGAAAAGGAATACAACCGCCAAATGGGTGAGTTGCCACGAGAGGTATGCCGTCTATGCGAAGGCACGGGCATACGAAGCGATATGTTGGGCAAGGAAATGGGTATGCCCGAAAAGGAACTCAAACCCGAAGTCCAAATACTTACAGGGCGCACTCACGGGTGGTGTAATGCTTGCGACGGCGTGGGAACGACCGAGAACTGGGCGTTGTCGTATCCCTTTAACGAGGAAAATGTAAAAGAGTTCGCCGATTTTCTTGAGGACTGCGGTGGCTTCAGTATCTACTAAACAACTGCGCCACCGTGAAACCGGGGCTCTCGACGGGCAGGGTTGTCTAATACCATTCCTGCCACTATACTGAACCACTATGGGATACACACATTACTGGCGCAGACCACGAAACAACTACGGCACACCCGAGATGTTTGGGCGACTCGCCTTAGACGCAAAGAAAATAATCGCACAAGCCGAATTGGAAGGCATCCGCATCCGAGATGGCTTTGGCGAAGGCGAGCCAAACTTTAACGAAGCATTTTTCGCTATCAACGGCGACGGCACAGACTCGGACTTGTCGCACGAAACCTTTCTTTGGGAAGGCGTGCCTACGGTAGATGAGTGGCGCAAAGATGAACCCGAGACTTTTGACTTTTGCAAGACCGCCTACAAGCCCTACGATGCGGTAGTCACGGCGATACTCATACGAGCCAAGAAAATCTACGGCAATTGCATCACGGTATCGTCTGACGGCAACTGGAGCAGGCGAGAGCAAGATGACTACGGCAACTGGTCTAAAGGTCGAGACCTTTACGAAAGAGTGTTTGGCGAAGAGGCAGATAATCCGTTCGATATGGTCTGCCTATGACCAACAATCCCGAACTAGAAAACGAACTGGCTCGCTTGGCGAGGGTTATCTACGGTGAAAATGCCGTCGAGTTTTTGGTCGGGGCCTTGTCATCCGTGACCAGCGAAACCCAAGTAAATGCTTTGCTCGGCAAACTTAAAAAAATGTTGGAGCCTGTGCCGTTTGACCCGAGCATCATCGTAAGACCCAAACGCCCCAAGTAATCGCTTTCCACCACCGTAAGGCATAGCCACAGGCATTGGCCCCGGTTGAAGCGGGGGCTAAAGCGGAGACAGCCGCCTCGGGGCTCCGACCCGCCCGCCTGTGGATAACTTGTGTGGTCAAATAAACGCTCTGAGTGAGGTTGTGCTATACCATTCCTGCCACTAGAATAGGGGCATGACAACACTCATGGATACAGCAGACGCTTACAAGTCGGCTTACGAAGCCCTAAAGGTTGCCGAAACGGCACTCGCTAAGGCTCGTCAGACGCTTGAGGCTGACTATGCCCTGAACGGCATAACCCGACACCCAACCAGCGATGGCTCTATTGTCGCCGTTGAGGTCGTGAATAACCGCACCTTTGACATTGACACTTTGCGCCTAGTTGCGCCAAATGCCTTTGACATGGTGACGGCGTTAAAGGTAGACACCAAAGCCTTTGACAAGCAGGTTGCCGATGGCAACATCACGCCTGACGCAGTAGCCAAAGTCGTGACCCTGAAGCCCCATACAAGGGTGACGGTGGGTGTGGCGGTATGACCGCCACCCCTACCGCCCCTGCCACGCCTTTACGGTTGGTGGACTTCATGGAAACGGCATTGTCGCTAAAACCCGATAAAAACGGATTTTTTGACATTACGACCTATGACGCTTACCTATTGAGCCTTATTCTTAGGTGGGTGGCTGAGGAAAACCTATCTGCCGAAAAAACCGCAGAAAATGAAGAGGCACTCAACCTGATTAACGCCGACCTTGCCACTCTTTGCGAGGACTTGACCCCTGCCGACCGGGGCCGTGCGGTGGCGCAACTCGGCACATGGTCGCAGACTGACGGCTTTCTGAAAAACTATGTCGAGAGATTGTCTTATACCATTCCTGCCACTACAATAGAGGCACAATGAAAACAACACACACCAAAACCAACACACACATTTCGGGCGTTCGTCTCGACCAATATGAAGTCAAAGTTTGGACAAAAATCACCTTTGACCGAGAAAAGGGCTATAACTGGATTACGACTTCCGTTAGCGAACAGGAAAAACCCGAACCCAAGTGGGATACCAACCACACCCAAGAAATCGGCACTATCTACTTCCCAGACGAGGAAGTGCTTGAGGACTACCTTCAGCAATTCGTAGACGAGGCACTCAAAACGCTTGAGGCAATACGCCAAAACAAAAAAATGGCGATGGTTGGGGCGTGAAAACGCCCAAGCCGAACACCTACCAAGCCTTCGACTGGCTTGATGACGACCCTGACTTCACCCGAAACGTTCTAATCACTTTGGGCAAGGACTTGTGGGGCGACCAGTTCTACCGAGAACTCGGTTATGCCTTGCTCGACCAAATAAAGTGCCGACACGAACTCAAGGACTTGTCGTTGTTCTACGAAAAAGTGGCTTGCGCCTTGCTCGACCACGTAAGTCCCGAACACGAACTTGCCGTTGTGCGACACATCAGAAAAGAACTGGAGAAAAAAAATGACGACAACTAAGACCAAAAAGGACTGGGCATCTCGAAACGCCTATTACAAGGCTCGCCGTAGAAACCTTAAAATTGACCCCAACGGTGAGCCCCGGCGGTGTGCTGAAACAGGTTGCGAAACGATACTCAGCAAATACAATTTCAATAAGTGTTGCCACGTTCACAACTTCGAGTATGTGAAGCGGAACAAACTGCATTTTCGCATAGAAGAACTGGAAGGCTTCTAACGGGGCCGTCGCGAGCAACTCGTGGGGGGGGGTTGTCTTATACCATTTCTGCCTATATAATGGTGCTATGACTACAACAAGAGACAATTCAATCGACGAAATCCTTGCCGAAGAGTATTTTGGCATGGGCGCAATTGGTAAAATCGCTATTCAAGCCCTTTGGGAAGACTTTGCGGAAGGTCGCATGACCGAGTGGCTGGAAGAGACCGAGACGACCGAGACCGAACTTCTGGAAGCGATGGTGCGCCTTACCGCAGATATCGTCAGCAGTGGCAAGATTAATATGTACAGGACAATGAACGGGTGGGAGACTGACACAGATGCACAGGTTGAAGCCGTATAAAAAAACTCTGCAGTTTTTGGCGTTGTTGATATTCCTTGTCGGTGTCGGCTTGACAGCGAAAGCGTTTCGGGGCTAATGGGCGACGCAAAAACCCCAAACGAACAGGCGTGGTGGGATAAAACTTGGCAACCATTCAAGTACCACATTCGGCTTCGGCCCCGTTTTCTTGAGAAACCAAAAACGGTCAACGTAATTGCTCGGTATCTGAGAAAGAGAAAGTCTCGTAAGCAGATACAGGAGTTTATTGAAATGTTGAGACGGGACAATCCGCCTTTCCACCACCGTTAGATATAGCCACAAGGGGCACTAGCCGGCCCCGGCTTGCCCGAACCTGCGACCAGCACCGTCGGGACTCCGCTGTTTTCGTTTTTGGGCAGGTTGCCTTGTACCATTCCTGCCACTATACTGTTGGGGTCGGGCAGTTCCAAAAACCGACCTCCCCGCCCCCTCGCGCCCGACAGGGGGGGTGGGGGGGAGCAAAGGGGGCTCATGAGGTCGCAACGCCTCGCGCTCGCTCTCGCCTTGCTCGCGTCGCTGGATAACAGCGTCGCTGAGCGCGGCTGGGCGCGTTCGGCTCGCCTGCGCGCCGCGGTGGCGCGCATGGTCGCTGACTTGCTCGCCTAGTGCGAGTGGGTCGGTGTGGGTCGGGGGAAACCCCGACCCAGCCAACCAAGCCCCGTGTTAAGGGCGTTCTTCGTGTTTACTACGCGCTTTTCGGAGCCAAACGAGCCTGCGTCCAGCCCCGATGGCTCAAATACCACGAACCCCAACACCGGGGCCTTTGGAACGGGTGCGTCTTGGGCTTTGCATCGAGGTTGTTTAATACCATTCCTGCCACTAAAATAGAGGTAGATGGAGAAAATTTCGTTGTATCACGGAACACCCGTAGCGTTTCCGAAGCGCACACGCAAGGTTCACCCTACGCCGACAACGCAAGACACGGGTGGCTATCCGTTGGGCTGGCGTATCGCACACGCAACGAGCGACATAACCGAAGCGCAACGGTACGGCTCAGTCGTTTATGAGGTTGCCTATGACGAGCACACGCAAGAGGGGTACGGCGACACTTGCTATTTCAGCGAGCGTGGGTTTCGGATTGTGAGACGAGTGTCCTAATATGCAGAAATTACCGCGACAATATTCGTTGAGGCTTGAGGGCTTCAGGACTAAAGACGGATTCTCGATACCTGAGTTCTCTTGCGAAAATACCTACAAGGTTGATACTTGGCAAATCCTTTTTGCCGACGGGGCCGAACTAGTGGCGCAAGTAGGGTGTGCTGAACCCGAGAATACGGGAGACGGATTACACATTACAATTGAATGGCAGACGGAGACTCCCGAATGGGCAAATGACCTTACTGATGATGAACTAATCGAAATTGTCGCACTGCGGGGCGCCTACCACCCGATTTTCGAGGAGTTATAGCAGGAGGTTGTCTTATACCATTACTGCCACTAAACTGACCTTTATGAAACGCAAGAAATGGAATCCAGCAGATGTTCAAGCCTTCGCTGACGGTGCCCGTACCAAGGCTCAGACCTTTGCGGATAAGCGTAAGCGTGATAACAAGCACGCCTGCCGTAAATGGAAATGGAATAGCATGAGGTTGCGAGATGAATGACCCCTTGTGTACTATTTATGACCACGAAACCGAGCAGAAGGAAAATTACATGAAAAAGACAGAAATCGTGAAGGCTGAACAAAAATTGGCTGACAAACTTCGGGACTGCCGTCTCAAGCAGGGGCTCACGCAAGACGCCCTCGCCGAGAAGTCGGGTCTCGACCGAAAAACCGTGAACCGCATCGAGCGCAACCATTTTTCGCCGAGTATTCGTACTTTGCTTATCTTGTGCGACAGCCTCGATGTGAAGGTATCAGAGGTCGTAAAATAATGCCAATCACCCGCCCCGCGATTCAGAAAGCCTTGGAAGACAGCGACATGACCTTGTTGCTCATGGATGGGTTTGATGAAGCCTTTGTGGGTTATACGACTCGTATGAACGAACCTGATGTCGCCGTTTATGATTACGACAAGATGGTGACCGTCTGTATGCAACGAGACGGTATGACTTATGACGACGCAATTGAATACATTGAGTTCAACTGCCAAGGCGCATGGGTCGGTGAGCAAACACCCTGCATTTTGAGGCGACTGGATTCGCTTGATGGAATATGAGTTCAAAACGGGGCCGACGGGCTCGTATACCGAGTTCTTGGCTGACACATCCATCCTGTACGACAGGCATCTGAGGGCGACCATACCTTCAAAGCAATTTCGCTACGGTCAGTTTTACTATTCTCGGCTCATGACTTGCCGTCCCGATATCGCGAACGCGCTGATTAACACCGACTACGACCCGTACTATCAGTACCAACTCTCCGAGGAGCAACACAAAGTCATCGAGAAATTGTGGCAAAACGGTATTTGCAAATTCGTCGATGTCGATTTTGACTGAACATGGTTGCTCCGCCCCCGATATATGTGTGCGAAGTATGCGGGTATGAATTAGACCCGAAGGGGCAAGGCGTTCTCAGGCTGGCTAAAGTCTGGGTTCGCGGGGCCAGCAAGACGCTTTATTCGGTAGACCACGAACTTTATGTGTATAGGCATGAAGTCTGCATGAATAAGAAACTTCGTCAAGAACAAGAGACTCTTTTTTAATCCTTTCCACCACCGTAAGATATAGCCATAAGCGCGGGTAAGGCCCCGGGCGTCGCCCGTGTGGGTGGTTGGGTCGGCAAAAATTTCGGGGCCGTACAAGGTCGCCCGTGCGGTAAGTTGTGTTATACCATTTCTGCCACTACAATATAGGGGTCGGGCAGTTCCATAAACCAACCTTCCCACCCCCCTTCGCCCGACGGGGGGGTGGGGGGAGTAAAGGGGGCTCATGGATACCTTTGCAAAAGTTTTGCGAGATGAATACAAGGGTCTTGGCTACAACGCCAGCGACGCTTTAGACGCTCTGTGGACTGACTACCGAGATACGAACGGCTTTGAGCAGTATCGTGCCGAAGTAGCAGAAAACGGGACGTTCGTTTCGGCAGACGAATTGCTGAGCGATGTCATCGAACTCGCACGGGAGTTGGTGTACGAAATAATGTCCGCACCCGCCGACATTGACGGCGTGGCTTCGTTTCGGGACTGACCCGCTCGCTTAACGGGGTCGTTAGTTGGAAAGACTAGCGACCTCGTTGTTTTTTGCCCCGATTAAAAATTGTTTTAATAGGCTTATTTAGTTCGGGGCTCGCGCACACGCGCGCGCACACGGCCCCGCGCGCGAAGCAAAGTTATTCACAGAGTTATCCACAAGGTTGCGTAGTACCATTCCTGCCACTAAAATAAAGACATGGCAACCAAACAAACAGAGATGAGACAGGTACTAAACACTTTTGGCGACCAACCAGCGCCATTCGGGGGCATTGAAGCGATATGGGAACTTAGCGTTTATAAGGGCGATAGTGGCGACATTGTCGTTCAACTTGGTAAAGACGGCTATCCGTTTGCCGAAAAACGCTTCATTTATTGCGAGACACAGCACTCAGATAGCGAGCGTTGGCTTAACGACCAAGTTCGATATCCCAACCCATTCGCAGGGATATTGCTTCACCAACAATGGGATATTTGTTAGCAACTCTTGCGAATTAGCAGTTATTGAAAATTACCTTGTCGGGCAACAAGACGAACCGCGTGGTCGGGGTTCTATAAATCGGGGCCCCAGGGGCGCGGTAATCCTAATCACGGTCTCGTTTGGGGCTTGTTGTTGCGTGTCTTGCGCTTCAGCAGGCTCTTGCGAGGGGGCTGGAAGCGGAATATCGCTCATTTAATCAAAACTATGCGGTAAAGGC
>Ga0194133_10004843_pt1 | contig 17590 bp, 18 predicted proteins | sample TA2KigOf40mmetaG_FD_155448 | JGI IMG/M metagenome (GOLD analysis project Ga0194133, IMG submission 155448) | Freshwater microbial communities from Lake Tanganyika, Tanzania - TA2015055 Kigoma Offshore 40m | ecosystem: Environmental > Aquatic > Freshwater > Lake | place: Tanzania: Lake... | reverse complement strand
TAAAAGAAAAAAAGATATATTAGATGAAAACAAAATGTGCACAATTTTGTGGAAACAACAATCATATGGAATAACTATTTTAACTAAACATAATTTTCATACACATCATATTTATCCAGAATTTCTGATACCATTACATATATTTTTAAAATTAGGAAGTGTTTGGTCTACACTTAACTTATCTACCGTATTTTGGGAACCAGGACTTTATGGATTAACTAAAGATTATCAACAAAATGAAGAGATAAAAGGTTCATACTTAGTTGAATTTGCCAGTGATTTAGCTCCAATGTCAAAGTCATGGGTAAAAGATTGTATCTCCAAAATCAATAAAAATCAACGTTTGGATGATGATGTCTTTGTGAATATAATACTATTTGACGTGATTTTAGTAGAAAAAATGATTCATGCTATCAAAAACCACGGATTAAGATATGATGAAAATAATAAAGTATATACGGTTTTATAATTTAATTTATAGATTAATCTAGTATTTTTAGATTTTTTATTTAACTATAGTATAATGTTGTATATTACAAATAATAGTAACCATATAAATAACTATAATCTATCTATTAAAGAATTACAAAAGTCATTCCGTAATTCTAAAACAGGAGGGGGCTATTTATCTAAATTAAGTGTTAATAAACCAATTCATAATATATTAGAAACTACTGAACATAATTTTGATACATCATTAATTTTTACAATAACTAACGAAACAACTCAGGAAATAATTCAATATAATAATATTATTTTATTAGGTCAGGGAGGATATGGAAAAGTATTTTTAGTTTCACATAATGATATTAGATATGTAATTAAAATAGGTCATAAATATCCTGAATATTTATTAAAAGAGCCTATTATTTTAGACAATATTATGACTGATATTAGTCCTAGCTGTCATTATACAGCTTTGTCTCAAGGTTTATCAATAATAGATGGAAAAAAAATTGGTCATATTGTATTTCCATATAAAGGAAATTTAGATCTATATAAAATAAATGAAGATGAAGAAAAAATTGGGTTAATTCCAAATATTTTAAGAGATGTAATTATTTGTTTAATAGAGATTAATAAATATGGTTGTCATGGAGATATAAAATCAGAAAATGTAGTTTATAATCCAGAAATAGGGATAGCTTTTATTATTGATTTTGGATTAGCATCTTCATTTGATATCAACATTTCTTCATTATATCATATGAATTTAGGTAATAAACAACTTAGTGTTGACAACATAATCGCATATTTTCAAGACAAAATTAATAAAGATACTAGAATACTAAATATTTTGTATGAACCTTTTATAGATATTATTCAAAAAACAATAGACAATTTTGGTTTATTTTGGCTTATAATTGAAAGTATATCTAATATTAATTATCATAAATATTTTTTAGATAAGTCAGGTGAATATTTAATACATAGTAATAATGCTACAATATTTAATAACTATTTAAATTTTTATTTTAATTTAAACTCCGAGGAAACTGATTTAACAATAGAATTAAAAAAGCTATTTAGTTATACATTACGATCTGAATTAAGAACTAAATTTATAGATGATGTTCTACAAAACATGATACCCGAAAAGTATGAAATGTATTTTAATAATGATATTAATATATATACTAGATATATAACAAAAATATTAGCATTAGTTACACCTGACCCAACTAGGAGAATACCCAAAGAAGTTTTATTAGATGACCCTTTTTTTCATAAATAAATTATTTTTGTTCAAATATAAAGATGATTTATATATATACTATTATAATGTTTCAATATAAAAAACAATTAGATGAACTAGCTTTATTTAAAAATAATAATAAAATGACCCGTTCAATAGAAAAAGAATATTTAGAAAAATGTAGAGATTTTGTAGAAATGATGACTGCTTCAGAATCATTGGTTAGTATGTCTACTAATAATGAACAAATGAATAGAAATAACGAGGAAATTTGTAATGTAGATAAATCTAATAATATTGAATTAAGTGAAGATATGATTAATATATGTAATGAATATCAACAATTTGTCCAAGAAGAATGTAAACAAATAATGGATAAATATAGTTCTGATATTCATGAATATTGTAAATGGTATGAAATGGAATTAAATAAATATTATACGGATTATACTAATACAATCTTATGGGACTATTATAATAATACTACTAAATTCTTAGAAAATATGAATGAATCGTTAATAACTGAAAATAAAAATCTATCTGAAAATCTAAAATCTAAGGAATTAGTAGAAACTAATTATAATAATTTAAAAAAAGATTATAATCATTTATTTATAGAAAATAAAGAAATAAATAGAAGACTCTATATTATGATTAATGAATATCATAAATTATATAATCAATACAACAAAACTAAACCGCCACCTATTGAAGATATTGATGAATTTATATACATCAGAGATGATTATAATTATAATTAACTAATTTTATTGATTTCTAATTATTGAAAAAATATAAATTTGAAATCAAAAAAATATTATATTTTTTAATAATAAAATAACAAGATGGCGTATACTGAAATAGTACAAAACCTAAGGCTGAATCAATTTGAAAATGATAATGATAAACACAAATCCTTGAACGAAATGATTGAACTAGCCAACAACGAAAAAGGTCGTAATCTATTATGTGAATCTACTATATGTGATTTTATATGTGATACGTTACATTTAGAAAAATCAGTTGAAATTGTAACAAGTCTATGTGTTTTAATAGGGTATCTAGGTTTAAGTGATAAATATCGGCCAATCCTTTTTAAGAATGAAGTTGCTAACATTATAGTAAATGCTTTTGAACATGTTCATAGTTTTGAAGATAAATTAAAAATCATAAAGGCTTCTAAATATTTATCTCAAACAAAGGATGATGCTATAAAATTAATAGAAGCAGGCTTAATGGCTCATTTGTGTGATGCCTTACGAACTGCTGATACAGATATAGACAAGAAATCTGTTTCATTTTATATATTTTGGTTATCTTATATTACTCATAATAAAAAAACCGCATTAAATTACAATTGTGTAGAATTGATGTATAATGCGGTTGAAAGTATATCAAATAAACCTATACAATCACATATTTTAACGGATATGAACTATTTTGTTAGTGATGAGCTTCCATATAGCAAATATCCAATATATACATTATGGCGAACTGATTTTCAATTATATTTAAAAGTATAAATTATTGGCTAAAATATATCATGATAGTTTTATTTTAGTGAAATTTTTTTTGTGAGAATGACGTCTTGATCTCGATTTCAGTTTATTTGAACCTACTATACTATACGCTTGTAGCATTGCTTCCTAATAATCCTCTTTTGTTCTATCATTTCTTATCCAAGCAGGAACCCCATTTTTAATTCTATTGTCAAAAAGATTCCATCCATTTTTTCTTTTTCTTCATTCAAATATGGAGTAGCTAAATCGAAATTTTTTCCATACTTAATCTTTCCATCAATAATTATATATCCTTTTTGGGGGCTCGACTGTATTCGTCTCAGCTTTGGCAACAACAGGTTTAGCTTTAGAACAAGATTCATTTTTTTAAGCCATAAATTAACTAGATCCGGAACTGGTTCATGTAAACTGTTATATACATTTTGTATTTTTTTTAAATTCATGTATCTCATTACAACCTATTGGTAATACAATGAGTTTTTTCCAATTAATATCTTCAAATAAGTTTTTACATTTACTTGACCGATTCATAATTAATATTATTATTATAGTTTTTTATAATATTTGAATAATTATAAATAATAGAATTGCAGCACATATTAATAATTCTAAAATACGAATTGATTTTCTATCTCTAGAACCAATAAATTCTTCAGCAACACACGGCAATAGTTGAAATCTTGGCGGTGTAGTATCAGTAGAACCCGGAATAGCATTACCATCTAACATTCTAATAAAATTACCAGGATTCATATCAATTACATCTCCTACAATGCCAGGTATTAATCCTTCTAAGAGACCATTATCATTCGCATTATTTACATAACTATACCTTGGTTTATAGCAAGTGCCACTATTTGAATTCGTATTTATATTTTGATTTTTAAAAAATGATTTAGCAGGATTAGGTATTTGAATTGGATTGTTCATCCATATATAATTACTATCTCTAGATAAACATTGTTCTCTTGATTTAGCACTAACTACTGGACAAAATCCACTTTGAACAAAATAACTACTACTATAAATTCCACGGCTTGGATATTGACTTTCTGGATAATCTGTCCGGAATCTATTATACGGTGGTTGTTGTTTAAAACCCTTACGGGCTCGTTCGGCTGCCTCTTTATCAGAAAAATCTACATCACCTACTCCAGCTACAGAAGTAGATGTAGGAACTGGGTCTAATATTAATGGTTTCGTAAAATTATTCAGAGCATTAATATTTCTTTTAAATTGATTTAATGTAGGATTAGGATTAACACCCATTGAACCAATAGAATAATTATTATCAACAAATGTCTTATAATTGTAGTTATAATTATTTATAGGATAAGCATATTCTTTAAACAAATTATTCATATATTGATAAACAAATATCTATTTTAATCAAATAAAAATAAATCAAATGAAATCTATATATATTAAAATGAGTTTAAGTAGATGGACTATGTCTGGTAAAATGGTATCTTCTATACCCTATACTAAGTTAGGAACATGTAAAATCGTAATATTTCAACATACAACAGAACATCAGCAATATGAAGTAGCTAAATGGATATTAGATATATTTGTAGATGATTTTAAATCACGCGGAGTTGATACAATCGATAAAATGATAATATTTATAAAAGAACATTGGCAAAATGGAGATAGTTATTATGTATTTATTGGACCTGATGAAAAAGTATTAGGTGGAATAGGTATTGATCTAACTAATAATGAACCGTATTTATCTAATATGTTCATTATACCCAATTTACGAAATCGTGGATATAGTAAAATATTATTAAAGTATGCTGAAATACATAGTAAAAGATTTGATTTTAATTATATTAAGTTATGGTGTAATCCAGAATTATTAGATTATTATACTAAATTTGGTTATACTGAAATATGTAAGATTGATAATAATGATAAACCAGTATTAATATTAATGAAAAAAATTTAGTTACAAAAAGTTTTCAAAATATCGATAAGTTCCATATGATAAATTTTCTCAGGATTAGTCTGATATAGATTAATTATTCTATTATCTATATAGCTTCGTTTACAAATAGTGGGTGTATTATATAGATTTTGAGAAACGTAATCCACTGCTTTTTTAATGTTTTTTTTTATTTGTGTTTTTGTAGTAGGTATTTCCAAGGAGTGTATCATTTCTAAAAAGAAAATATTAGCTTTATATGTGCGAAACATTTTAGCAGAAAAACTAGGATGATATATTTTTAAAAATTCATTTACATCATTAGGACTAACGCTATTTGAACCACCATTATATGAAAAAAGTAGTTTTTTTTTATCATTAGGAAATTCGTATTCATTATCTACGGTATTCCATAATAATCTTATTTGTTGTATTAATTCCTTATTTTGTAAATAGCAATTATTGATAACTTGTTTTTTTCCTTTAAATACGATATTATTTTCATCAGGATGAAAATGTTGTGTTTGTATTGATAATAATCCAGTGCTATTTTTATATTTAAGATTTCCCACACGAAAATTACAATGGTCCATGAGTAAAATTGATAAAGCTAGTCTATCTAAACTTTCTAATTCTTCTATTTTATGTTTATTTTGTTCGTTTAAAATAAAATGACAATCATCAATAATTTGTTCAAGACTATTTCCAAACTGAACAAGATTACAATATTTAATATGATTTTTTAATTTATATTTATCATCCATCTATATATATAAATTAAATAATTTTTATTCCAAACAAGTATTTTTAAATAGAATACTTGTTACTCTATATGGGTCAGCATCACTAGCGGGACGCCTATCCTCAAAATATCCCTTATACGCTTTTAATACACTACATGGAATACGAATACTAGAACCACGATTTCCAGCAGCAAAACTAAATTTATTAATATCACTTGTTTCACAACTACCGTTTAGACGTTGGCTATTGTCGCCATATACAGCAATATGCTCATTATGTTTTGTAGATAATTTATCTATATACTTATAAATCATATTTAAACCATCTTCACCACGTGTTTCAGTTGTGCTGAAATTCGTGTGTAATCCACTTCCATTCCAGGGATTTGCTTTAGGTTTAGGACTAAAACTAATATTAACACCAAATTCTTCACTAAGTTTATGTAAAATATATCGAGCTACCCATAATTCGTCTCCAGCGGTAATCCCGACACACGGACCTATCTGAAATTCCCATTGATTTGGAGCAACTTCAGCGTTAATACCACTAATTTTTAAACCAGCGGATAAACAATATTGATAGTGTTTTTCTACAAAACTGCGTAATACAACCGTACGATTTCCTACACCACAATAATAATCACCTTGTTCTTCAGGACATACTTCCTTTGACCACGCTAATGGTTTTTCACTTATTTTTGTGCCATTAGAAGACATAATAAAATATTCTTGTTCAATACCAAACCATGGTAACAATTGTTGTTTTTCATTAAATATAGTTAAGGCACGAACTCTAAAATTAGTATTTGTAGCTATAAATTTATTATCTTTTTCATAGTAAGTATCACATAATACTAAATAAGAATGTCCTGCCGGAAAAAAAGGATTAGGATAATGTGCTATTGGATTTAAAACAACTTCACTATTATTTGTATCAGCTTGATATGTACTTGAACCATCATAATTCCATACATCAATATCTAATTTTCCATTTTCTGGATATACTGTTCTATATTTAGAACGTAAATTACTTTTACCGTCTAGCCATATATATTCTAAAATAACTCCCTTATTTTCATCAATTATATGTGATATTTTCATACGTGAGTCTATATTTAAAATTATATAGTTATTTTTAATATATTACTTAATATATAAAAATGGAAAATAGTTTAGAATGTATTTTTTTATCATATTTGGCTTATTATACGGAAGAAGAAATAAATTTATTAAATAGAACAGGAGAACTTGCTATAGATGTAGATGAAATATGGAAAAAACAACATGAAGCACTAAAGGATAAATATAATGATTTTAAAGTTTTCAATCTAAGTGATTACAATATTGGTGATACACAATTTATTTACTCTATTGATAAATTGGGTAGACTTTTAATTTCATTTCGTGGAACAAAATGTGTAAATGACTTATTGACAGATATACGTATTACTAAAGATAAATGTATAGATATATGTTATAGTCCATTTTTTTTAAAACATTATAATAAATCAAATCAACCATATATTCATGCTGGATTTTATCAAATGTTTAATTTAATGAAATATGAATTATACCATATTATTCGTAAATACTTAGAAAGTAGTAATGACAATCATAAAATAATTTTAACGGGACATAGTTTGGGCGGAAGTTTATCAATTATTAGTAGTATATGTTTGTATATAAATTTTCATGATTATTGTAAGCATAATAAATTAGAAATTGAAAATATTACTTTCGGAAGTCCTAAAATCGGAAATACTGAATTTAGTAACTTATATAAAGAACTAATAAAAAATAACACTCACTATTATCATAATAGTGATCCTATTCCATGTGTTCCTCTATTAGGATTTAATAGCACTGGTACATTATTTCAAATCAACAAATTTAACGAGAGTCGATTTTATAGTATTTATTATCATTTATTAGAATGTTATTTAAAACATTTACTATCACTTAGAGAATAATTATATTATTTATATATGAATGACTATTCTATATGAAAAATATAGACCTAAAAAATTAGAAGATTTCTGCGGTCATGAAAAAGTAATTTGTGAATTAAAAAAATGGATAGAAAACTATTATATACCTAAAAAAAAAGATGATAATCAAAAACCTAATTTAATTATTATGGGTTCTCCGGGAATAGGAAAAACTACACTAGCACATTTATTATTAGAAACATATGGTTATGACACGATTGAATTGAATGCTAGTGATACTCGTAATAGTGAGCAAATAGATAATATTTTTAAAGAAATTTTAAAAGCATCTAATAATGTCGCTTGTATGTTAAATTACGAAAAAAAAAAAATAGGTATTATTATGGATGAAATAGATGGTCTTTCCGCTGGTGATAAGGGTGGTATGAAAAGATTACAATACTATTTACAAAAAAATAATTATTTTTGTCCAATTATATTAACTAGCAACATAGCTCATTATACATTAACCGGAAGTAAAAAATTAGTTGAACTAAAAAAAAATTGTTTATTTTATTCATTAGAGCCCGTTCCAAATTATATAATATATAAAAAAATGAATTCAATTATAGAGTCTGAACATTTAGAAGAGATTATAACACCTCCTTTCTTAAATATATTGATTCAAAATAGTTATAGTGATTTTAGAGTAATTTTAAATACAATTGAATTTACAGTATTATTATCGAAAACTAAAGAATTTAATATTGAATCAATGTTTGAATATATTCAAAACAATACAAAAGAAATAAATTATGACTTATTTCAAGCTACTGAAAAATTATTTAAGCCAAATAGTTTTACAAATGAAAATGAAATATTTAATATGTTTGATTTAGAAAGATATAATTTACCATTATCAAGTTATGATAATTTATATAAATATATATTAACATATGATAAACATAATCTAGAAATAATACAGAATATACTACACAAATTTACTGATAGTATATTAATTGAAAATTCTATTTATAATGGACTTCATTGGGAATTATTTGAATCACAATGTGCTTTAACAATATTTACTATTTATTCAATATTTGGACTTATTAAACATAAAGGGGCAAAATCAACATTTAACACTAAAATAACAAGTCGTATGAATTGTATTAATGCCAATCGTGATACACGTTCAAAAATAACAAAAAATCTTGGAATAGATAATAAAAACTATCATTTATATGTAGAATATTTAGTAGCTAAGGTTTTAAAAGATCCAGAAAATATTAAGAAAAATATGGAAGAAAATGATTTATCTAAAGAAGAAATGTTACGATTATTAAGATCTGCTGATTGTAAAAATCACTTATTAAATAGACTAAAAGCTATTGGTTTTATTACTGAAAAGGAACTGGATAAATCAATATAAAATTTTGATTGATTTCTTTATATTTATTTTCTAATATATAAAAATCATAGTTTTTTGAATTACGTATATATTGGTCTATTACAATAAAATTAATATTTGTTTCTATCGTTTTTTCTACATTTCTTTTATTTGCTAAATTATTTGCTATATAACAAATATTATGTGTCTCTATTCCAGTACAAATTAAATAGTCTATAAAATGTTTTAATTCATTCCAATTTAATATAGATGGAATCGTTTTATTATAATTATGAATTTGATTTAAAAATGATGGAATTAAATGTTTAAATAATAAACGCTGTTTATAATAATCACTTTTATGACAAGCTATATCAGATAATTCTTTTTTTTGTATATACTCATTTATTGTTGGAATTCTATATCTTTTCGAAATTTTTCCCTGTATAAAAATAGGCAAACAAAGACTATATTTCATATATGTATCAAAACAATATATTTTTTTCTCTTTTATTCTCGTGTATATTTGAGGCTCGTACTCTAATAAATATGCTAATTCTTTTTTTATATTCTTTAAAACAATAATACAGTCAATATTTTGTAAATAGTTTAACATAATTTCATAATTAGCACATTTATATTTCTTTAATTCATAATTTGTATCAAATAAATTTAATACAATATTATTTTCTTTTTTTTGAACAAATATTATGTAAAAAATATTTTTATCTATATTTATCAAAGGTTTCTCTTTTTTTTCAACTGGTTTATAATTTTCTCCATATACTATCTTATAATTAATACTATCTAATTTATAAACAACATATAATGGAACACTATCCATAATATATGTTATTTATTATTTAATTCTAATATACTTTTTCTACTATGACATAAACGACATAATACTATTAAATTATTCATATCATTAGTTCCACCTTTACATAATGGTATTTTATGATGAATATCATATGTAAAATCTAATAATTGCCCACAATCACCGCATTTCCATTTCTGTGAACTAGCTACTAGATTTTTTAATGAATTACTAACATTTTTACGAACTTTACGATTTGTATTTTTTTCTATTACTGTATTCATATTATTTTTTAAAATAGTTGGATGATAATAGTTTTTCTTTCTATACCAACTCAAAAAAATAGAACTTATAAAAATAATAATACTAATATATACTCCATTATTTTTAATCCATACTGTAAATAAATCAAAATATGGATAATAATATAACATTAAAAAGATTAAACTGGTAAAAAAAAATAAAAAAAGTATCATTTTAAAATACAATTTAAGAAAGATATATATATATATAATATATTTCATTATGAGTATCTTTTTAAATGATATAGAGACTACATTTAAAGTAGACAGACCTAAAATATGGTCAGAAAAAGACATTATAGAACCAATTTTAAATAATTTACCAGAAGACATGAATACACAAATATCTAGACAAAAAGAATTAATCAATATTTCAAAAAAAAAAATAGAATCATTACCTAAAAATTTAATAAGCTGTTTTCATTTTTATAATGACTTATGTCAATTTTATGAAAATCGTAAAGGAGCACAAATTGTATCAAATGATTGGTTAATTACATATGAAATAATAGATAGATATCAATTAATTAATAATAAACGTACAATAAATGTATTTTATAATACTAATTTCAATGGTAGTATAATTAGTGCTACAAATCATTATTGTAGAACAAATGATATCGAATATAAATGGTTAGCTAATAATAGTTCTTTAGACAAAGAGGATAAATATAATATTTATAATAATTACAAAAAAAATTGGTTAATGAGTCAAAAAATGAATGGCGATCTTACAAATATAGAAAATATAATTAGTTTAAAACAAAATGTGAAACATATTTTTTCAAAAGGTGTTGATTTATATTTTAGCGATATTATTAATAACGTGGAAGAAATGAATGGTTTAAATACGTTTGGACAAATATTATTAGGTTTATCTATATTAGTTTCCGGCGGTCATTTTATAATAAAAATACCGAGTTTTTTTAGCTCGCTAACTATATCACTTATTAATCTATTATCAAATATATTTAAAGACTTTTATATATCTAGACCAGATACAACACATCTATTAGATAATTATGTATATCTAGTTGGTAGAAATTTTATTGGACTTTTACCAACATTAGAACAAAAACTTATAAATAATATGAAAAGTTTAATAATTATTGGTGCTAATGATTCTGCTAATTATTCAATTTATCAAAATAGCACACGTATAAGTTCATTATTAGAAACAATTAATGATATTTCAAATAAAATATATGTTAATGGATATGTTCCTCTATTAGAATCAGCATTTCAAAAAGCACAATCTATTAAAGATGAAGAAGAAATTTATGAAAATTTGGGACCTATTTATATAGAAAAACAGGATAAATATATTTCAAAATTCAGTATCAAAAGATTATATAGAGATGAACTACTTAATACTCAAATTCAAGCTAATAAAGTAGAACAGACGGGCGGTGTTCTACAACAATTTAAATTACTATTTAGTCCAAATGTATCACCACGTTTATACTATACATTTTTAAACATTTTCAATAAACCATTTCATTGGCAAAAAAAAGAAGAAGTTGAAGCTGGAAAAAAAATATTTAAATTATTTGAAAAAGATGTTAAAAATGGATTAAATGATGAAGAAATTTATAATAATTTACATAAAAATATGAATAAATTATTTTATGATATTTTTGGACCTCCTAACATATTAACAGAGGGCAGAGCTAATAGTCGTGTAGATGATATCAAAAAAATATTTAATAGCATAGATAATGTTCCAATGATTGAAAATTATATTGATTTTGGTTGTGGGGAAGCAAGTATTACAGAAGCAATCGCAAATGAAATAAGTGCTAGTAACGTTGTAGGTATGGATATAAAACCTCTTAAAACACCTGTCAATTTTCATTTTGTAGAATTACAACCTGATATTGCTAAATTGCCTGGAGATAATAATTCAACACAATTAATAACATGTTTTATGGTTTTACACCATCTTAAAAATCCAGATGAATATATTCAAGAATTTAGTCGACTTTTACGATCTGGTGGTATTTTATTAATTAGAGAACATGATATACAAGGTAATGAAGACTTAGATGGTAAATTAATAATAGATATACTACATGGTTTTTATGAAGTTGTATGGGCTAAAATGGGTGAACAAGAAAATCCAGATTATCTTAAAAATTATTTTGCTAACTATAAAAATAGAGCAAATTGGACAACATTGATTGAAAGTAATGGGTTTAAACGAATTAACAATTCTGAAATTAATAATTTTTATAATTTAGCTGATATCTATCGAGAATATGCTCCTGGAAAAAGAATTAAAAATCCATTTTATTATTATTACGGCGTTTATATTAAAGAATAATTATTTTTTCGAATGGAATCAGATAAAAAGTGATTTATTTAAAATTTAGAAAAATAAACTAATTTTATATTATATTATAATATAAATGACTATTTCAAAAAAACGCAATTATAAAAAACAAAGTTTAAAAAGAGTTTTAAAAGGAGGTCGTCCAACTATTAATGGTATAGAATTAGGACCAAATATTGTATTTCCAGAAGGGTTTAATTTTCAAAAGGCTGATCTTACTGATGTAGACTTATCCGGATGTACTTTAAAAGGTGCTAATTTTAGTCAATGTAATTTAACAAATGTAAGTTTAAATAATTCTGTTTTAAATGGGGCCAATTTTAGTTATGTTAACCTAAATAAAGTTCATCTTTTTAAGGCTAATCTAGAATCAGCTAATTTAAAACATGCTAATTTTGATACATGTGATCTTAGACAAACTGTTTTGTCTAAATCAGATTTAAGCTGTGCTTGTATGTGTAATGAGGAGCTTGAAGATACAAAATTTGTAGAAGCTAATTTAACAGGTGCTGATTTACAAAAAGTATCTGGTTTAGATAATAATTTTGATAGAGCAAATTTAACTCATTGTAATTTATCAGGTGCTACGTTTGTTGGAGCTAGTTTTAAAAATACTAATTTTACTGGTGCTTGTTTAAACAATGCTAATTTTAATTTGAATAATAATAGTTCTACATCAGATAAAGATGCTAATATTAATATTAATGATTTAACTGAAGCTAATTTTACAGATGCAAATTTAGCTGGGGCTAATTTAACTTGGTGTGTATTTAATAGTGCTAATTTTACAAGAGCAATTTTAGTAGATGTTAATTTATCAGAAGATAAATTAGAGAATGCTAATTTTACAGATGCTAATTTAAATAGAACTAAATTTGATGATGCTCTTTTAGAAGGTGCTAATTTTACAGATGTTACTTTTAAAAATATGGATTTAGTAGAAACAGATTTTTCAAAAGCAAAATTCGAAAGAGCAACTTTAGTTAATTTAAATTTATTAGATTCTTATGTATCGGAATGTGATTTCACGGAAGCATATTTGTTACATGTAAATTTATCAAAAGCTGACTTACAAAATACAAAATTTAATAATTCTTGTTTAATAGAAGTAGATTTTGGAGCAGCTGACTTAACAAATGCCGTTTTTACAGAAGCTGATTTACTCAATGTTGATTTTGAAGATGCTAACTTAACCGGTGTAGATACTAAATATTTAGATTTAGATGAAGACTAAATATTTGAAAAAACTGTGTTTTTTAATAGTAAGTAATATACATAAATTATATTATTGGTAATTATATATAGAAAATTATATAATTATTTTAATAGACAATTTAGAAAATATGACAGAATGCGTTTGCACAATTATTGATTATTTAGGTTCAGAAAAATGTTTCTCGACTTATTATAATTACTACTGTAAATATAATTTAAAAACACGCGATATAAGTTTTACGGAGTAATGCCCTTTATCGATTCATAAGAAAACAAACAACGTCTTTCAAACTCCTCTCATTATGTCATTAGCAAGAGAAGCAATTAATAGTAGTTTTAATAAAATAGAAGCCCGACTAACAATCGAACAGATAACTTATTTACACCTTTGCACATTTAAAACGCCGATTATTTATTATTTAACACTATGTCTAAATCATCATCACCTAAATTTTTAATTAAATTACTTGGATTATATTCTTATCTAGTTATATTATCACTGGATTCAGTTCATTAGGTGATGCTTTAATATACTCCTTAGGTAGTAATATTAGAAGTTCCATAGCATATAATAGTACCGGTGAAGTAGCTAATAATTTATATAATAATGAATATGGAACTTCTACGGCTACATCAAATATAACAGGAATATTATGATTATATTTAACTAAATTATATTCTACTCTAAATATGTCAGTTTTTAAAATTATGACTGATACATCTAATTATATTCAAAATTATATTGATCATAATGAAATAGATATCTATAAAAATGTAGATTATACTAATAGAAATGAATACTTTTATAAAGATATTCAATTATTTAATGAATTACAATTTAATAAAATTATAGAAATAAACGATATTTATCCTTTATCTATATCACCATTATATAAAATTTATTGTCCCGTGCTATTTTATAATAGAGATTTTATATATAATCCCATCCAACCAGATACTAATGAATTATTAGCGGTATCATTTAAAACATCTGCCTTAGTCGAAAATCCAATAACAATAAATTTAAAAGCTTAAAATACTAGTAGTGAAAATTAGAGTTTTATCATTACTAGATATCCAAAATATGGAACTATTACACAAGTTATAAATAGTAAGATTAGTTATACTTCAAATACTAATATACAAGATAGTTTTCAGTATGTAGTTAAAGAGGGTCAGAATACAAGCCTACGAGGGACAGTAATTATTTACAATTATAATCAAAATGATATTAAGAATATACCTAGGCAATTAGGAACATTTACTTTAAGTGATATATTATTTGATGGTAAGGAATGGACCTTTTAAACAATTAGAACTAATACATTTATTGAAGAAATCGGTTATTATCGATTAGGAAATTATAGATTAAAAAATTAAAACATCGTAACGTAAAAGTTATATATGTTTTAATACTTTAACAAAGATAGACATTCAATTGATTTAGTTTAAATATCATTTTGATTTGTAGGTAATTGGGGTAATTGTAATCCTAGATTAGGATTAGCTGTATCATTTATTACTATACGTACATCTGAATTACTAGAGGGAGTTGGAGGTTTAGAAGGCACTTCATTTGCTGTTGGACTATTTTTTCTAGCTGAATTATTATCAAAAGTAAAATTACTACTTAATATAAAGGGTTGATTATTTTGTCCAGAAGGAGTCTGTGGTCTTATTCGATTATTACCAAATATCATATTCGTTGCTGCCATATTATTATTGATTTTTTTAACTAATTCTTCAAATAGATCAACTTTCTTTTCAGACTCTTCTTCTATATCATCAAAACGATAAGCCTTAGTATGTGATATTGTGCCGCATATATCTGGTAATTCTAATGCCTCATTATTATCTTTATTATTTACTATATTACCTAAAATTACAATTGATTTATCATGAATATAATGATCCTTAAAAGCCTTTACTATATTATCTGGTATATCTGGAGATAATTCAATCAAACGATCAAATTCCATACGAGCAAATTTCAAAAATTCATCCGCATCACGTCTTTTATTACGTGCTATATTTAATTCAGTATTAATAACACGATATAATTTATACCATTGTTTAGATACACTATCATGTGCCTCACTCATTTGAGCATATTTAAAAAAATTCTGTAAAGTTTGTAAAATACCAATAAAAATATTTACACCACCTAATCCATATTGAGCATAAGTAGCATATTCTTTAGGAATCGTATTACTATCACCACTTAACGCAAATGTAGCTGATGCTAAAATAGTAGATAATACTACACATGGTATAGTGAAAGCATAATTTTTTAGTTTATTTTTCTTATAGGAACGCTCATGTAATATTTTATACACAATTGCTTTATCAGCCCAACTAATAAAAATATTTTCTACTTGTTCTGTCCATTTTAATTTATTTTTTTGATTATCTAAATTTTCTTCTTCTTTATCAGACATTCATATATTTTATACACACACTATATTTATTCTAACAGAAATATTTTCTCATAAAACTTTATATGAATGTTGCCCATTTTATATGGTTTCAAGGAACTCCACCATCTAAATATCTACTAACAATAGAGCAGTTTATAGAAAAAAATCCTAATTTTTCAATTTATATTTGGAGTGAAAAAACATTATTACCCTTATTAAAAAATAATCATATTTTTCATAATGCTATTCAAAGATGTAAATATATGATACAAAAAATAGATATTTACAAATATGTTGTATTATATTATTTTGGTGGTATTTATTTAGATTTAGATATAGTAGTTGAATCTACATTTTCGGATACGTTTTTAAACGAAATAAACCAATATGATTTAGTTTTTAGTAAAATTAAAATTTTTCAATATATACCTGTTGATTTAATAAATAATGGAATTATATTTGCTAAAAAGGGAAGTCCTTTATTAATAAAAGTTGTAGATGATATCAATTGGAATCAACCATTTTATAAAACAAAAGACTGGAAAGTTCTCGATACAGCTGGGCCTCTATATGTCACAAGATGGTGTAAGGAAAATAATATTAAAACTATTGACCAAAAATATGTTGAAGGACGTCCATTATTTTATTTATATAATAATAATGAATATAAAGGAAAATATATAACACATTTACATCACAATAATTGGATGGATAATTATCTATATCTTATGGTAGTTATCATTAATTATAGTTTATACCTATTTATTTTTTTAATCATTTTAATATTTTTATATAAAACATACAAATAAATCCTTATTATAATTATTTGTATATATTTGTTGATAATCTGTTCGATTTTTTATAATAAATTATCATTTATTATATAGTACTATCAATTCGAGCATAATTAAATATTTTGAATATAACGTATTTTATTTATATATAATAACGACGTTTTCTCGATTTAAGTCTAGACAAATTTCTACTAGTTCGACTATTTTTTCTATTTGAACGCTTTTTTTTACTTTTTTTTTTATTCATTTTTCCAGCATGTTGTCCCAATAATAACATTAATCTTGATATTCTATCATTTATTTCATCTATCATTGCTTTACTTGGTTCATCAATGATAATATTATCAACCCCTTTTCCATAAGTTGATATTAAAGATTTATCTACACTATTTAGCATATTAGAACCAAATATATCTACATAACTTGGAAATAATGATTTTAAATTATATTTACAGATAATTTCATATATATCTTTGTCAGCCATATTAATTTCATTTTGAATAAGTGGT
>Ga0194133_10004842_pt1 | contig 17594 bp, 14 predicted proteins | sample TA2KigOf40mmetaG_FD_155448 | JGI IMG/M metagenome (GOLD analysis project Ga0194133, IMG submission 155448) | Freshwater microbial communities from Lake Tanganyika, Tanzania - TA2015055 Kigoma Offshore 40m | ecosystem: Environmental > Aquatic > Freshwater > Lake | place: Tanzania: Lake... | reverse complement strand
GACTGTCGCGTGGTGTGAGATTGTCGGTGGGGTTAAGACGGTCGGCGCGGCCCCACGCAATGATCTGTTGCCCGAGACGAAAATCGAAAGATCCTGCACGTGCATCCAGGTACGCCTCGCGTACTCGACTAACGCTGTTGCCGTCCGCACGAAAATCTTCGCGGCCACCATAGGCTTCGGCGAATATGCCCAGCCCATTCTCGAAACGCTTATCCATTTTCAGCCAGGTCGATGCGGTGCCGATATTCCCGCGATCGTCGTAAAGGCGATTGGAAGACCAGTAACCGCTACGCAGCGATCCTGTCAGGCCAAGCGCATTCAGTTTGCCGAGCAGAGCGGGGCGATGGTCAGCGGCGTTATCGGGCGGTGCCAAATCCGGCGCCAGATCGGGAGCGGTAGCGGGTGCCGTATTCTGACCCGCGCTGTCGGCCGATTCTTTCGCATCGCCGCCAGGTTCAGCGCGCGGTTGCGTCGCTGGTGCAGCTGCGTCTTGAGCGCTCGCGCCGCTTATCCCGCTACCCAGCAGCACTGCCAGAAGACAAACCGAGACCCCGGCAAGCCGGGGACGTTTCGCGTGTGACGGAAGACTTCGACTGACCAGACGCATTTACTGCTGTTCCATGTAGCGCGTCGTGAAGTAATCATCCTTCACGCCAATATTCACTTTGAAGTTATCGATGGTGATGACGGTACTGTGACCGGTCTGCAGATTGCGCGCCTCTAGCACACCCGCCTGCCATTTTTTCTTAACCGGATCGACTTCCTTGTAATGCTTGTAGCGCGCTTCCTTGAGCAGCTCACCTGCCTCATCATAGGCGACCGATTTCAAGGTGACGAAATTGTCTTTCTGGATCCAGGCGATGCGCTTGGAGTAGCCGGTATTGGCTTTGATGGTGGCGTCCTTGGGTATCGACTCGATCACGTAGCAGGATGAGCCATCGACCTCCTCGTCTTTGAGCATGGTGTGGTTCCACTCTTTGACCTTGTGTCCGATTACATCGCCGTAGGAAAAATCAGTGCCCACAAAGCTGTCTTTTTTGTTCGACGAAATCAGTCGCCGTACTTTTTTCACGCTGGGCAGGTAGATCCAGATGTCGTCATCCTTGTCCGTATGCTCGATCAGCATGGAGACCGTACCTTTGACATCGGTAGGTTCCAGAAAGCGTGTCATGCGTTTGTTATCGATGCCATTAGGCTCGAGTTTGCTCGTGCCAAAGGTTTTGCGAACGCGTTTCTGACCTGACTTGTTCGTCAGCGTCATCGTGCTCTCTGAGGTGGAATCGGCGTATTTCGCAACCACAAAATTCTTTTCCATGATCTCGGTCGCCGAGAGCGCCCAGGCTTTGCTAGGCAGGGTACCCATCAGAAGGGCGCTCAGACCGAGTGCGGCGACCATGGCCAGTCCCGCGCGTTTGTTTCCGGATGTCGTGTTCACATCACCTCCATTAAAAATGAATTTAGGTCGGAATTTCAGTACCAGTGCTGGCATGACTGTTAATGCAGCCGTCACGCTGACCAACATGGCGGTGCCGATCAGGATGGCGTTCCAGGTGTGTGGGTAGTAGCCACGGGAACCTGCCTGCACCGCATAGCCACCGGCGACGGCCGAGGCCACGAACAGACAGGCCTTGCCCGCGGTCTTGAGTACCTTGCGGAACGCAGCATCCACATCGGTGCCACGCGCGATTTCTTCGCGTAGTCGGAACAGCATATAGATCGCGTAATCCGCACCGATACCGATGGCCAGTGCCGAGGTCAGCGCGGTAGGTACATTCAGGCGCATGCCGAGCCAGCCCATCAGTCCCATATTCACCAGTACCGAGAGCAGCAAGGGTGTCACCACCAGAACGCCGGCGATCAGCGAGCGGAATACCAGTGCCGCAGCGATGAAGACAACACTGGCAATTTGTACCACGTTCAGGATCTTGTCCTTGACGATGACCTCAGTGATTGCAGCGCTCTGAGCGACGCTGCCACCGATGTTCACGCGTACATTGGGCGGGAATTTCTGGGCCACGAAGCCTTGTATGTCTTTCCACAGCAGATGCAGATCGGCGGTGCTGTCACTGTGCGTAAAGATGACCATGTTCGCCATCTTGTAGTCGTAATCGACATAGGGATCGAAATCACCGGGCTCGCCCGACATTGAATACAGCAGCAGATACTCGGCAATGGTCGCTTGCTGGTCCGGAATGCGGAAGAACTCTGGCTTGTTCGCGTTCATCGACTGATTCATCCGCTTGATGAATTCTGAAATCGAAATCACTTTGCCGATATTGGGCTGCGCGGTGATGAAGGTCTGCAATTCATCCATGGCCTTGAGAACGGCAGGGTCCTTGATCGCATCGGCTTGATAGCCTTCGATCATCAGGTAGATGTTGTTCGTGCCGGCCATGCGCTCATTGAGCTTTTGGTCTGCCACCATCAGTGGCAGGTCAGGATCAAAGTATTTCTTCAATGCGCTTTCGATTTTCAGCTGCGTCATGCCTGCGACCGCAACGGCGACGATGATGCCAACGGCAATGAAAATGCGTGAACGCTTTTCGCCCAGCATCAGATCGGCATAAAAGCCCGTGATGCGATCCCACACACGCTCTTCACGTTCCATGCGGGCTTCTTTCTCGCCCGGGGGTGGCAACACGGCGCGTAGCGCGGGAATGAAAGTCATCTCAATGACCAGCACCGACAGAATGCCGATGCCCGCAAAAATACCAAACACCCGAATCGAGACAATGTCAAAGATCATCAGCGACAGGAAACCAGCGGCCGCAACCAGACCGGCGGTCAGCATCACGGGTCCGATCTTGACGATGGATTCAACCACCGCCATGCGATTGGCTTCGCGCGGCGAGAGCGCGGGATTCGCGCGCAGCAAGTTGTACTCTTCGTAATAACGCTTGAGCATCTGCACCGCATGTCCTGCACCGACGGCAAGAATCAGGATGGGCGTGGACATATTGAAGATATCCAGCGGCACGCCCGCCAGTCCCATGAAGCCTTTGCCCCAGGTCACGGCAACGATAGGTGTGACCAGCGGCAGTATCAGCCCCTGTATTGTGCGGAAGGCTTCGTAGTGGATGATGCCGATGACACCAATGGCAATCAGCAAGAGCAGGCCACCACGCCCCGAGAACTGCTCGAGCAGTGCAAGAAATGCCGGGTAGCCGGTGACAACGATATCGACTGAATCATCGCGCTCGGCAGCGACGATATCCTCGATTTTCTTGTTCACATAACTGAACCCGCCTTTGCCTTCTTTCAGTTCGGCGGGTGTCGCATCACGTACTTCGGCGAGCACGGTAATCGTTTTGAAGTCATTGGATACCACTGAATTCATGTAGGCCGTGTTGCGCTGCAAAGCATCTTTGAGTGCGGCCATCTGCTCGGGAGTCGCCGGCACATCGGTCATCATCTGGCGCACTTCCATGCCCTCGTCGGTACCGCGTATATCCTTCGCGCGTCGCGCCGATACTGACAACAGATTGGCTTTCACGACGCGTGGCGTTTCGCGCAGCTTGCCGGTGATCCGCTGGACTTTTTCCAGCACCTTGGGATTGAACACATCGCCGTCTTTGGGCGTGATACCGATCACGCCGACATAGCGCGATCCAAACACCTCTTCCACTTTGAGTGTGGTGGCGACGAAGGGATGCGAGCGCGGGACGATGTTGTTGGGATCAATGATGACGGTCAGCGCCTGTCCACGGAAATGCAGGAAGACCGTGGCGATCAGTACTGCTGCAAGTACAGCCCAGCGAAAACGAACGATGAATTCTATGTAACCGCGCATGGGCCGGTCTCCTTGTTGTCATTGCCTTGTTGTGTGAGATGCCGCCTCGTTGATAAGGCGCGTCAGACGGCGATACGGGACAGTCGCCGATCACGGCTAACGTGTCGGCTATTGCATCAACCGCTGTTGATTGCTAAGCAAAGCGCCCCCGAACCGACGAGCATCTTAACAGAACGAGCGTTCTATTCGTGATGGGTTGGGTATTTGTTGAGGCTGCGTCCAGAGTTTGTCACGGCTCATCGCTGCTTGAGAATGATTTATTGCGAATTTGACTACGCCACTGTATTTCTTGACACCTCAGGCAGGGGGCTTATCTGGTTCGTGATGGTTGGCGTCTTAGCCGTTACACTGCCAGATTATTTTTGGAGGTTTCATGCACACCGTGATCGATAGTTTCGCAGTCAGCACCTTGTTTACTGATGCCCGAAGCCAAAATGGCTGGACGGATCGTCCCGTGAGTGATCAGCAGCTCGAAGATCTGTACGCGCTGATGAAGATGTGTCCGACGTCGGCCAACAGCCAGCCAGCTCGACTGGTGTTTTTGCGGACTGCTGAAGCCAAGGAGCGTCTGCGGCCAGCGCTCTCGCCGGGCAATGTGGACAAGACCATGAGCGCACCGGTGGTCGCCATCATTGCGCATGACACTGATTTCCATACGCTGCTGCACAAGACCTTTCCGCACAATCCGGATTTCGCTGCGATGTTTACTGGCGATGAAAAACGTGCGGCGCGTGAGAGCTTCGCTTTTCGCAATGGCTCGCTGCAGGGCGCGTATCTGATCATGGCGGCGCGTGCGATCGGACTCGATTGCGGCCCCATGTCAGGATTTGATAATGCGCTGGTCGATCAGACTTTCTTTGGTGGTAGCGTGAAGTCCAATTTTCTGTGCGCACTGGGTTATGGCGATCCATCAAAAGTGATGGATCGCTTGCCTCGTTTGGCGTTCGGTGAAGTCTGTCAGCTGCTGTGAGATTTACCCGAGTACTTTTCGGTTGTTCTTGACAGAGATACCAAGTGCATACGGTTGCAAGGTCGCCTCGCTCACACCGTACGCCGTCATGAAACGATTCAGAAGCGCCTGTTCCTCGGGCGCTGCCACACCATCCGAAAGTAGCGAGTCATACAGGTTGAGCAAGACGCACAGCTTTTGATCTTCATTCAGCAGCGCCGCGGACTCAGCCAGAAACGCATCAACGTCTTTGGATTTTGCGTACTTGCCTGCATCGTCGAACAAGGCCTTGTCGTTACCCAGCGCCTGCAGCACTTGTCCGATTTCCTCCGCTTCGACTTCGCCATCGGCATGAATCATGTGCAGCAAGCCGACTGCGAGCACGAGTTTTGGTGTCAGCGCAGGTGGCGCGCCTTTGAACATATCAAACAATCCCATGGAAAAACTCCTTCGGTTACATCGTGATCGGAACCCAGGCCGGTTGTCGCCAGCTGAGCGTGCAGGCTTGTGATTGCCAAAAAAATATCAGAGCTTTCTGCGCCAGCGGGGATGGAAACGCATTGGTCGGTTGGTAATGCGCGCGAGGTCTTGTCCTCACAAGTGAATGGAAAACGATTTAAACCAAATTACTGGATCAGCGGTCTATTCTGCGTTCATCTCCGCAGGGAGGTGGGCGCTTTTTTTAGGGTGGTTTTGCTGAATATTCAATAACCGTGAAACAGGAAATCCAGCGCCGCTGTTATCTTTGCCTGCTGACTTGCCAGTGAGCTTACGGGCTTTTTTAACGTGCGCATTGGTACGGCCCCCATTTTAGGTGTCTCCATCAGGTACTCATGACCTTTGGTGGTGAAGACGGGCGTCAGATGTGCTGGCAATTTGACCTTGGAAAAATGCTTGAGGCTTCAAAGAGGAATCACCATTCGAGTCTCGAGGTCGTCGAGAAGATCGCTTTGCACATCAAGCAGGTAGGGAGTCGTGTCGGACTTGCTACCGGGGTTGGCATAGACATCGAAACGCGCCATCAGAAGCTTTTCCACTCTTCCAGCGGCAAGCCTTCCATGTCAACCGTGGCATTGTAGGCGGCGATAAAATCCGCATGTTCTTTCTGCCATTTGCATTTTTGTTCCAGCCGCACCACCTCGCGGAGGTACTTGTCACATGCTTGAAATATATTGATGTCTAGCTGCCTGGCCGCATCCAGCGCGTCGGTACTCAGGCTGAGGTTGACCGCGCGCTTGCACGGCTGCTCAGGGTGGGGCCGTCGAGTTATACGTGAAGTAGTCATTGGATTTCTATGCGCATGCAATAATGCGGACAGCTTACCTTGCATTTTCTGGGTTCGTCTATGCCCGAGTGCGGTACTGACAGGCAAAATTTCTAGCTCCACATCGCCGAAGTCCAACGCTGACCATCGTCGCCGTCGATTCGGCGCAATACTGTGATCCCCGCAAGCTGGAAAATGATCAAATCAGCTTTCATCGGACACCTCGCATGTCACTCGAACCCCCCTTGCTGTTCGCACTGCACGGCAGTGAGCCGCTGGGGGTGAAGATTGCGCAGCATCTGGGCATTCCGCTGGCTGCGCATGAAGAGCGTGAATTCGACGATGGTGAGCACAAAGCGCGACCTTTGGAGAATGTACGCGGGCGTTGTTGTTACGTACTGCATGCACTGCATGGTGATGGATCGCACAGCGCCAATGACAAGCTCAATCGGCTGTTATTTTTCATTGCGACACTCAAGGATGCTTTAGCCGCTCGTGTAAGTGCGGTCGTGCCTTATCTGGCGTACGCACGCAAGGACCGCAAGACCAAGCCGCGTGATCCGGTCACCATGCGCTATGTTGCCCAACTGTTCGAGGCGATGGGGGCGGATGCCTTGATGGCCTTGGAGGTGCACAACCCGGCCGCATTTCAGAATGCCTTTCGTTGTCCCACTGAGCAGCTCGATAGTGCCGGGCTGTTTGCGCGGCATGTTGCAGACAAGCTCGGCCCCGCTGAGGTGGTCGTCGTGTCACCGGATGCGGGTGGCGTGAAGCGTGCTGCCTTGTTTCGCGAGCGGCTCTTGCAAGTACTGGGTCGTCCCGTGCGCATGGGCTTTGTTGAAAAATATCGCAGTGCCGGATTGCTCAGTGGTGAGCTGCTGGTGGGGGAGGTTGCGGGACGTCAGGTGCTGCTGTTTGATGATTTGATCAGCAGTGGTCAGACGCTGGTACGTGCTGCGACTGCCTGCCGTACTCAGGGCGCCGCTAGCGTGTGGGCGGCTGCGGCCCATGGGCTGTTCAATGTCGATGCCTTGCAGCGGCTGGGTACCGGGCCGATTGATCGGATTTTTGTCAGCGACAGCGTCAACGTCATGGGGCTTGCGGGTACACCGCTTGAGATCAAGCTTGAGGTGGTGAGTTGTGCTGTATTGTTTGCCGAAGAGATCCGTCGCTCTCACGAAGGTGGATCCATCGTTGCGCTGATGCAGTCCTGATGCTGCTGCGCGAGCGCCAACCAGTCCATGGCGCGTTGTATCCACGGGCTCGGTTGTATATAGGCGATGTCATCTAGGTGACGTATCGCGATGCGCGCACGTATGCCAGCGCGCAGCGACTGATAGAAATGTACCAAGGCTTTGGGTGGCGTGTCTTGCAACTGTGAGAAATACGTGCGCAGCAGAACATCGGCTAGCGCAGGTGCATGCAAGCGCTCGCAGTCCAGCGCCAGAAACGCGATTTCATCCGCCGTATCCAGCGTACGCAGTTCGCGCGAGAACTCGAGACAATCAATCACTGTGATGTCGTCGGTAATGCAGACATGCTCGGCACGTAGATCACCATGACCTTCGACGATATGCCCGTCACGGATACGTGTATCGAACCACGCGGCCCGCAATTGAAGGACAGATCGCTGCGCATGACACAGAGCCCGTATTTTGTCCGACGGCAGGATTTGGGCATGCCCGAGCAGCGCCCGCTCATTCCTGTCGATTTCCGCTTCAAGCGATGCGCGCCACGTATCAGGATCCGGCCATAGCTTTGGCAGATGTCGATGAAAATCAGCGATGCGCGCGCCTACGCGCTGCATGACAGCGGCATCGGCAGCACCACGCGTCAGTGCATGGGCCAGCATGCCGGTCTCGGGCAAGCGTCGCATTTTCACTAAACAATCGATGCGTTCCTGCGAATCGCCAAAGCACAGTTTGCCATCGGCATCACATGAGAGTGCCTCCACGCTCAGGTACACCGCCGGTGCGAGACGCCGGTTCAGACGCAGCTCATCATGACAATAAAAACAACGCGTATCGACCGACCGAAAACCCACATAGTCAGTACACACCGGCTTCTTGAGTTTGAATACGCGGTCGCCGGCCAGAAAAACCCAGGACATGTGCGTTTCGATCACGTCGACCTGCGTGACACCTGCGCCATTGCTATCGGGTCGATGTAAAAAATCGAGTGTGGCTTGGATGGAAGCAGATATGATCGTTGTGCAGCTTTCAGAAAACGCAGACCTAGTCGCGCCGTCGCGGTACGATGTGCGTGCACAGCATTGATGAACGGTGGCGGAAGAAACGCTGCTTGGTGCTTTCAACGACGAACAAGTAGCTGATCAACAGCAGTAGCAGCACACCGAAAAAGCTCACAGGCGGTGGTGTAAAACCGAAGTAGGCACCCGGGGTTGTGTAGGGTAAAACAATGGCCAGCAACACCACCGTGATGGATGAGGCGATCAGCAGCGGATGCGGTCGACTTCTCAAGGGATTGCCGCGCGTGCGAATCACAAAAATCACCAGTACCTGTGTGCAGAGCGATTCAATGAACCAGCCCGTTTGAAACAAGGCCTCGTTGGCATTGAAAAGCCTGGGCAGTATCCAGAATGTGATCAAATCAAATGCCGAGCTGACCGGGCCAATCACCCACATGAAGTCGCGTACCAAGCTAATGTCCAGCGGCAGCGGGCGATTCAATTCCGCGTTATCAACGGCATCAAAAGGTATTGCGACCTCCGACAGGTCATAAAGGATATTGTTGAGCAGTATTTGTACGGGCTTCATCGGCAGGAAGGGCAGAAACAATGCTGCGCCAGCCATGCTGAACATATTGCCGAAGTTCGAGCTGGTGCCCATCATCAGGTACTTCATCACATTGCCGACGGTGCGACGTCCCTCAAGTACCGCGAGCTGCAACACCTTCAGGTCCTTTTGCAGCAAGATGATGTCGGCGGCGGCTTTGGCAATATCCACGGCCGTATCCACCGAGAGTCCCACATCAGCGGCCCGCAAAGAGGGAGCGTCATTGATGCCGTCACCCAGATAAGCCACCACATGACTACGCGCTCTGAGTGCATCAATCACGCGACTCTTTTGTGAGGGATTGAGGCGGCAGAAAAGATTCGCTGTTTCAGTCAGTGCCTGCAGCGCAATGTCATCAAGCTTCTCAATGTCGGAACCTAAAACGACAGCCTCAATCGGCAGCTGCAGCGCATGAAAAATATGCTGGGTAACGCGCTCGCTATCGCCTGTCAGTACCTTGATCGAGATGCCGGGCGTTGCAAGCGCCCGCAGTGTGTCAGCTGCGCTGGCTTTGGGTGGATCAAGAAATGCGGCAAAGCCAGTCAGCACCAGCGCTGATTCATCATCAACGACCGCATGCGGATGATCGGGTGGAACTGCTTTGCTGGCAATCGCAAGGACACGGAAGCCTTCATCTTCGAGCGCATCGCAGGTGGCGCGTACCTTCGCGAATGCGGCATCATCCAGCAACAGTGTATTGCCCGCGTTCTCGTAATACAGACAGGCACGCAATACCTCGGCCGGCGCACCCTTGACCACCAGCGTACGCACGGAATTTTTTTCCAGTAGCACGGAGACTCGCCGGCGCTCGAAATCAAAAGGCACTTCGTCGATCTTGCGCCAGACACGTGTGTCTATCGTTTCATGTTCGAGAATGGCGACGTCCATGGGATTGTGCAAGCCGCTTTCAAACCAGCTGTTTAGATAGGCAAGCTCGAGCACGCGCGCGCTATCTGCGCCAATCGCATCGACATGTGACTGCATGCTGATCTTCGCTTCGGTCAGGGTGCCTGTTTTGTCGGTACACAGCACATCCATCGCGCCCAGATCGGAGATGGCAGTTTGCCGTTTCACGATGACCTTCTCGCGCGCCATGCGCAAGGCACCGCGCGCTAGCGTCACCGACACCACCATGGGCAGCAGCTCGGGTGTGAGTCCGACAGCCAGTGCCAATGCAAACAAAAAAGATTCCGCCCAAGGTTTGTGCGAGAGCAGACTCATCAGCAGCACGACCAGCACCATCAGCATGGTCAATCGCATGATCAATGCATTGAAGCGCCGCGTGCCAATATCGAAAGCCGTGAGTGTCGCAGGCTGTCCCAGATGTCCTGCGATGCTGCCCATCTCGGTGGCAGCCCCGGTACGAACGATCAGCAGTTTTGCGCTGCCGGACAACACGGAGGACCCCATGAACATCGCATGGGTCGCGCTTTGTATGTCGCTGGCATCGGCGTGCATCTCTATGCGCTTCTCCGACGGGCCGGATTCACCGGTCAGCACCGATTGGTTCACGAAGCAGTCGCGTGCTTCAATCACGATGCCGTCGGCGGGTACCAGATCGCCGGCCTTCAGCAGCACCAGATCGCCGGGCACGAGCTCGGTCAGCGGGTTGGACTGTTCAGTGCCTTCGCGCAGCACACGCGTAGACAGCGCAATCGATTGACGCAGCATCTCGGCCGCGCGCTGTGCGCGATGCTCTTGCGCGAAATCCAGCGTCACGCTCAGCAACACGATTACGTTGATGATGAAATTGGTGAATTCGCCCAGCAGCGCCGACAGGGTGCTCGCCACAAGCAGAATCAGCACCAATGGATTGCGGAAGTGACCAATGAATTGCAGCCACACGGGCGGCGTGCGTGTCTCGACAAAACGGTTAGGGCCCCATTGTTGGAGCAGCGTGGCCACTTGCGCGCTACTCAGGCCCTGCTGCAGATCCGGTGGTGCGGGTGGCGTTTGCCACCACAAGTCGGATGCAGCGGCAGGGGCGCCGGTCCGGGTGCGATCAGCGCTGCGGATCATGGGTCTATCCCTGTTATTTGAGGGTGTCGGAGACGTCGACCTGACCCCAAAACCACGTAGAATTGCTCTATGGCAAGTAATGGGCTGTCATGGCATCGGTGGGGCAGGTCCATGACCGATACTGCGGGTTTTGCGGGGTAGCGGTTTGCCAATTCGCAATGTCTTGCACCCTGGCCGTAGATCTGTAAACGCAGGGCAATAGACCGATTGCAAAGCGCATGAGCCAACGATCCAAAGCGACCCGAACGATGTCAGGAAATTCAACAATGCCGAACCTCAGTGCAAATTTGTCGAAGCGCATGCCTGTCTCTGGTATCTGCCGTCGCGTGATCCAACAAGCCGGTGGACTAGGCACAGCGCTCGTCTTGACTCTGCTGGCGCTGAGCGTGCCGGCGCTCGCAGTCGACAAGCAGATCGTCATCAAGTTCAGCCACGTGGCCGCCATGGGCACGCCCAAGAGCAAGGCCATCGAGCATTTCAAGCAACTCGCCGAGCGCAATACCGCTGGCAAGGTAAGGGTGGATGTCTATCCCAACAGCACGCTCTATAAAGACAAGGAAGAACTGGAGGCGCTGCAGATGGGGGCGGTGCAGATGCTGGCCCCGACCCTGTCCAAATTTGGTCCTCTGGGCATACGCGAATTCGAGGTCTTCGATCTGCCTTTTCTATTTGATGACCGGGCGGCGCTGCGACGTGTGGTGGACGGGCCGGTCGGGCAACGGCTGTTCGGCATTCTCGAAACCAAGGGCATTCGGGGTCTGGCTTATTGGGACATGGGTTTCAAGATGATGTCGGCCAATCGCCCGATTCGCGCGCCAGCCGATATGCGTGGCCTGAAAGTGCGCATACAAGGATCCAAAGTCATTGACGAACAAATGCGCACGCTTGGCGCCCTTCCGCAGGTGATGTCTTTTTCCGAGATGACCCAGGCCTTGCAGTCGGGTGTGGTGGATGGCGCTGAAAACCCGCCGCTGAATTTTTATTCACAAAAGGTGTACGAGGTGCAAAAGCATCTCGCCGTGACCGAGCATGGCTATATGGGCTTTGCCGTGATCGTGAACAAGCGGTTCTGGGACGGGCTGCCACCCGATATTCGCTCCGGTCTGGAAGCCGCACTTGCCGAAGCCACCCGAATGAACAACACACTGACCGAGCGCGAAAGTGTCGAGGCGATGCAGGCGATCGACAAGACCGGTAAAACCACGATTTACAAGCCAACGCCCCAGGAAATGGCACAGTGGCGTAAGGCGCTGCTGCCTGTCCACAAAAAAATGGAAGAACGTATCGGCAAGGATTTGCTGGCCTCCGTCTATAAGGCGCTCGGTAAAGCGCCGGATCAGCGATAGCCATCGAAGCATTGAAATACAAGAAACATAAAACACAACGACAAAGAACACAGCCACATCAAACACAGCCACATCAAACACAGAAACACGCAATACAAGAATCAAATCAATCACATTAACGACTTACGAGAGGAGATGAGTTCATGGATCTGGGAATCAGCGGCAAGAATGCACTGGTATGCGGTGCCAGCAAGGGATTGGGACGTGCTTGCGCAGAGGCGCTGGCGAAAGAGGGCGTAAACGTCACGCTGGTGGCGCGCAATGCGGCAACACTGGAGGCCACCGCGAGTCAAATACGCCAGCTCGCCGGCGCTAAGGTGACTGTCACCGTGGTGGCCGCCGATATCACCACGCCCGAAGGTCGCAAGCAAGCGCTGTCCGCCTGTCCGCAGCCTGACATTCTGGTCACCAATGCCGGTGGCCCGCCGCCGGGTGATTTCCGCAATTGGGAGCGCGAGCAATGGATCGCCGCCGTTGATGCCAACATGCTCACCCCCATCGAACTCATACGCGCAACGGTCGATGGCATGATGGGACGCGGTTTTGGTCGCGTCATCAACATCACCTCCAGCGCAGTGAAAGCACCAATTGACATTCTGGGCCTGTCGAATGGCGCGCGCGCCGGACTGACCGGTTTCATCGCCGGCGTCTCGCGTACCACGGTGCACAAGAACGTCACCATCAACAATCTGCTGCCCGGTCCGTTTGAAACCGATCGCCTGTGGGCGACCTTCGATGCTGCAGCCAAATCCACCGGCAAGGATCTTGATTCACTGGTGGCAGCTCGCCGGGATTCGAATCCTGCAAAGCGTTTCGGCACACCCGCCGAGTTCGGTGCTTTCTGTGCTTTCCTGTGCAGTGCGCACGCCAGCTACATGACCGGGCAGAACATTCTGCTCGATGGCGGCGCTTATCCCGGCACCTTCTGAGCGAGGAGTTTCTGAGCGGGCCCGCCAGCGCAGGCTGCAGCGCTTTTCCGATCTCGGTCATGCGAGTGATCACGCGTTTTCTGTTCCTGGTTTTTCTGGGGCTGCTCTCTGGGGCGGCCCTGGGGGATCCTGCCGACCATATTCTTGACCGCGCCTATGTCGTTGACGAGAGTGGCAGTCTGACGCTGGATGAAATTCGCCAGATGCCCGTGCAACGCTACGAAGGTGTACTCAGTCGCGGCTTCACCGAGTCAGCCACCTGGATACGCATCACGGTCGCGCCGGTACCAGGAATCCGTGCCGGCGAGCCGCTGGCGGTCAGGGTGCGTCCTGTCTATCTGGATGAGATCCGACTCTTTGACCCCCTCGACACCAGCGGTCGGGTACGCATCGCGGGTGACCGCACCGAATGGAAGGCCAGTGAATTCAAATCACTCAACCACGGCTTTCTGATCCCTGCATACGATGCCCCGCGCGATATCTGGTTGCGGCTCAAAACGACCAGCACCAGCCTGATTCATGTGCAGGTGCTGACCATGGACGAGGCGCAGCATGCCAACCGCATGCAGGAAATGGTCTATGGGCTGATGATGGGGACGCTGCTGCTGTTTTTCCTGTGGGCAGTGCTGCAATGGTCCTTGCAGCGGGAAGTGCTGATGGCGGCTTTTACAGTGAGTCAGCTGGCAGCCATTGCTTACGCGCTGGTATATGTCGGCTACGCGCGCCTGATTGGCAGCGAGTACTTCAGCGCTATCGTGATCGACAGATTCTCTTGCGTGGTCTACTGCACCTATGTGGTGGTCGGTCTCGTTTTTCACTACTTCATGCTGCGCGAGTTCAAGCCATGGATGCCCGGGCTGCGGCTGTTGGTGGCGGTGGGCATCCTGGCTTTTGTAGTCGAGATGGGCTTGCTGGCCATAGGAAGAACGCTGCCTGCATTACGGCTGAACCTCATGATGGTGGCGGTGAGTCCCTTGCTGCTGACGGCGATCAGTTTCACCTGCCGTGCATGGTCATCCGTGGCAGAGGATGACAGACCCGTGATTCCGAAATGGATGCTGGCCGGGTTTTACTCGCTGCTGGCCTCGGCACTGATGGCGGCCTCATCACCGGCGCTGGGATTTGCCAGGGCGCCCGAGTTCAACCTCCACATGTTTCTGATCCACGGCCTCATGACCGGCGTGATCCTAATCGTGTTGCTGCAGTTACGCGCCTATCGTATCGAAGCATCTCGCAACCGCGCTTATCTGCGCGCCCGATCGGCGGCGCAACAAATCGAGATCGAAAAGCAGAAGTCTCAGCTGCAGGGGCGTTTCATGCAAATGCTGGCGCACGAGGTCAAGACCTCGCTGTCGGTACTGCATATGGTGTTCGGCGTCTCCCGGCTCAACCCCGAAATGCTCGAACACGGCCGCCGCACGGTGAACAACATTAACCAGCTGATCGAGCGATGCCTGCAGGCCGAGAAGTTCGACGACGATGAAATTATTTCTCATTTTGAAAACTTTCCCCTCAACGCACTCATCGAAGAGGTGCTCTCCAAGCAGCCCGACCGGGCAAGGATCAGCGTCCAGCAGGACGGGACCGCCATGGTGAACAGCGACTGGCAGATTTTCAAATCAGTGCTATCCAACCTGGTCGACAATGCATTAAAGTATTCGTTGCCGGAGAGCACTATCTTGCTCACAGTGAAGTCCGCGCCACTGGGCGATCGGGCCGGCTGCGAGATCAGTGTCGAGAACCTGGTTCAGTCGAGCCCGGGTGCTACAGGTTTTCCGGACCGTGACGAATTATTCAGGAAGTACTACCGCGCCGATGGCGCCCGCAAGCATTCCGGTTCGGGCTTAGGCCTTTATCTGGTCGCCAACTTCATGCGGCTGTTGAAGGGCGACGTCAGGTACGAGCCACTGGAGAAAAGTGTCAGGTTTACCGTATGGCTGCCAAGCTAAACATTACTGTCGTCGAGGATCATGATGCGCTGCGCGCCGTGACCATTGAGGCCCTGCGCCAGCAGGGTCACAAGGTGCAGGGTATCGCCTGTGCCGAGGCAATTGACGACGAGGCTGCGAGCGCCCCCTCGGACTTGTTCATCATCGATCTCAATCTGCCGGGCGAAGATGGCTTGTCCCTGTCCAAGCGCATACGGCGCGGCAATCCCCGCGCCGGGATCATCATGGCCACCGGCCGCACGCATGTGGGTGATCGCATTGCCGGCTACGAAAGCGGTGCGGACGTCTATTTGTCCAAGCCGGTCGAAATGGAAGAATTACTGGCAGCCGTCTCGGCCGTCAGTCGCCGGGCTGATTTGTGGCAATCCCGGCCGCAGGTCGATGGCGAAGAATGTTTCACCGTCGATTCGCGGTCACTGACTCTGTCCGGGCCGAAAGGCGCGACCGTGATCTCGACCAGCGAGTTGCGGATGCTGATCGCGTTTTCGACCAGCCATGCCCGACAGCTGGAGTACTGGCAGATCATGGAGTTGCTCGGGCACACGCCCGACGATTTCCGCAAGGCCAGCCTGGAGGTCAAGATCGTGCGTCTGCGCAAAAAGCTGGTGCAGGTCGGCGCCGACCTCAACTGCCTGCGCTCGATACGGCTGGTGGGGTATCAGCTCTGCATACCTTTGAAGATTACCTGAGGCCAATCAGGCCGCTGACGGCGTTAGCAGTACCTTGCCGCATGTTTCCTTGTTATGACGATCCCGGATGAGTCGGCAGATGCCGGTCCGATTGTTTTGCATCAGCGTTTCTCAAACGAGCCAGTTTTCCGCCACCACGCCGGGATACTTGTCAAAATCCTTGAGGTTATTGGTCACCACGGTGACCGACAGTGCTTTCGCATGAGCGGCAATTAACTTGTCCAGGTGGTCTTTCTTGCTATCTCGCGTTGCCCGTCGGATCGGGCCATAGGCTGCTCCGGCAAACTGGTCGAACGGCATGACGGGGATATCTTCAACCAGTGATGAGAGATTTTCAGCTTCGCGCGTGGGATCTGACGACACCGAGACGCCGTAGCTCAGTTCAGCAAACGTTATTGCTGACATGACAACCTCGCCGACATAGCATTGCGCAAATCGGTCGGCAACTTGTGCGGGCTGATTTTTCATCAGATAGATGCACATGTTGGTATCAAGCATGTACTTGGGTGTCACAGCGGATCTCGCTCTGCCTGCTCATGCTCGCCCCTGCCTTCCGCCAAAAACTCGGGCGAGAACCGCGCAAATTTGTCGAGCACGTTACCCAGCGTTCTTCTAGCGGGCCTTATGCGAATCTCTTCGCCCTCACGTTCGATTTCCAGTTCAATATCCGTGCGCTCATAGGCAAGGTCGGATGGAATCCGAACCGCCTGAGAGTTACCGTTTTTGAAAATCTTCGTGGTGTGCATCGCCTTATCCCTCATGCCAAAACCTAAAGGAATTTAGCGCACCCTCGAAGCAAAGTAAACACACGGATGTACAAAAGTGGCGGAAACTTATTTTTTAAAGCCACTGCGATCACCGCGGCTGATACCAAACCCCAGCCCCCATCCCATGCCGTTGCAGCTGGCCCTGGTGGACCAGCTTTCTGAAATGCAGTTTCAGGGTATTGCGGTTACTGCCCGTCAGGCGTATCGCATCGGCCATGGTCACCCGGCCATGCTCACGAGCCAGATCCACGATGGCTGAGGAGAGCTTGGGCAGGGCAGAGAAAATCTGTTTCTCGCGCTCGAGCTTGCTGTACAGGTGGCGGACCTGGTCGGCCAGCGCCGACAGGAAGAAGCCTATCCACGGCTCCCAGTGCGGATTGCCGCTTTCCATACCGACCAGCGTGCGGTTCAGCGCGTGGTAAAAATTGTCTTTGTCTTTTTCAAGTACCGCTTCCAGCGAGCCATAGGCGACATGCGAGTAGCCTGCCTGCAGCAGCAGCAGCCGCGCCAGCAGCCGTGCCATGCGACCGTTACCGTCCTGAAAAGGGCGCATCCCCATAAACGAGGCCGTAAACACCGTCACCGTCAGTAGCGGATGCAGGGTGGGTTCGCTGCGCTCGCGTGCCAGCCAGGCCAGCAGGGCAGCCATCTGGTCGCCGACATTGGCCGGCGGAGTGGACTGCAACACGGTGGCCGTGCCGGATTCCGGGTGGGTGATCAGCGGATTATTGGCCGAGACCTTGTACTTGCCCACATGCCAGGCATCCTTGGCTGAGTGGCCCAGCAGCACGCGGTGCAAGTCATTCACATCGTCCTCGGTCAGGCGACCGGAGGGCACCAGCGCCAGCACGCGGCTGAGCGCTTCGTAATATCCAACCGCCTGCTGCTCATCGGAATTGAGCACGCCGGCTTCGGTTTGGTGGGCCAGCAAAAGTTCATCGACTTCATGATCGGCCAGAGGCTCGGCAACGAGGTCGTCCAGTCCGGCGAATTCTTGCGGCAATTTTTGGCCAGACGGTGGCGAGCTCTGACCGGCATTCGGCGAACTCATGCCGCTGGCGGCTTGTTCTGTGTCATCGGATTCATGGTCTGCAGAT
>Ga0194133_10004837_pt1 | contig 17601 bp, 13 predicted proteins | sample TA2KigOf40mmetaG_FD_155448 | JGI IMG/M metagenome (GOLD analysis project Ga0194133, IMG submission 155448) | Freshwater microbial communities from Lake Tanganyika, Tanzania - TA2015055 Kigoma Offshore 40m | ecosystem: Environmental > Aquatic > Freshwater > Lake | place: Tanzania: Lake... | reverse complement strand
CCACACCCTGCCGCGGCTCGTCAGTCCCAAGGTGCTCGGCTACCGCACCACCCTCGAGGACGCGTTCCCCTGGGCCGCCGTCGATCTGCGACCCTAAGAGCCCGCGCCAAACCGGGCCGGAACTAGCGCCTGCTCAAAGCCCGAGGATCGCCCGCAGCACCGCCGCCAGCAGATCGATCGGGCTGCCGGACGAAGGCTGACTCGGCTGACCAGGCTGGCCCGGTTGCCCCGGCTGGCCCGGTTGGCCGCCTTGGCTGGAACTGGAGGCGGAGGAACTCGACTGGCTGGAAGCGCTCTGGCTACCCGGCTGTCCCGGACGCCCCGGTTGACCCGTTGGCGGCCGTCCCGGTTGGCCCGGCTGCCCTGGCTGCCCCAAGCCGGCAAGCGGCGTCGGCGTGCCCAAATCCCGCCCCTGCCCCTCCTGCCCGCCCCGGCTGGGCGTACCCTGCTGGTCCGCCCCGGGCGCGGAACCCGCGGGCCGTCCGCTGCCGGAATTGCCGTCCGGGCCGTCGTCCCGGCCATACGGGTACTTGTCCTGCGCGTTGGGAATGCCGTCCCCGTCGATGTCCGGGTCCTGGGCATTGGGGATCCCATCCCCGTCCATATCCCCGTCCGCCGCGTTTGCCGTGCCATCCCCATCCAGGTCACCACCCGGACCATCGCGGCCATTGCCCGCGCCCCCGGGCCCGGACGGATCGGGATTAGTCCCGTAACGGTACTCATCCTGGGCGTCCGGCACCCCATCTCCATCGCTATCCTCGTCCCGCTCGTTGGGGATGCCGTCCCCGTCCATATCGGGATCCTCCCGATTGGGAATGCCGTCCCCGTCGAGGTCCCCGTCGGGACCGCTACGACCGTCCGCGGAAACCCTCGCCAGGGCCTCAGTGCCCCGGCCGCCGCCCTGACCATCCCCGCCGCGGCCGAACACGCCGGAGAAGGTGAAGCGCACGTGATCGACCTGGCTGGAGCCGAGCGAGGCGCGGTGCTTGATCGCCGCGTCGCGCACGACCTCCATCTCGATCCGGCGCCGCCGGGCCTCCTCAGCGTCCGCCATCGGGCCGAACAGGCAGGTCAGATTCTCGTGCCGGTAGCGCACGTACCAGCCCTCATCGCTGGGCCCGAGCCCCGTGATGTTGATGCCGCCGTGACGCTGGCGGAACTCGTCCGCGGGCAGATTCCACAGGTCCTCGATCGCGGAGACCGGGTAAATCAGCGTGGTGGCCCGCCCGACGCCGGGGAGCACCGCGCAGGCCAGCAGCAGGAGGAAGCGTAGGAGCGCCATCGCGAGGAACGTCAGAGGCCCGACGGAATGACCCGGCCTTTTTCCGTGCGGTTGGGGCCGCCCTTGTTCACCGGGCCCTTGCCGCCCGTGCCGGTGCCCTTCTCGTAGTCCTGCGTGTTCACGTTCGCGACCTGCTGGGTGCCGACGACGGCAGGGCTGCGGGGCTGCTGGGGAATGCGCATCGCCTGATCGCCGATGGCCATCGCGGTCGGCCGGGAGGGGCCCTTCCCATCGGGAGCCGGCGCGGCGGCCTCACCCTTCAGTTCCGCGACCTGGATGCCCTGGGCCTGATCCCCGGCCCCGGCCGCGGGCTTCTCCTCCTCCTTGCCTCCCGCGCCGCCCGCCTGATTCGCCTCGGGCTTGCCTTGACCGCCCGGCCTTCCCGGCGCGCCTCCGGTGCCCTCGCCGGCCGCCTCGTTGCCGTTCGGTCCCGGCGGCTGGCTGGCGCCGCCCACTTTGTCCGTCCGGGCCTGTTCATCGCCCGGCAACTCAAAGTCCCCGATCATCCCGATCGCGGACCGCTTCTCGGGCGCGTGCGCGGAGCCGTCCAGGAGCGCCGGGTCGGGCAACACGCCCCGGGCCCCCGCTGCGCCCCGGGGCGAGCCGGGACGGGCGGCTCCGCCCGCATCGGCCGCGAGGAGCGGGGCCAACGCGAAGCCCGCCAGCACCACCCCGCAGAGCACGAGTGGACGCACGGAGGTCATTTCTGGTCGGAAGGAACGTTGCAGATCACAGTCACGACCGGTGGCGGCGTGCCCGCCCTCACTTGCAGGAGCAGGTTGATGTCACGGTAGCCCTTGCGCCGGCCAATCACCTCGTAGTCTCCGGGCAAAATGCGCATCACCTCGGAGTCGAACTTCTGCGGCGCCCGGAAATTGGTGATCTGGACCCAGGTGCTGCCGTCCGACTTGAAGGTCACGTCCACCGGCTTGTTCTGCTCCATCAGCACCGTGTGCAGTTGCTGGACCCGGTCGCTGTTCACAAGGTAGGACGGCTTCACGGCCATCGCCTCGTTGAAGCGGCGGATGGCCCCCTGGAAATCCGACCGGTTGGCCAACTGCTCCGCGGCCTCGATGTACTTCTGGTACTGCAGCAGCGCGCGGATGACCGTGCCGATCCGGGTGTAGCCCTCCTTCGCCTCGGCGTGATCCGCGTCCAGCTTCAGGGTCTCGCTGTAGGCCTCGCGCGCCTCGGACCACTGGTAGGCCTTCTCGTAGTCGAAGGCCTTCGCGAGGGCCTTCTGCACCGCCTCCTGGTGCGCGTTGGCGCGGGCCGTCTTCAGCTGCGCCTGCACCTCGGTGTTCTGGGGGGTGACCTTGAGGGCGTTCTGCAGCTCGGTGATCGCCCGGTTCCAATCGCGCGCCTGGATCGCCTCGTTCGCCGCCGCCTTGGCGGCGGCGAAGCGGGTCTCCTTCTCCAGCCGCGCCGCCCGCGATTGCCCCTCCTGCGCCGCGGCGGAAAACCCGTCCAGCGCGAAGGCCTGCTTGTAGGCCTCGGCCGCCTCCTTGAACTGCTTCTGCTGCTCCAGCTTCGCCCCCTGCTGCAGCAGGGCGTGGACGCGGTCGATATTCTCGGCCCGCTTCAGGCCCTGCACGGCGGCCTCCAGTCCGGGGGACTTGGCGAGGGCCTGCTCAAACGCCTGGCGGGCGGCGGACTTCTCCCCCGCCGCAAGCGCGCGTTGGCCATCGAACAGGCGGGCCTTGACGAAGGTGGCCAAGGCCTCCTCGGCGCGCTTGAGCTGGGCGAATCCCGCGTCGAACTGCTTCTTGGCCCCGGCGAAATTGCCATCGGCGAGGAGCTTGCTGCCGGCACCGGCCGCCTCGAAGGCGGCTTCCAGCGCGCCCGGCGCAAGACTGCGGGCCAGCTCCAGTTCCTTGATGCGCAGCAGGATCGCGTCGTATCCCTGCCGCGCCTCCCCCTTGGCCTTCACGTTGCGGGTGAAGGATTCGATCTCGGGGTTCAACGCCTCGAACACGGCGAAAGCCCGGCCGAAGTCCCGGTTGCGCAGCAGCGCCTCGCCCTGCGTAAAGAGCCGCTCCATCGTGATGAGTTGCTCGATCTGGGAAGGATGGTCGGCCGGCACCCGGCGCAGCTCCTTCAGCGCCTTGCCCGCCAGCTCGAACGCCTGTTCCGCCTTGGCCTGGCTGATGAACGCGGAGTTGGCCTCGGCGATCGAGGGCGCACCCGCCACGGGTGCCGGCGCCGGGGCAAACACCTCCGGCCCCAAAAACAGCTTGAGCCCGCGGATGACCAGCCCCGCCGCCAAGAGCAGCGCGAACGCGCCGCCCAGGGTCCAGCCGATCAGTCGCGGCCACGAGGGGCCACGGCGGGCCGGCTCCTTGCCCGCTTCCGGATTCCAGTGAATGATGCGGCGCCGCTTGGGGCCGCCGGGGGATTCCTCGACCATAGGTGACGGTGGGTTCAGACGTGGGGGACGCGTGAAGGTTAGCGCTGACGACTCCAACTCCCCGCGGGGCTCCGGGGACTGGGGGACTGTGGAAGGAATCCTCCAAAACGCAAAGGGCTTCGCGGGCCCCGTCGCGACGCCGGAAACTTGCGTCTGCCGCACTCGTCCCTTCCGTCACCGCATTCCCGCTATGAACTCCCGGCTCGCCCTCGCCCTGCTTGCCCTCGTCCTCCTGCTCGCCGGTTGCTATCAGGTGCCGGTCACGGGCCGGCGCGCGATGAACCTGGTCGACGACAAGGAGGTCACCAAGATGAGCGTGGGGATGTTCGAGGACCTGAAGAAACGCTACCGGCCCTCCCGCAACCAGGCCCATCAGGCGCAACTCCAGCGGGTCGGCTCCCGGCTGGCGAAGGTGGTCTTCTGGGATATGCCGGACGCGGACTGGGAATTCGTCGTGTTCGACAATCCGCAGATCAACGCCTTCGCGATGGCGGGCGGGAAGGTGGGCGTGTTCACCGGCATTTTCCGCATCGCCAAGACCGACGACCAGCTGGCCTCGGTGATCGCCCACGAGATTGCCCACGTCACGGCCAAGCACGTGCACGAGAAGCTCTCCCGGGAATTGGCGGTTTCCACCGTGGGCACGGTGGGCGTGATCGGTGGCCTCGCCGGCGGCGCGTCCGGCTTGGCCGTGGACGCCCTTGCCCAAGTCTACGGCCTCACCACGGGCATCGGCGGCTTCGCCTTCGACCGGGAAAAGGAGCGCGAGGCGGACTACGTCGGACTGATGTATATGGCCCGGGCCGGCTACGACCCGCAGGCGGCAGTCCAGGTGATGGAGGCCCTCGAGGCCGAGACCGGCAAGGACCCGATGCCGCCCGCCCTGCTTTCAACCCACCCCTCCCACCCCGAGCGGATCCTGAAGCTGATGGACGCGATGCCCAAGGCGCTGGAGGAACGATCCCGGAGCGGCCAGGTGGCCAATCCGATCATCGTCCGCTGACCCGGCGCAGGCGCGCGCCCCGCCGGGTCGGTCGGCTCAAGGCTGCTTGGCCTGCTTCTTCTTGGGCGCCTTGTTGGCCCCGCCACCCGTGCGGCCGAGCCACTCCGGCGGGATCTCGGCCGGGACCTTCAAGTCCCGGCGCAGCTGCGCCAGTTGCCCCTCCAACTGCTTCCGCGCGGCGGCGTAGGCCGGATCGCCAAGCACGTTGCGCAACTCGCGCGGATCCTTCTCGGTGTCGTACAGCTCCCAATAGTCGTCAGCCGTGCCGAAGAAATGCACGAGCTTGTAGCGGTCGGTGACGACCCCGTAGTGCGGCCGCACCCGGTGCGGTGTCGGCCATTCGAAATACTGGTAATAGAAGGCCGTCCGCCAGTCCGCCGGGCGGTTGCCCGCGAGGATCGGCCGCAGGCTCCGGCCCTGCATCTCCGCCGGCGCCGGCAAGCCAGCCGCATCCAGGAAGGTCTGCGCGAAATCGAGGGTCGAGACCAGGTCCTTGCTCACCCCGCCCGCGCGGCTCACCCCGGGCCAGCGGACCAGCAGCGGCGTGCGGAGCGACTCCTCGAAGATCCAGCGCTTGTCGAACCAGCCGTGCTCCCCCAGGAAGAATCCCTGGTCGCTCGAATAGACCACAATCGTGTTCTCGGCGAGGCCCTCCTGCTCCAGGTAATCGAGCAATCGGCCGACACTGTCGTCAACCGCGCGCACCGTCCCGGTGTAGTCGTGCATATAGCGCTGGTAGCGCCAGCGGACCAGATCCTTGCCCTGCAGGTTGGCCGCCCGGAAACGGGCGTTGCGGGGCTCGTAATAGGCATCCCAGACCTTCCGCTGCTCGGGGGTCATATTCGGCGGAGGGTCAAACTTGGCGTCCCGGTCGGTGAAGGTCTTCTCCAGGGTCATATCCTGATCCCGCACGGCGATGCCGCGGTTCGCGTAATCATCGAACAGCGTGTCCGGCTCCGGATACACCCGATCCCCATCGGCGCCCAGATGGCGCAGGGCGGGGGCCCACTCGCGGTGCGGCGCCTTGTGCTGGGCCATCAGCAGGAACGGGCGGCTCTTGTCCCGCTGGCGCAGCCAGTCGAGGGAGAGATCGGTGATGATGTCCGTGGTGTAGCCCTCCGTCTTCACCTGCTCGCCCATCCGGATCATCGCCGGGTTGTAGTAGATGCCCTGCCCGGGGAGGATCTGCCAGAAATCGAAGCCGGTGGGATCGGACACGAGGTGCCATTTGCCGATCACGGCCGTCTGGTAGCCGGACTGGCGCAGGATCTTGGGAAAGGTCACCTGCGAGCCGTCGAAACGGGAGTTCGAGTTGTTCACGAACCCGTTCAGGTGGTTGTACTTTCCCGTGAGGACGACGGCGCGCGAGGGGCCGCAGATCGAGTTCGGGACGAGGGCGCGGTCGAACCGCATCCCGGACTTGGCCAACCGGTCGAGATGCGGGGTCTCCAGCAGGCGCCGGCCCTCGCCGTAGGCGCTGATGGCCTGGTAGGCGTGGTCGTCGGAGAAGATGAACAGGATGTTCGGGGCGCGCGGGGCGGCGGCCGGCGCGGCCGCGGCGATCGCGAGGCCGAGGGACAGGAGACCGGGGGTGGAACGGGTCATACGCACCGGGGATCTCAGCGCTTGGCCGACTGGGTGGCAAAGAAGGCCTTGGCCTCGGTCACCAGCCGGTTCGGATCCTCGGCGAAGGCCTTGCTGTCGGTCTCGGTCGCCATCACGCCCGACCAGCCGGAACGGCGGATCTCGGCGAACAGCCCGGTGTAATTCGACTGGCCACGGCCGATCTCGGTGTCGACCGGCGTCTTCTTCCCGTCGGCCGCCGTCTGCACGACCTTGTCCTTGAAGTGGATGTCATAGACGCGGTCCCCATAGCTGCGGAACACCTCCGCCGCATCGAATCCGGCGGCGGTGACCCAGCCCACATCGAGGCACACGCCGATGCGGCGGTCCCGCTTGGCGAGGATCGCACGGACCGTCGCGGGATCGCCGTAGACGCTGCCGGTGCCGTGATTGTGGATGGCCAAACGGATATCGTACTCCTTCACGAGCTCCTCAAGGTTGTCCCACTCCGCCTGATTGCGCGGCTCCACGATGATAACCTTGATCCCCATCAGCTTCGCGAACTCGAAGAGCTTGCGGTTCTCCTCCTTGTTCATCGAGGTCCCGTTCACCCCGAAGGTGTAGACCTGCAGGCCCTTGGCCTCGAGGATCGCCTTCTTCCGCAGCGACTCGGCGGCCGGACCCTTCGGGTCGATGTGCTTCCCGATCATTTGCAAGTGGGTGATGCCGTGCTTGGTCGCGAAGGCCACGACCTGGTCGAAGTCCATATTGCGGCAGGTCCAGGTCTGAAGGCCGAGGGTCGGCGCCGCGCGCAGGGCCACGGCCGAGAGGAGCAAGGCAGCGGCCAAGGCGGCCCGCCGCAGGAGGGGGGAAGCGGTGATCATAGGGGGAAGCCGGACCGTTGGGGTCACGCGCCCACGTGGCAAGCCCGCGCGCCCCCGGAGACCGGCCTTGCCTCATCATTACTCGCCCGGTCTCCTCCCCTGCCCCCTACCCGATGCCCTCCCGCTCCCCCGCCCTGCCCCGCCGCTCCTTCCTGCGCTCCGTTGGCGCCGCCACCCTCGCCGCGCCCTTTTTTGCCCGGAACGCCCACGCCGCCGCGCCCAGCCGCGTCCTGCGCCACGCCAGCTTCGGCGCGGCCGGAATGGCCTGGGCCGACATCCAGGCTATCACCAGCAATCCGTTCGTGAAGCTGGTCGCGGTGGCCGACGTCGACCTCGCGCGGGTGAAGCAGGTCAAGGAGACGTTCCCCGAGGTCCGGGTTTACCAAGACTGGCGGCAGTTGCTCGAGAAGGAGCAGGGCAACCTCGACTCGGTCAACGTCTCCACCCCGGACCATATGCACGCGCCCATCGCCCACGCGGCGATGCAGCTCGGCAAGCACTGCTACTGCCAGAAGCCGCTCGCCCACGGGATCCACGAGACCCGCGTCCTCACCCGCCTCGCCCGGGAGAAAAAGCTGGTGACCCAGATGGGCATCCAGATCCATTCCTACAAGGTGTACCGCCAAGCCGTCGCGGTCGTGCAGTCCGGCGTGATCGGCAAGGTGCGCGAGGTCCACACCTGGAGCAGCAAGAAGTGGGGCGACACCGGCCGGCCGCCGGAACGCCACGATCCGGTGCCCGCCACGCTCGACTGGAACCTGTGGCAGGGCGTGGCGGCCGAGCGGCCCTTCGTCGCGGGGCACTATCACCCCGGACAATGGCGCAAGCGGCTCGATTTCGGCACCGGCACCTTCGGGGATATGGGCTGCCACATCTTCGACCCGGTCTTCGAGGCCCTCGCCCTGACCTCGCCGCTCTCGCTCCGCTCGGAGGGGCCCGCGCCGGACGCCTGGAACTGGTCGGTCAACGCCCGCATCCGCTACGTCTTCCCGGGCACGGCCTACACCGAGGGCAAGACGGTGCCCGTCACCTGGTACGATGGCGACGAGCGGCCGCCGGCGGAGATCCGGGCGCTGGTCGCCGACCCCCGCGACGCCGCCAAGGCGAAGGGCGGGCGCAAGGCGGATCCGGACAGCCAGGGCTCGATCATCATCGGCACCAAAGGCGTCCTGCACGTCCCGCACATCGCCGCCCCGCGCCTGTGCCCGCTGGCGGATTTCCGCGACTATGTCCTGCCCGAACGGACGCAGGGGCACCACTGGACCGAATGGGCGGAAGCCTGCCTCAACGGCGGCCGCCCTGGGGCGAACTTCGACTATTCCGGCCCGCTCACGGAGGCCGTCCTGCTCGGCAGCGTGGCCGTGCGCTTCCCCGGCCAGGAACTGGCTTGGGACGGCCCGAAGCTCGCCTTCTCCAATGTCGCCGCCGCGAACACCCACCTGCGCCGGACCTACCGCCGCGGCTGGGAGGTAGCCGGGCTCTGAAGACCAAAGGATGGCGACGTTCCGGGAAGTCTGCCTCGACGGGCCGGTCGTGCTGCTCGACGCGGCGGCCGCCCAGGTGCAGGTGGGCCTGATCCAACCCTCCGGCGAAGCTGGCTGGTCCACCCCGCCGGGCGAATCCGGGGTCGCGGTCTTTCAAGCCCTGGAGGAACTGGGCGTGAACCCGTCGAAAGTCCGCGGCTGGATTTTCTGCGAGGGTCCGGGGTCGATTCTCGGCATCCGGACGGTCGCGATGGCCCTCCGCAGTTGGACCCTCCTTCACCCCGCGCCCGTGCATCGCTACCTCAGCCTCGCGGTGCTCGCGCACGCGCTCGGCGACCCCGCCGCCGGCATCATCGCGGATGCCCGCCGGGAGACCTGGCACCACCTGCGCCCCGGAGAACCCCTGCGCCGGCTGCCCACCCGCGATTTGCAACCGCCACTATATCTGCCCGCAACCTTCCGGACCTGGTCCACCCTGCCCCGCGGCGTGAAGGTCACGCCCTACGACTGGGCCCAATTGTTGCCCCGCGTCTGGGACGCGGACCTGCTACGGCCAGCGTCGGAGCCGGACGCATTTCTGCACGAGGATCCGATCTACGTCACGTGGACGCCCCGGATTCACCAAGCGTCCGCCCAGGACGCGTGAACGCGAGTGTCACTTGCCGATGCCGTGGGCGCGGAAGCCCAGGGCGCGGAGGCGGGGCAGGTCGAGGATGTTGCGGCCGTCGAAGAGGAAAGCCGGATGCTTCATCTCGGCCTGGATGCGGGCGAAATCGAGCGTCTTGAACTCGTCCCACTCGGTGACCACCGCGATCGCGTGGGCGCCGGCCGCCGCCTCGTAGGCACTCTGGGCCACGCTGAGCCGCGGCTCCTGGTTCCCCTTGCCCGCGACCTCCTCGAGGATCTCGTGCGCCGGCACCTTGGGGTCGTAAACGACCACGCGGGCCTGCTCCGCCAGCAGATCGCGGCACACCGCGATCGCCGGCGATTCCCGGGTGTCGTTGGTGTCCTTCTTGAAGGCGAAACCGAACACGGCGATCCGCTTCTCGGCGACCGTGTTGTAAAGTGAACTGACGATGCGCTGGGAAAACCGGTGTTTCTGCCAGTCGTTCATCCGCACCACGCTTTCCCAATACGCCGCCACCTCGGGCAGGCCGAAGTGCTCGCACAGGTAGGTCAGGTTCAGGATGTCCTTCTGGAAGCAGGACCCGCCGAAGCCGACGGAAGCCTTAAGGAACTTGGGCCCGATCCGCGAATCGCGGCCGATGGCGTGCGCCACCTCGTCCACGTCCGCCCCGGTGGCCTCACACAGCGCGGAGATGGAGTTGATCGACGAGATGCGCTGCGCGAGGAAGGCGTTGGCCACCAGCTTGGCCATCTCGGAGGACCACAGGTTTGTGGTGATGATCCGCTCGCGGGGCACCCAGTGAGCGTAGACATCCACCAAGGTCTGGATCGCCGCCTCGCCGCCCGGGGTCCGCTCGCCGCCGATCAGGACGCGATCTGGCGCCGTCAGATCGGCGACGGCGGTGCCCTCCGCGAGGAACTCCGGATTGGAGAGCACTTGGAAGGCATGCCCGCGGGAATTGGCGGCGAGGATGTCTTTGATCGTCTCCGCGGTCTTCACCGGGATGGTCGACTTTTCGACGATGATCTTCGGGCCGTTCGCGTGCTCGGCGATCGAACGGGCCACCGACTCGATGTACCGCAGGTCGGCCGCCCGGCCCGCGCCCACCCCGTAGGTCTTCGTGGGGGTGTTGACCGAGACAAAAATGATGTCCGCGTCGCGGATCCCCGCGGCCACCGCAGTCGAGAAGTGCAGGTTGCGGCCCCGCACCTGGCGCACGACTTCGTCCAGCCCGGGCTCGTAAATCGGCAGGGTGCCGGAGTTCCACGCCGCGATCCGGGCCGCGTTCAGATCGACGACCGTGACCTGGATGCCCGGCGCCTTGAGGGCGATCATCGCCATCGTGGGACCGCCGACGTAGCCGGCGCCAATGCAACAGATTTTCAATGCCATGCCCGCATCCAAAACCGGCCCTCGTGCGGGGGCCATCCCGAAAGCAGGAGGTAACTACGCCCTACGGCGGAGAAAACCCGTACGTCACGCCGGGTGCGGCGCGGCGGCCGGGGCGACCGGCTCAACCGAGGCCGGCTTCTCCGGCTGCTTTTTAGCGGCGGGCGGCTCGGCCTTCGGCGGCTGGCTCGACACCACCGGCGAACGCAGTTCCCCGAACTGGAGGATTTCCTGCACGTGCTTGCCGTCGATGGTCTCGTACTCAAGCAGCGCCTCGGCGATCTTGTCCAAGGCGTCACGATGCTGCGCCAGGATGTCCGTCGCCCGCTGGTACTGCTCCTCGATGATCCGGTGGATCTCCGTATCGATCTTGCGCGCCGTGTCCTCCGACACGTTCTCGTTGCGGGTGATCTCGCGCCCGAGGAACACGGTGTCGTGGGAATCCCCGTAAGCCACCGGCCCAAGGGGGCTCATCCCCCAATCGCAGACCATATGGCGGGCGATCTTGGTCACCTGCTTGATGTCCCCGGCCGCTCCGCTGGAGATGTCGCCCAGGACCAACTCCTCGGCGATCCGGCCGCCCAGGCCCATCGCGATCTGGCTCAGCATCCGCTTCTTGGCGTGGGTCAGGATGTCCTTCTTCGGGATGAACATCGTGCTCCCCAGACTGCGGCCGCGCGGGATGATGGTCACCTTGTGGACCGGCATCTGGCCGTCATCCAGCACCGCCTGCACCAGGGCGTGACCCGCCTCGTGGTACGCGGTCAGCTTCTTCTCCTCGTCGTCCATCAGGCGGCGACGCTCCCGGCCGAACTGCACCTTCTCGCGGGCGTCATCGACGTCGATCATCTCGATCTTCTTCTTGCCGCGCCGGGCCGCCAGGAGGGCGGCCTCGTTGAGGAGATTGGCCAGTTCCGCGCCGGAGAGACCCGGGGTCCCGCGGGCGATCACCTGCAGGTCAACGTTCTCGGCCAGGCTGACTTTCTTCGCGTGAACCCGGAGGATCTGCTCGCGGCCCACCAGGTCGGGCAAGTCGACGTAAATCTGCCGGTCGAAGCGGCCCGGCCGCAGCAGCGCGCTGTCGAGGACGTCCGGCCGGTTGGTCGCGGCGATGATGATGACCCCTTCAGTCGTGTCGAAGCCGTCCATCTCCACCAGGAGCGAGTTCAGGGTCTGTTCGCGCTCGTCGTTACCGCCGCCCAACCCAGCTCCGCGCTGGCGGCCGACGGCGTCGATTTCATCGATGAAGATCAGGCAGGGAGCACTCTTGCGGCCCTGCTCGAACATATCGCGGACGCGGCTCGCGCCGACGCCGACGAACATCTCCACGAAGTCCGAGCCGGAAATGCTGAAGAACGGGACATCCGCCTCGCCGGCCACGGCCTTGGCCAGGAGCGTCTTGCCGGTGCCCGGAGGCCCGACCATCAGAATGCCCTTGGGAATCCGGCCGCCCATCTTGGTGAACTTCTTCGGATCCCGCAGGAACTCGACCACCTCGGAAACCTCCTCCTTCGCCTCATCGCAGCCGGCGACGTCCGAGAAGGTGATACGATCGCGGTCCCGCGTCAGCAGCTTGGCGCGGCTCTTGCCGAAGCTCAGCGCCCCGCGCCCCGCCTGCCGCAGCTGCCGCACGAACAGGAAGTACAGCAGGCCGATGATGATGATGAAAGGGATGACCTGCGCCGCGATCGAGGTGAGCAGCGTCTGCGTCGGCTGCTCGGCGAAAACCTTGCTCTTGCTCAGCCGCTCGTGGGTGGCCTCCGTCACGCGGCCCGCCGCCCGGAAGTCCCGCCACGGGGCGTTCGCGTCCTTGCGGCTCTGCCCAACGATGACCATCCAGTCGCGGCCGCCGCTCGGATCCGAGCGGATCACCGCGGCCTTGCCGGGCTCCCGGTTGATCAGATTGTTTTCCGAACGCTCGACAACCTCTTGGATCGTAAGACTTTCCGGAGTTGAGCCCGTCTGGTTCGGCAGCATCAGCAGCGCGACCACGGCCGCCGCGAGCGCGAGCCAGAAGAACAGCATCTTCGGCTGGAAGCGTTCCGGCGGGAGATTCTTCAGGGGGCGGCGCGGCTTCTTGGAGTCGGAGTCAGACATCACAGGGTGGACTTTCACGAGACCGTGAGTGTTCCCCCGGGCTAAGTCAACGGGCCCGCCTTCGTTTTTTACCCCCCTCTGGCTCGGGGAATGCGTAGCGCAAAAACTTCCCGTCGGAAACCGCGAAGCCCGCCCGCCCCAAGCTCTGGCGGCACGGTCCGCCCCGCTGGAGCGCCGCCAACAGGACCGCGAACGCCTGCCGCGAGGGTTCCCCGGCCGCGGGGTGCCGCGCCAGCCAGCGGTGCAGGGCCCGGCGCCACAGGGCGGTCGGACGGCCCGCGAGACGCGCCAGATCGAGGCGACCATCACGACGGAGCGGCCGCAGTTCGTCCACCCATCGGCTCAGGGCGGCATCATCCTCGTCCAGCAACTGGCGGGAGAGGGTCGCGCCGGCCACCGCGTCCCGGCCGGCCGCCTGTTCCCAGCGCGGCAGCACCTCGTGCCGCAGGCGATTGCGAAAGTACCTCCCCGTGGCGTTCGAGGCGTCGACCCGCCACGGCAACCCGGCGGCGACGAGCAACCGGCGCAGTTCGGCCGCGCGGCACCCGAGCAGGGGCCGCAGGAAACGGCGGCCATCGCGGAACGTCTGCACCGGCCGCGGGGCCGCCAAACCCGCCGTGCCGCTGCCGCGCGCCAGCCGCATCAGCAGTCCCTCCGCCACGTCGTCCGCCTGCTGGCCCAGCCAGACGATCCGGGCGTGCCGCGCAAAGAAGGCCAGCCGCGCCTCCCGCGCCGCCGCCTCGCTGGCACCGCCCGCCGGGGCCCGCCAACGCCCGCCCCGGAACCGGATGCCCAGCGCCCGGCACCACCGGCGGCAGGCGTCCGCGTCCGCCCGCGCCGCCGCTCCCCGCAGGCCGTGGTTGAAATGCAGCGCCAGCAACTGCCGGCGCCGTTCAGGCCAATGCGCCCGCAAGGCCAGCAGCAGGGCCAGGGAGTCGGCGCCTCCCGAAAAGCCCACGCCCCACGTCTCGTCCCGCCGGCGCCCGCGGGTCCACGCGAGGACCGCCGGCTCCAGCCGTTCCCGGGGCAGCAGCGCGCCGAAGCGCGCCGCCGCCTCACGCAAAGCTGAGGTGTTCCCGGCCAAAATGGGGCACCAGGACCTCCGGGAGCTTCACCCGGCCGTCGGCCTGGAGATTGTTCTCCAGCAGCGCCGCGAGGACCCGCGGCACCGCCAGACCGGACCCGTTGAGGGTGTGCACCAGCTCGGGCCGCCCCGACTCCCGGGAACGGAACCGGATCTGCGCCCGCCGCGCCTGGAAGGTCTCGAAATTGGAGCAGCTCGAGACCTCCAGCCACCGCTTCTGGCCGGCCGACCACACCTCGAGGTCATACTTCTTCGACTGCACGAAGCCGAGGTCGCCCCCGCACATCAGCAGCACCCGGTACGGCAGGCCCAGCCCGCGCAGCAGCCGCTCGGCGTCGTCCCGCAGCTTGTCCAGCTCGAGGTAGCTCTGCGACGGGTGGACCCACTTGAGCATCTCCACCTTGTCGAACTGGTGGAGCCGGTTGAGCCCGCGCACGTCCTTGCCGTAGCTGCCCGCCTCGCGGCGGAAACAGGGGGTGTACGCGCACCGGTAGACGGGCAGCGCGGACTCCTCGAGGATCTCGTCGCGGAAAAAGTTCGTCAGCGGCACCTCCGCCGTGGGCACCGCGTACAGGTGGTCCGGGGTCGTCTCGTACATCTGGCCCTCCTTGTCCGGCAACTGCCCGGTGGCGGTGGCGCTGGCCGCGTTGACCAGGACCGGCGGGTTGACCTCCACGTACCCCGCGCGACCATTCTCCTCAAGGAAGTAGCGCAGCAGGGCCCGGACGATGCGCGCCCCGTCGCCCACGTAGAACGGGAAGCCCGCGCCCGTGACCTTGGATCCGCGGTTGAAATCAAACAGGCGCTCGAAGCCGGGAATCTCCCAATGCGGGACCGCCTGCGGCGAGACCGCGGCGCAATCCCCGTGGGTCGAGAACACGACGTTGTCCTCCGGCGTGCGCCCCTCGGGCACGCTGGCGTGCGGCAGGTTCGGCACGGTCAGCATCGCTTGGTGGAAACGCTCCTCCAGCTCCTTCAGCTGGCCCTCGCGCTCCTTCACCGAGGCGGACACCGCCCGCATCTCGGCGACCTTGGCCACGAACTCCGGCGAACCCTTCGGCAGCGCCGCCATCGCCGTGTTGGCCGCCTTCTGCGCGGCGCGCAGGGACTCGACCTCCTGCAGCTTGCCCCGCCACGCGGCATCGGCCGCGAGGACCGCGTCGAGGTCCACGTCGAGGTGTTTCTTGGCGATCGCCGCGCGGACGAGGTCCGGCGACTCGCGGAGGAGCTTCGGGTCGATCATAGGAAAAACAGGTTCACGCGCGCCGGGCCCGGGCGCGCTGGAAACGGGTGTAGACGTCCTTCGCCGCCAGCAGGCGCAGGTCGCCCACCGGGGCCTGCACCACGACGTGGTCGGGCGCGTTCAACGGATAGGGACCGAAGAGCCGGGGATTCGTCGGCCCGAAGATGCCCATCACGGGCACGCCCAGCGCCGCCGCCAGGTGCATCGGCCCGCTGTCGTTGGCGATCACCCACTCCGCCCGGCGGATCAGCGCGGGCAGGGAGACGAGGCTGGTGTTGCCGGTCAGGTTGAAGAATTGGGCCGCCGGGAAAGCCCCGCGATCGTGGACGTAACTGCTGCCCGCCCAGACCACCTTGCGGGAGCGGTCCTCGCGCAGGATGAGTTCCGTGAGCTGCTTGAAGCCGTTCCAGCACTTCTCGGCGCGCCGGCTGTCGACGAACATCAAAATCGGCCGGCCCCCGCCCCGGCCGTCCGCGAAACGCAGGCTCAGCCCCTCGACGGGCCGGAAGCCGAGGGTGCCGCGCAACTCGGCCTTGGCGCCCAGCACGGGGCAGAACTGCAGGAGGATCTCAAGGGCGTGGCTGAGCCGGCCGTCGCGGGGCAGCGGCACGCGCTCCGCGTAGAACAAACCCGAGCACTCGCGCGCGTCCGAACGCCCCACCTTGCGGTCGGCGTGCACCCGCGAGGTCAGCAGGCCGGTCCGCAGCAGGCCCTGCAGGTCGAAGACGAAGTCGTAGTGCTTCCGCCGCAGCTCGCGGGTGAGGCGCAGGAAACCCTTCGCCCCGCCGCCGCGCTCGAAGAGATGGACCTCGTCGACGGCGGTGCAGGCCCGCACGATCGGGGCGAAGATCTCCCGCACCACCCACGAGATGCGGAGATCCTCGACCTGCGCCTTGAGCGACGCGGCCACCTGCAACCCGTGGACGATGTCGCCGAGGGAGGAGGGCTTGATGATGAGGAGCTCGGTCATGGACGCCGGGAAGCGTCCAAGGCACCGCCGCCGCCGCGCCGAGGCAACCCCTTTTGCGCGCGGCGGGGCGTCCGGCGCCGCTCAGACCTTCGCCGCGGAGGGGATCTCGAAGCCCTGGTGGTTCGGGTCCTGCAACAGCGCGTTGGCCTCGGCCGCGAATTCCCCGGTGTGCCGCTCGGCGGCCGGGTCGAAGGTCAGCCAGGGGCCCACGACATACTCCGCCCCGTTCTCCGGGACGCCCGCGCCGTCGCGCATCATCTCGTGGAGCTTCAGGAAATGCTCCGCGGCGGCCGCGTTGTCGCCGAAGCGGCCGGCCTTGGCGTTGAACGGCACCTTCCGGCCCAGCCGGTAGGAATTGTTCATCAGGTGCCCCAGCACGCTGGCGTAGTGGGACTCCTCGGCGTTGCCGTTCGCCATCTCCGGCTTGCCCGCGCGGCAGGCCGCGATGAACGAGCCCCAGTTGCCGCCCGGCGTGACCCGCCCCGGCGGCAGGTCGAGCTTCTCGCCCTTAGCGCTGCCCTTGGCGAAGTACGTCCCGTCCACGATGCGGCCCCCGTCCTCGAAGTAGTACTCGTTCTTCACCTGGTGGACGTAGCCCGGGTGGTTCACGTTGCGGACGTTGAAGAACACCTGCTGGCCGTTCGGGTACTCCGCGATGGCGAACATCGTGTTCGGGGTCTCGCCCTGGTCGTTCCACTTGAAGCGGCCGCCCAGCGCCATCACGCGCACGGGGTTGGTCAGCTTCGGGTCGAGGGCCCAGCGGGCGACGTCCAGCTGGTGCGTGCCCTGGTTATTCATATCGCCGTTGCCGGTGGCCCAGAACCAGTGCCAGTTGTAATGGACGAGGTTCGGATGGAACGCGGTCTGCGCGGGGCCGCGCCAGAGGTTCCAGTCGAGGCCCGCCGGCGGCGCGCCCGCGGGCTTCATCCCGATCGTGTCGCGCGGCTTGCAGCAGTAGCCGTAGGACACCTTCAGGCGCCCGAACTTGCCCGCCTGGATCGCCGCGTGCAGGCCCGCCAGCTTCGCGTCGCTGCGGCGCTGGGTGCCGTGCTGGATGACGACCCCGTACTTGCGCTGCGCGGCCACCACCACCCGGCCCTCGACCACGTCGTGGCTCATCGGCTTCTCGACGTACACGTGCTTGCCCGCCTGCGCCGCCCAGATGGTCATCAGGGAGTGCCAGTGGTTCGGCGCCGCGATGGAGATGGCGTCCAGGTTCGGGTCCGCGAGCGCCTTCCGCACGTCCGCGACCCCCTGCGGGGTGTAACGGCCCTGCACCCGCTCCTGCACGTTCTTGAGGGTCCGCTCGAGCACGCGCTGGTCGGGGTCGATCAGGTAGGCGATCTCGACGTTCGGCTGCTCCAGCCAGCCCGAAATGTGGCTCTTGCCGCGGCCATTGAGGCCGGCGACGGCGATGCGCAGGCGGTTGTTGGCGCCCACGACCCGGGCGGCCGAACGGGTGCCACCCAGCAGGGCGAGCGAACCCGCGGCGAACGCGGACTGGCGGAGGAAGGTGCGGCGGGGCAGCAAGTTCATAGCGGGATGCGGGGGTGAAACGGACGGGGTG
>Ga0194133_10004831_pt1 | contig 17611 bp, 17 predicted proteins | sample TA2KigOf40mmetaG_FD_155448 | JGI IMG/M metagenome (GOLD analysis project Ga0194133, IMG submission 155448) | Freshwater microbial communities from Lake Tanganyika, Tanzania - TA2015055 Kigoma Offshore 40m | ecosystem: Environmental > Aquatic > Freshwater > Lake | place: Tanzania: Lake... | reverse complement strand
CAACTTACAAACAAAAACTGATGCCCGAGCCGTTTGCGCATCTGCTCACCGAAAAGTTCCCAGTCCTGGCGTTTGGACTGCGCAAGATTCTTCCAGTCGCCTGCATCGAGGTGAATTTCCTTGGCGCCTCGAAAAACAAAGATACGGGAATGAATTTGCGCTTCGATGTAGTTGTTACGGCCTCCATAGCCATAGTTTTTGTGGGGCTTGGCATTCGGGTTGGAGGTTTTGTCCTTAAGAGCTTTGAGGCAGCTATAGCCCAACAGATCGTCTTGACAATGAGCGATCAGCCGCTCAAAGTGCGTGAAGCAGGCCACCTTGTCGGGTGAAAGCGTTCCGCCCCACGCGCTCAAGGCATAGCTGTCGGTTGGGGTGTATGAGCTCACATGCTTCATGTAGTCCTTCAACACGACATACGACAGGCCGTAGGTGGGGGCACCTCCCTTATCCGCGTGCATGAAATCCAGGGCCCCGTAGATTGGCCGGCTGGTTCTTTGAAAACTAGGCAACGGTCTTTTGTCCGGCCCAAACTCACCGTACTGTCCATAAGGACCTTGCAGGACATCGCGCATACCCATCACGGTCTTCTCCATGCTTGCGCGGCCGCTATTGGTGCCCTGTAACTCACCCGGCTTTTCGCTGAAGCCAAATGAATTCACGATTTCGTCTTCAAACTTCTTGGAATAGTTATCCTCAACCTTGCTGAGATCAAAGTTAATCGTCAGTCTGCCCTCGCGGAGCGTGTTGAGCATGCCCGTGAGCATGGGGCCAGTTCCCGCACGCTTGAGAGCCCTCTCGAAATCCTGCGGGGCCGTACGCTGACAGCTCTGAAAAATCTCGTGCAAGACCTGCTTGCCGAACAGACTTCCACCGATGAGCGAATCCTTGAGTTTCTTGTCGACTTGGGCTGGCTCTCTGGGAGCCCCGGATTTAGAAGATGGAGGCTGCTGCTGGGCCCCTGCAGCGCGTGTGGGACTATTACTGGTAGGTTTCAACATAATTTCTTTCTATCGATAGCGAGAAAAAACGCGCGCGCGACAAGCCTCTGGCGGCTTGATCGTCGCAATAAAAAAGATAGGTGGGAAACAGCCCTGGACAGGGGCCGCCTTGCTTCCGGAAAAGCTAATAGCTAAGAGCGTGAACAAGCGAAAGCGGTCGGGAAAGACTCTACCGGAGCGCCCGGTGAATCGCAAGCCGCCAGAAACATGGAATTACAAAGCTGCGCCAAGCTCACGGGCTGCGCGCCGCCGCGCGGCTTTCACGCCCAACCGCTCAATGGCACTCGAGCAGATTGCCAAAACCCGCCACCTTGTCGTTGATGCCCTGGGCACGCAAGGCGTGCCAGTAGGTCGCGGTATTGATGGCAATCACCGGCTTGCCCAAAAACAGCTCGGCGGCAGCGGCCAGGCGGATCATGGACAGGTTGGTGCCTACCTGCACGATGGCATCGACATCGTCGCCGTCGAGCTTGCGCAGGGTCTGTCGGCACATCTCGTCGGTGGTGTGGGCAATCTGCACCGGGCTGGGTCGTTCCAGGCAAATATCGCGCACCACGGTGAAGCCGCAATCGCTGTAGAAGCGGCGCACTTCCTTGTTCGCAACCTCAAAATAAGGCGACAGGAAGGCGATGCGCTTGGCCTTGTAGATGTTCAATGCCGCTTCGGTACCGAAGGAGCCGCAGCTCACCTTCACCTGCGCGCGCTCTTCCATCATCTTGATATAGCCCTCGGCGCCCTTGCGGCCGTTCCAGAAGGTGGCGGCCGACATGCCCATGATCATGTAGTCCATCTCGCAGGTGCGCAGCACATCGATGGCCTCCAGCGTGGCCTTGTTGATGTTGTCCACCAGTTTGAGAAAGCTCTCGTTGTCATTGACCGGATCATTGGGAATGGCGATACGGCTGTAGTGGTTGGTCACGCCCACCGGACGCAGGTCGTCAAAGTCGGGCTGGACGATGGTGTTGGTGGACGGTCCCAAGACGCCAAATTTCTGCCGGTAGCCAAGATGATCAGCCATGGTCAGCTCCCTTTGTGTTGTGCGATAAATTGGTCGCGCGTCATGACATCTGCGTATTTTTGCTGCATGTCAAATAGGTTGGCCTCATGCGGCTCGATGGCACGGTCGCCCACGCAGTCACTGATGACCACGGTACGCAGGTTGTGCTGCATGCTGTCCACCACACTGGCGCGCACGCAGCCGCTGGTGGTGCAGCCCACAATCACCGCAGTGTCCACGCCGCGTTGCAGCAGCCAGCCGGCCAGGCCGGTTTCAAAAAAGGCCGAGGCCGACTGCTTGCGTATCACCCACTCGCCGGCGGCTGGCGTGAGCTGCGGCACGATCTGCGAACCGGACGCTTGCTCGGTGAGTTTTTGCAGCGGTGGCACCCGCAGCGCAAACACATTGTGGTTGGAGCCGTCGCCCTCAAACACCACTCGGGTGTGTGCGATGGGCAATTGCCGCTGGCGAAAATGCTTCAGCAGGGGAACGGTGGCATCAGCAGCAGCCAGAATGTGCGGTCCGCCGAGTTGGTCAAAGTCCACAAAGCCGTTGACAAAATCCACCAAAATCAACGCGCACTTACCGCCGATACCCGAGGTACCGCCCAAACCCTGGTGCTTGTAGATGGCATGCTTGTCCATAGGTCTCCTCGTGTGCTCGTCTATGGTGCGCTGTGATCGCTGTCGAATTGCGATACCCAATCAAATCCCATGAGCTCGGAAAACTGCGCAAACTCATACAAAGGAGTAGCCAAACCCACTGTCGAGCCCCGCTCCTGGATGTTGCGGTAGACGCCTTCAAAGGCTGCGCCCGCCGCCAAAAACGCTGCGGCTGGAAAAATTGCCAGGCGATAGCCCAGCGACTGCAGGTCTTCACGGCTCAGGACCGGAGTACGCCCCCCCTCCACCATATTAGCGACCAGGGGCAAGTCAAAGCTGCGACCGATGTGCGCCATCTCTTCCACCGACTCAGGACTCTCGACGAACAAAAGGTCAGCGCCGGCCTTGGCATACACCTCGGCACGGCGCAAGGCTTCGTCCAGGCCCAGCGTGGTTCGCGCATCGGTGCGGGCAATGATGAGCAAGTTGGGATCGCTGCGGCTTTCAACGGCCACCCGGATTTTGTCGGCCATGGCCTCAGCCGAAATCACCCGCCGTCCAAGCATATGCCCACATTTTTTGGGAAATTCCTGATCCTCGAGTTGGATTGCGCAAGCGCCTGCAGCCTCGTAACCTCGCACGGTATGCATGACATTGAGCAGGCCACCGTAACCGGTGTCTGCGTCGCAGATCATGGGGGTTGCCGTGATGCTCGAAAATTGCTGCACCCGGTTGACCATGTCGGCGTAACTGGCCAATCCAGCATCGGGCAACCCCAGGTAGGAAGCCACGGTGCCATAGCCGGTCATGTACAGCGCCTCAAACCCCATGCGGTCGGCGATCTTGGCCGAGACCATTTCAAAAACACCTGGGGCACAAAGCAACGGCTTCTGCCTGAGTCTGTCTGCCAGACGAGCACGGCGGTCGGCATGGCTGACCCGCGACAAGCCGCGCACAAGGCCTTGCGGGGCGCTCATGCGATGGCCTCGGCACGGGCCAATGCATCGAGCATGGAGGTTTTGCGCAAGTAGGCGCGCGCGGCGGCTGGATCGGCGGCAGTGGCTCGCAGCGCATCCTGCGTTTTCCTGCGCTCGACAGGATCGCGTTCTTCAATCTCGCGCTTGTTGCGGGCGGTGCTGGCGTTGATGTACTCGATAGCTATGGTGCGTCGCTGACGCTCGTATCGGTCGAGCAGAGCTGGGTCTTGGCCTCCCATGACGGCCAACAACTTCTCGCACAGATTGAAGGCATCATGCACGCCTCCATTCATGCCCATGCCGCCCAGGGGGTTGTTGATGTGAGCCGCGTCGCCAGCGAGCAGTACCCGGCCCTTTCTGAACTGCTTGGCCACTCTTTGGTGTACCTTGTAGAGCGTACGGTGCATGGTGCGATAAGGCGTGGGCTGGGGCAAGAGGTTCTGCAGCCGAGCTTGTACAGCCCCGTCTGTCATCACTTCCTCGTCGCTCTCCTCGGCACGCGTGGGAAAGAGTACCCGCCACAAGGTGGGCACCCGCAACAGCACGCACCACTCCTTCGGGTCCGAGCAGTAGTTCACATAAGACAGCTGGGGGAGATGATCCGCAAACTCGAAGTCGGTGGAAATGACCAAGAAACGCTCGGGATAGGTGTAGCCCTCGAACTCGATATCCACGGCACGCCGCACCGCGCTCCAGGCACCATCGGCACCAATCAGGTAGTCGGCACTCAGGTGCAGCATCTCGCCCAGACGATTGGCCGCCACCTGCACCTGACTGGCGCCCTGCATCACGGCCTCAACCTTGGTATCAAACAAGATCTTCACATGAGGCAACAGGGCCAGCTGAGCCTTGATGGCCTCGGTCAGCTTCCACTGCTCACACTGCAGGCGAAATGGATGGTCGGTGTCGCCGCGCAGCAGGTCCATGTCGAACTCGGCGATCACTCCCTCGGCGCGATCGCGCTGCTGCGTGTAACGCGCCACCAGCCCTTGCGGCACGATGGTCTGCGCCAGCCCGTATTTGGCCAGCATATCCAGGGTCGGCGGGTGGAAAGTGGAGGCGCGCAAATCCATGCTCAGGGCAGAGGCCGACTCCAGCAGGGTCACGGGCACCCCGGCGCTGCCAAGCACCAGGGCACTAACCATGCCGACCGGCCCGGCGCCGGCAATCAGGATGTGCGAATTCTTCAAGGCAAGGCTCCTTCAAAGTGTGCCTTACTGTACACAAAATTGGCTTGACGCCACTCTCGCATGAGCGCCCTGGCGGTAAAAATCGCAGCGCTCGCCCCTGGCTCTCCTCAAAGCACCGCCAAAAGAACCCGTACAAACCCTAGGAATGCCCCTGCGCACTAGAGAGAATTCATTTTGCTTGTACACAATCTCGTATAGTTTGACAAAACCGCCTCACCATGACTCGCGCCAGCAGCCTCGCCTACGACACCGTGCGACAACTCATCCTCGATGGGAGTTTCACCCCGGGTGAGCGCTTGGTCGAGGAGGACCTGGCCCACCGGGTGGGCGTCTCGCGCACCTCGATCCGAGACTGCCTGCGACGCTTGGCCGGCGAAGGCTTGCTGCGCACCGAGGCCAATCGAGGCACCTTCGTGGCGGAACTGAGCGCTCAAGAGATTGACGAGATCTTCCAACTGCGGGCGGTGATGGAGGGGCATGCGACCGCGCTGGCGGCTGTTCACGGCCGGGCCGAGCACTGGGACCGCCTGAGCCGGGAGGTCGATACGATCGATGAACTGCTGCAGATGGACCTCGATCCAAAGGCTTTCTACCTCGGCTTTCAGGCCAGCAACACCCGGTTTCACCAGACTTTGCTGGAGGCCAGCGGCTCGAGACGGCTGCAGGCGCTGTCGAAGTCCCTCATCGAATTGCCTCTGGTCACCATGAAGCAGCACAACTGGCCCGGTGAGGTGCGGGTGCGACGCTCCAACGAGCAGCACCGCGAGATCATCGAGGCCCTGCGTGCTCGCGATCCTCTACTGGCTCGGCTGCATGTGCAGTCGCACATCATCACAGCGCGGCCGCGCGCCATGCTTGAAATGACGCAAATGCCGGTGCCTCTCCTATGAGCGAACAACGAGCCGCCATGGCCGTCATCGTCACGGGGGGCGGTCGGGGCCTGGGCTGGGAAATGGCCGACGCGCTGGTGCAGGCTGGCCACCGCGTCTTGATTACCGGCTCGCGAGAGCCGGCCGAGGTCGAAGCGGCCTGCGAGACCTGGAATCAGGGGCAGTCCAGGCCAAGAGCGCTGGCCATGAGCGCCGATGTCTCAGATTGGGAGCAGTGTCAGGCGGTGGCCCGGCGCTGCAAGGAAGCCTTTGGCCGTATTGATGGCTTGATCAACAACGCTGGCCGAGGCATGCTCGAAATCAGCCCGACATTCAACACCGAACCAGCCCTCTTCTGGCAGGCCGATCCCCAGGGCTTTCGCAATATTGTCGATGCCAATGTGACGGGCGCCTTCCTGATGGCGCGAGCCTGTGTGCCGGTCATGGTGGCCCAGGGTTTTGGCCGGGTGGTCAATATCTCCACCAGTCAAATCACCATGGTCCGCACCGGCTACTGTCCCTATGGGCCGAGCAAGGCGGCGCTGGAGGCCATGAGCGTCATCTGGGCCAAAGATCTGCGGGGGCGCGGAGTGACGGTCAATGTGCTGCTGCCCGGCGGAGCGGCCAACACCCGCCTGCTGCCCGGCAGCGGACCCGAGCGCCGCGGCGCCGATGGGCAGCTCCTGGCTCCGGCCCTCATGCGTGCCCCCATCGTCTGGCTGATGACGCGGACGGACGAATCGGTCACCGGCCGGCGATTTGTGGCCCGGCTGTGGCCCGAAGGTCTGGCCGATGAAGAGGCGGCGAAGCGCGCCCGCAGCGCCCCCCAGGAACTGCCTGGCCTGATGTAGACCACCCACCCAAGCACCGTGAAAACCCAACGCATCGGCCTATTCACTATCGACCGGGTGATCGAGACCGAAGGGGCCTTTGCGCCGCTGGACTTCGTTTTGCCCACTGTGGATATGGACCGGGTGCGCGCCGAATCGGCCTGGCTCAGGCCCACCTTTCTCGACGCTTCCGATCAACTGGTGATGAGTTTTCACAGCTACATTCTGCGCACGCCCGAGCACAATATCCTGATCGACACCTGTGTGGGCGACGATAAGGATCGACCGCTGCGACCGAGCTGGCATCAGCAAAAATCGGGCTATCTGGCTGCGCTCGCGCGGGCCGGACTGCGACCGGAGCAAATCGACTTTGTCTGCTGTACCCACTTGCACGCTGACCATGTCGGCTGGAATACACAACGAAGGGACGGGCGCTGGGTGCCCACCTTTGCCCATGCCCATTACCTGTTCTCCGAGCTGGAGTACGGCCATTGGGAGCGTGAACACCGGTTGGCCCTGGAGCAGGGCAAACCCGTGCCCAATCACGGCTCCTTCGCTGACAGCGTTTTGCCGATTGTCGATGCGGGCCAAGCCGTTTTCATTAGAGGCAACCACGAACTTCAGGCAGGTGTCCACCTTGAGGCGGCGCCCGGTCACACCCCGGGCAACTGCGTGCTTCATGCCCGCAGTCAAGGGGCGCATGCCGTGTTTAGCGGCGACATCCTGCACACGCCGGTACAGCTGATTGACCTGTCCTGGTCGTCGCGCTTTTGTCACGACGCACAGCAGGCCGAGGCAACCCGGCGCAAGCTCATTGGCGAATTGACAGACCAGCCGTCTGTTCTTATGGCCGCCCACTTTCCCACCCCGGTGGCCGGACGCATCGTCAGCGCTGGCCATGGACTGCGCTGGCAAGCCAGCGATTCAAACTGACCCAAGCTCAGAGCCTCACCATGCACTATCCCTGGTCCCCCCTGATTAAACGCAAGCCGCTTCGCTGGCCTGATGGCAAGAAGCTGGCGGTCGTCATCACCATGAATTGCGAATACTGGGATCTTGTGCGAGACGACCCCGCGCCCAATTACGCGGGAGGGCCGCCCATGCTGCCGGACATGCTGCCAGGCAATGTGGCCGACTTTCCAAACTTTACCTGGCGCGAATACGGCCAGCGGGTGGGTGTTTGGCGCTTGTTCAAGCTCTTTCATGAGGCAGGCGTTCCCCTGTCCTGCACCATGAACGCCAAGACAGGGTTGGAGCGGCCGGAGATCATCGAATACGCTCTGGAGCGTGGCTGGGAGATCGTCCCGCACAACTTCGAGCAGGGCGAACTGCTCACACGCTACACCTTTGACATCGAAAAAGAACGCTCGGTCATCGATGCCACCTTGCAAGTCTATGAAAAGGTGGTTGGCCGCAAGGCCGCGGGCTGGCTGTCGTCTTCGCTGCGTGGTACGCCCAACACGCCGGATTTGCTGGCCGAGCGGGGACTCAAGTTTTTCTGCGATTACATGAATGATGAACAGCCCTACCTCATTCAAACGCCCTCCGGGCCTCTGGTCAATGTGCCCTACACCATCGAAGTCAACGACTTCACCTTTTTCCACCGGCGTGCGATGAACACCTGGGACGCGGCGCGCATGCTCAAGGACCAATTCGACGAGTTGTATCGCGATGGCGCCGAGAGCGGGCGCCTGATGAGCGTCGGGCTACACCCGCATGTATCGGGACACCCGCACCGCATGCCGTGCTTTCGTGAGTTTTTGGCCCACGCCAAGTCGCATCCCGATGTATGGTGGACCACCCGGGAGGAGATCGCCCAGTGGTACCTGCTGAACCATCAGAGCCACATAAGCTGAGGCTCCAACCATGCAATTGCTGCAACAGATCGTCAACGGCTTGATGCTCGGCGGCATCCTCGCCTTCGTCGCGGTGGCCTTCACACTGACCATCGGCATGCTCAATTTCCTCAACTTCACGATCCCGGCGCTCTTCATGCTGGCCGGCATGGTGACCTGGGCCCTCTCAACGGCAGGGCCGCACCTGTTCGGTTTCGGCTGGCACTGGGTGTACGCCGCGCTGGCGGGCATCGCGGTGGCCATCCTGGCCTCCCTGCTGATCGAACGCTTTACCTACCGCTATATGAAGGCCCGCTTCGGGGATGCCACCGAACACGCCTTGCCGCTGGTCAGTTCTCTGGGCTTTCTGATTGTCTTCGAGCACCTGGCCATGACCCTGTGGAGCAGCGATCCGCAGCGATTCGAACTTCCTTTCAAAAACACCAGTCTGCACATCGGCGGCTTGATTTTTGGCATCCCGCATCTACTCAGCCTGATATCGGCCATTATTTTGGTGGCCGTTCTCAGCGCGGTCCTCAAGAAGACGCGCCTGGGTCGGGCCTTGCGATCGATAGCTGAGAATCCAAACGCCTCCACTCTGATGGGGGTGGAGGTACAACGCATCGTGCCCGTGGTGTTTGTGATCGCTGGCGTGCTTTCGGCCCTGGCCGGCATCCTGTATGCAGCCAGCTACGGGACGGTCACGCCCTTCATGGGCGATGCGATCGCCACCGACGCGATTGCTGGCATGGTGCTGGGCGGCCTGGGCAATATCTGGGGGGCCATCGCTGGCGGATTGCTGGTGGGTCTGGTCAAAGTATTGGCGATCAGCGCCTTCGGCGCCGAGATTGAAAAGATACCAGTCTGGGGCCTTTTGCTGCTCATTCTCGTTGTCCGGCCTCAAGGTCTGTTTGGCCACACCCAAACCGGAAAGGGCAAGTTCTGATGTCCGGGTACCTCAGCGGCCTGCTTGCCATGCTGGCCATCAACATCATCGTGGCTTACTCGGTCTTCGTACCCGGATCGGCAGGTTTGCTGAACTTGGGTGCCGCCGGTTTTGTGCTGGTGGGCGCCTACACGGCCGGTGCCTTGACCTCGTTGTACGAAATGCCTTTGGCGCCAGCGCTGATCTTGGGCTCGGCCCTGGCGGGCTTGGTCGCCTTCCTGATTGCGTTTCCCATCCTGCGCACCCGGGGCATCTACATGGTGCTGGCCACATTCGCCTTTGCCGAGGTGGTCGGCGGCGTGCTGCTGAATATCCCAGCCCTGGGAGGCGCCGCCGGCCTCTCGGTCATGGCCTATGCCGGACTGCCGGTGGTCGTACCCTGCGCCATCGGCACCGTGATCTTCGTGGCCTGGCTGATGAGTACCCGCTTTGGCCTGTCGGTGCGCGCCATTCATGATGACGAAAGCGTGGCGCATCTGTTCGGCGTTCATCTGCGCATGACGCAGGTGATGGCGCTAACCATAGGCGGTGCCATCGGCGGGCTCGGCGGCGGTCTTCTGGTGCATCAGTTTAATTTCATTGATGTGCAATCGACCGGTGTACTTTTCAGCATTTATGTGCTGCTGTATGTGCTAATGGGGGGCACTCAAACAGTGTGGGGGCCGCTGTTTGGCGCGGTGTTCTTTACCCTGGTGCCTGAGGGACTGCGCAAACTGGCGGGGCTGGATCCGTCGTTGAAGTTGCTTGAAGGGGGCCGCTACATCTTTTTTGGCGTGGCGGTGGTTCTCATCATGATGCTCAGGCCGCAGGGCGTCATCACGCGCACCCTGATCGAACGCTGGAGTGGGACGAAGAAAGCGCAGGTGCCCACATGAGTACAGTGATGCAGCTGGAGGGAGTCAGCAAATCCTTTGGCGGACTCAAGGTAATCGACGAGGTGAGCTTTTCGGTACCCGCGGGCAGTCGAACCGCGCTGATCGGACCCAACGGGGCGGGCAAGTCCACCCTCTTCAACCTCATCTCTGGCGTATATCCGATTGACAGTGGGCGCGTCAGCGCACTGGGTCAGAACATCACAAACCTGTCGGTGGCCAACCGGGTTCGCCACGGTATTGCGCGATCCTTTCAGAACATTCGACTGATGCCGCACCTGTCCACCCTGGAGAATGTGATGCTGGGCGAGCATCACCGAAGCCGTCCCTGGGAGCGCGTCAGTAGTCGCAAGGCAAGCGAGCGGGCCCGCCAGACTCTCGAACGCGCGGGCCTGGACACCTACCCCGGGCAGGTGGTAGCCGATCTGCCCTACGGCATACAAAAACGCATCGAAGTGGTCCGTGCCCTCATGACCGAGCCGAAAATCTTGTTGCTCGATGAGCCGGCTGCGGGCCTCAATAGCGTGGAGACCGAGGAACTGCGGCGCCTGCTTCAGACCGTCTCGGAAGGCGGGGTGACCCTGCTGGTGGTCGAGCACGACATGCCTTTCGTGCGCCACCTGTGCAACCATGTGGTGGTTCTGAACTTTGGTCGCAAAATCTTTGAGGGTACCCCGGAGGCGGTCAAGCAAGACGCGGCCGTGCTCGAAGCCTACCTGGGCAGCCCCGATGCCATGGAGCGCAAACATGCTTGAAGCGCGCGACCTATCTGTCAGCTATGGCCGTACCCAGGCGGTGCAAAGCCTGTCGCTGAAGGTGCAAGAGGGCGAAATCGTGACGGTGCTCGGTGCCAATGGGGCGGGCAAGACCTCGCTGCTCAAGGCCCTGCAGGGCATGGTTCGTCCTGCCGCCGGTCAGGTGCTGTTCAAGGGTCAGTCCATCCTGGGTCACAGCGCAGCGCGACGGGTCGGTGAGGGTCTGGTGATGGTGCCCGAAGGTCGGCAGATTTTTGTCAGTCTGACCGTCCACGATAACCTCCTCATGGGGGCTTACACCCGCAAGGACCGTATCGAGGCCGAGATCGATGCCATCTATCAGCGCTTTCCCAACCTGGCAGCGCGGCGCGATATGCCCGCTTCAGTGCTCTCGGGCGGCGAGCAGCAGATGTTGGCGATCGGACGCGCGCTGCTGAGTAAGCCGGCGCTGATGATGCTCGACGAGCCCTCTTTAGGTCTGAGTCCCTTGCTGGTCAAGGCCTTGTTCAAATTAATTGGGGATCTCAACCGGGAGGGTCTGTCGATCCTGCTGGTCGAGCAAAACACACACATGGCCTTGGCTACCGCCCACAGGGCCTATGTGCTGGAACTGGGGCGGTTGGTTCTGCAAGGCGATGCCTCGACCCTGGCCGATGATCCGCGCATGGCCGAGGCGTATCTGGGTTCTTGAAACTTCAATGGAGTACACGATGAAAAGAAAATTGCTATTGATCGCCGGACTGGCTGCCAGCCTGGCCGCTCCCACCTGGGCCCAGGATCTGGTGCTGGGTCTGTCGCATGCCAAGACCGGGCGCTATTCGGGCGTGGCGGTGGGCACCGAAATTGCCGTTGACATTGCGGTGGCCGAGATCAACGCCGCCGGCGGCGTCAACGGCCGCAAGATACGGGTCGAAAAATTCGATACGGGCGGCGAACCGAAGAACGCCCAGGTGGCGGTGCAGAAGTTCGCCGAAGACTTGCGCGCCTTGGGCGTAATCGGCCCCTTCTCCAGCCAGGAAGCACAAGTGGGTTTCGCCGCGGGGGAACGGCTTGAGATTGTTCAGATCCCCAACGCCGCCTCAGCGCCCGGCTTGACCAAAGACCGCAAGTGGGCCTTTCGCGTCACCGAGGATGAGGGCAAGCAGTTCGGTCGCCTGCTCAAGACCATGGGCACCAAAGGGGGCGTGAGCAACAAGACCGCGGCGGTGATGTTTCCCAGCGACGAGTTTGTCGGCAAGGCGCTGGCCGGCTGGATGCCCAACCTGCTGGAGGCCAACGGCTGGAAGATGGTGATTCCGGCCGAAGGTTTTGCCACCAATGCCACCGATCTTTCGCCGCACATCACCAAACTCAAGGGCAACACCCCAGCGGTGCTGGCCTTTGCGGGTCTGCCCGAGGGCACTGCCAAAGTGATGAAGGAACTGCGTCGCCAGGGGCACAACAGCATGCTGATCGGCGCGCAAATCTTCGCCGATCCCGACATCGCCAAGGTCCTTGGCAGCGACGGCGAGGGCGCCACCTTCGTCTCTTGGTACTGGTGGGACACCAACGAGCGCACCCGCGCCTTCGAGCGCAAGTTCTTGGACGAAGCCAAAAAGCGCGGGGTCAACAAGTCGGGCGCCCACCATGTGGACGCATCGGCCTATGACATCGTCTATGTCTTTGCCGATGCCATGCGCCGCGCCGGCGTGACCGGCGATGCGGCCAAGGTCAAAGCTGAGCGCACGGCCATTCGCGATTCCTTGCGCACAGTGCAGCTGACTGGCGTCACCGGAAACATCTGCTTTGGCAAGGACGGGGACTCCGAGCTGCCGGCCTACATCATCCGCATCCGCAACGGTCAGCGTACCCTGCTCGACAGCCACGCGCCCGACTCGTGCAAGTAAAGGCAGCACAGGTCTGGCACCCGCAGGCCCTGGCGGGTCTGCGGGTGGTGGTGGCCGGCGGATGTGGCGGCATCGGTCGGCACCTGGTGCGGCAGATCACCACGCTCGGCGCGAAGATATGCGTGCTGGACCTGCCCGAATCGATTGCGCGTCATGGTCAAGATCTCGGTGAATGCGTGGGCATGAACGCCAAGGAGCCCGCCTCGGTGCAAGCTGCGATCGATCAGGCAGCCGAGCGACTCGGGGGGCTGGACGCCTGCGCCAATCTGGTGGGCTACATGAGTCCGGCCCGGGCCCTGGCCGATACGCCCGTGGAGGTTTGGCAGGATGTGATGCGCGGCAATCTGGATGCCGCGTTTTATATTTCGCGCGCAGTCCTGCCGCACCTGCATCGCAGCGATCGGGCCAGTCTGGTGCATGTGGCTTCGGGCTTGGGCTCATGGGCCAGGCCCATGTTCGGCGCCTATGGGCCAGCCAAGGCCGGCATGATCCTGATGGTGCGCGAGTTGGCCCTGGAGAACGCGCCACGGGTGCGCGTCAATGCGGTAGCTCCCGGTGCTGTTGACACCGCCTTTCTGCGCGGTGGCACCGGCCGCTCCGATGAAGCAGCGCCGCCCACCCTGGACCCAGCCACCTACGGCAAGATGGTCCCGCTCGGGCGTATGGCCGAACCGCAAGATGTGAGCGACCCAATGGTCTTCCTGCTCAGCCCGGCCTCGCGCTACATGACCGGGCAGACGCTGCAGATCAATGGTGGCACATACATGCCTTGAGACTACCGTGTATCTCCTTTTTTTGAGGCCTTGACCGAATGTCCGCAATGAGAAGTTATGCGCCCTCGCCCGCGCTGATCGAGCGAGTGATCGCCCGGCGAGGCCGCCTGCACGCCTTCGAGACCCTGACGCCGCGACGCACAGCGCTGGTCGTGGTCGACATGCAAAACAGCTTCGTCCAGCAAGGCGGCGGCCATGCCTGGGTGCCAGCGGCTGCCGCCACCTGCCCGACCATCAACCGCCTGGCCAACGGCCTGCGCGTGCTCGGCGGGACCGTGGCCTGGATTCTCAATACATACACCCCGCAATCGGAGCAGGATTGGTCCCACTTTCACCGCGAGCTCTCAAGTCCGGCCGGCCACGCGCTGCGCAGCCGCAGCATGAGTGAAGGCGATCCGGGTCACGCCCTGTATGCGGAACTGCGCCCCGAAGCCACAGACTGGCAGGTGAAGAAAAACTTCTACAGTGCCTTTATTCAGGGCTCGTCGGACCTGCACCGGCGCCTGCAGGCCCAAGACATCGACACGGTGCTAATCGCCGGTACGGCCACCAATGTGTGCTGCGAATCGACTGCGCGCGACGCCATGATGCTCAACTACCGCACCATCATGGTCTCTGATGCCTGCTCCGCCATGACCGTGGAGGAGCACGAGCACTGTTTGTCGGTGTTTCTGTTCAATTTTGGCGATGTACAGACCACCGATGAGGTGCTGACCCGCCTCGGCCGGTCAGCCTAGTCCGAAACACCTCAGGGTTTTTACGCAGCGATGCCGACCCGGACTGCGGTATCGTTAGAGCCTGAAGTCCGTTCAATAAAGAAAGCGATCTCGACCCGTCGAAAGACTCGCTTCAACTGGAGGAGACCTTGCGTGCCTGCACCGGCTCAAGCTGATCCATCGCCCCTGCGAGGGACATGGCATCTGGTGCGCTGGGAAATTGCCTACAGCGACGAGCGGCCCAACACCCTGCCCTTCGGGCCCGATGCCTTCGGGCTGATCGTCTATGCCGACGATGGCTATATGTCCGCATGCATCGCGCGGGCCGGGCGGCCGCCGCTGTCGTCGCAGAGCGCCCGCTCTATTCCGAAAGCCGAGCAGGCCGACGCTTTTGAGAGCTACTTCCACTATGCCGGCCGGTACCACATGCGCAACCATCAGGGGCAGGCTCAGGTGGTGCATGAAGTCAGTTGCTCGCTCAATCCCAGTTTTATCGGCAGCCAGCAGGTGCGCAACATCGCGTGGGATACCGACCAGCGCCTGACTCTCTCGGCCAGCGATCGGCTGCCGGGTAGCACCGCAGTCATTCGACACCACCGCCTGATCTGGCGCCGGGGGCCCAACGCATGAGCCTTTACCTGCGCCACCAGGCCCTTCTTGAGCAGGCCAGGCAAGCCTGCCAGAGCCGGCGCTGCTGGAGCCCTTATCCGGAAATGCCTGGCAAGTACCCACAGGCCGAGCAGGCACAAGCGGCCGGGGCGCAGGCTTTTGCAAAGCACCTCGGGACGGCCGATGTGCCTCGCCGTTTTCTGCTCGATCAGCCCGGCACGCTGAACTGGATCGGCGAGGAGATCTCGCCCTACACGCAAGAGCCCCTTCATATCCACTACCCTCAAGCCGAAATCGATGCGCTGTTTGAGGCTGCGGGTCAGGCCATCGACGACTGGGCGCGGGCCGACATCGAGACCCGGCTTGGTGTGCTGATGGAGGTGCTCGATCTGATCTATCGTGAGCACCTGTTTGAGATGACCCATGCGGTCATGCACACGGCCGGTCAGAGTTACAACATGGCCTATGCCGGCTCGGGCGTCAATGCGTTGGATCGGGGTATCGAAGCCCTGGTTTATGCCGAGCAGGCCATGCGTTCGGTCACACCGCAAGCGCAGTGGGAACGCAGCTTTGGCCCATCGCAAATCCGCCTGGATAAAACCTACCGACTGGTGCCGCGTGGGGTGGCTGTGTGCTTTAGCTGCGCAAGCTTTCCGACCTGGAACGCCTGGCCCTCAATGATGGCCAGCCTGGCCACTGGCAATGCCGTCGTCGTCAAGCCGCACCCGGCGACCGTACTGCCCATGGCCCTGAGCGTGCGGGCCTTCCGGCAGGTACTCGACCAGACCGGTTTCGATCCCAACCTGGTTACGCTGGCTCTGGATACGCGCAGCCAGCCCATAGGCAAGCAACTGGTCAAGCACCCGCGCACCGCCTTGGTGGACTTCACCGGCAGCGTGCAATTCGGCCAGTGGGTGGAAAAAAACGCGTATCCGGCGCTGGCCTTTACCGAGACGGCGGGCTGCAACACGGTCATTCTCGAGTCAGTCGATGACCTTGGGGCGGTGCTGCGCAGCCTGGCTACGACGCTGTGCATGTTCAGCGCTCAAATGTGCACCAGCCCCCAGAACATCTACGTGCCCCGTCAGGGCGTGCGTACGCCCGGCGGGATGGTCAGCCTCGATGAGGTAGGCCAAAAGCTGGCCCGGGCGGTCAGCGACCTATGCCGCGAACCCAAGAAGGCGGCCATGATTCTGGCGACGGTGCAGTCGCCGCACACCTTGGCCCTGCTCGCGCAGATGCACCAGGAGGGTCAGAGCCGGGGCCGGGTGCTGCTCGCCCCACAACCCTACAGCCATCCTCAGTTCCCGAATGCGCGCACCAGCACCCCTCTGATCTTGCAGGTGAGCACCCAAGATCGGGATCTTTATGCGGGTGAGCGCTTCGGCCCAATCAGCTTTGTGATCGCCTGCGACAGCGCGCAACAGGCGTTGGCTCAGGCCAGCGCCGATGTGCGCGAGTTCGGCGGCCTCACTGCCTTCTTGTATTCCGGCGACGAAAACTTTATTGCGCAGGCCGAAGAGGCTTACGCCCGTGCTGGCGCCCAGCTGACCATTAATCTGACGGGTGCCATGCCGCTCAATTTTGCAGCGGCTTACAGCGACTACCACGTAACCGGCTTGAATCCGGCGGGCAATGCCAGCCTGACGAACCTGGCCTTCGTGAGCAGCCGTTTTTGTATCTCGCAATCACGCCGACCGGCCCGAGCGGCCTGAGTCCCCAACTTTTCACCAGGAGATCCTCATGGGTATCAGTGACATTCCGGTTCTCAATGGCGGCTTTGCGCCGATCGAAAAAGAACTCACTCTCGACCTGACCGATGTGCAGGGCGAAATCCCCAAGGACCTGACCGGCATGCATGTGCGTAATGGCCCGAACCGTCGCTTCGAGGCCCCGGGCCGGTACCACTGGTTCGATGGAGACGGCATGCTGCACGCCGTCGAGTTCGAGGGCGGCCGCGCCCGCTACCGCAATCGCTGGGTCATGACGCAGGGATTGCAAGAAGAGCTGGCCGCCGGCCAGGCCCTGTGGCAAGGCATCAAGGACCCGCCGCGCAAGGATCGGCCTGATGCGCCCCTGAAAAATACCTCCAACACCGATGTGAAGTACTACGCTGGCCATCTGATCTCGATGTGGTATCTTGGCGGAACCGTCTACAAGGTCAGGCCCGAAGACTTAAGTACGGCGGGCACCCTGGATCTCGATCCCAGGCTCAAGAGTCTGCCAATTTCAGCGCACTCCAAGGTGGACGAGCGCACCGGGGAATTTCTCTTCTTTGCCTACGGCAAAACGGCGCCCTATATGCACTACGGCGTGATGGACCGCACTGGTGCGCTGAAGACCTTCATGCCGGTCGATCTGCCCGGACCGCGCCTGCCGCACGACATGGCCGTCACCCCCAACTACAGCGTGGTTCATGATTTCCCGCTTTTCTACGATATGGATGCCTTCCAAGCGGGACGGCACAAGCTCAAGTTTTATCACGAGATGCCCTCGCGCTTTGGCGTCATTCCTCGCCATGGTCGACCCGACCAGATTCGCTGGTTTGAAGCGGCGCCCACCTACATGTATCACGTGTCGAACGCCTGGGAGGAAGACGATGGCCAGGGTGGCACGGAGATCGTCATGACCGGCACGCCCTTTCGCCTGCCGCGCGACTGGCGTGGCCATGTCGATGTCGATCGCTTCCCCAAGATGCTGGCCAATCTCGAACATGATTTCATGCTTTATGAGTGGCGCATGAATCTGCGCACCGG
>Ga0194133_10004830_pt1 | contig 17622 bp, 11 predicted proteins | sample TA2KigOf40mmetaG_FD_155448 | JGI IMG/M metagenome (GOLD analysis project Ga0194133, IMG submission 155448) | Freshwater microbial communities from Lake Tanganyika, Tanzania - TA2015055 Kigoma Offshore 40m | ecosystem: Environmental > Aquatic > Freshwater > Lake | place: Tanzania: Lake... | reverse complement strand
GTTCCGCCGAGGAGCACCACACCAGTCACGCCCGTCACACCGGTCAGCTCAACCAGCTCATCGCCGCCGGCAGCTTGCTGGAAGATGTAGGTGTTGCCGTTGAACTGGAACGCAGCAGTTTCGCCGCCGTTAACTGCAGCAACGTTGGCCACGTTTACCCACTCAAGAAGCGTGTCAACCATGGCAGCGTCAGCACCACCAACGGTCAGCACACCCTTAGCGATCGTGGCATTGATCACTTTGCCAGCGAATTCCGTCTGCGTTCCATCCAGCGCTTCCAATGCTGTATTGATGTTGGCTGCGAAGGCTGCTGATTGTGCAGGAGCAACTACGGTCACTGCGGGAAGGATTGTGGTGAAGCCAACCACGTCTGCATTGTCACCACCGCGTGCTGTAGCAGCGGCTTGGAAATTGGCGACAGTATTCATTGCTCCGACTTCAGCCGCTGTAGCAGCCACTGTTACTTTACCGAAGTCGCTGATTTGGTCAACGGTAGCAGCCGTAGTACCAGAGGCAGCAACAGTTTGGACGAAAGCATCACGACCACCGTTACCGGTCATGTCGTCAGCACCTGCACCGCCAGTGATCACGTCAGCACGCGCACCGCCAGTGATTTTTTCGCCAAAAGCGGTTGCAGAACCAATGATGTTGTTCACGCCTTGAGAGCCCTTGATCTCAACACGTTGCGTACCAGCAAATGCAGCCACGCTGGTGGTGAAGTTGCCGGTGGAGGCCGATGCGTCGATCAGCGTGACGACATTGGTACCGGTTGACAGGGTGTAGGCAACCGAGGAGGTACCAGCAACATTGATGGCAGTGACGTTCGCGGTGTTCGACAGAACCACGGTGTAGCCGTCGTCTGCGCCGTTGTCATCGGTGGCAGCAGTGTTTGCATCATTGGTCACATCGTTGACACGGTCGTTTGCCGTGATATTGATGTTGTTGATACCCGCCACACCCACCTTGGCGGTCACTTGAGAACCGGTACCCGCTAGCAAGTTGGCATTCAGTACGATGTTCAGAACGTCACTGCTAGCCAGAGCAGCATCGGTCATCACGACTTCAGCGATATCTTCGTTAACACCACCAGCACCAGCCGGAATGCCACGGAACTCGACGGTAGCACCGGTGGTCAAGCCAGAGATGTTGACCGAATCATCAGCCACAACCCCGGCATTATCCACCGCACCGTTCAGCACCACGTAGTTGTAACCACCAGCGCGAGCCGCGTTGATAGCACCTGTCAGGTCACCGGTCACACCCAGCCTTTCGAAACCGGAGATCGTTGCACGCAGTGCAGTACCAGCAGCGGTTTGGGCTTCCAGTAAATTGATGTCAGCAACAGCCAGTTGCACGGTGTCGGTACCGTCGCCGCCTTTGATGGAGGCTCCAGCAGTCAGACCAACATTGACAACCGCGGTGTCATCACCAGCACCCATGTCCACCACAGCAGTAGCCACGCCGTTGAACGTGAAGGAATCCCTGCCAGAACCACCGGTCAACTTCAGGCCAGGTGCAGCCAGCGCAGCAGCGTTGGTACCGGGATTGTTGTACTGAGTACCCGTCAAGGTAACACCACCAGTGTTAGCGGATGCATCAACGGTTTGCGCAACAGGGACCAGGTTGTTCAGGGTCACAGCACCTGCGCCAGTTACCACGATCTGGGCAGACTTGGCGACGTTGAAGCCAATGATGTCTTCAGGACCGCCAGCAGCGCCGAAGATGGTGGTACCAGCAGCGTTGATGGTCAGCTTTTCAGCCGTGTGAGTCGCGGTGTTGAGGTCACCAGTCAAATTGACGCCGATTACGTTGACGTAGCCAGTCGTATTGATGGTCACGTTCACAGCGTCATTGTCGCCATCGAACGAAATGACAGCACCGGCCTGAACGGTTGGAGAGTTAACAGCAGCAGCTCCACCCATATTTTCCAGGTTGATCGTCAGATCAGCAGTAACCGGAGCAGCGCCACGGGTGAAGGTGGTGTCCAGTCCAGCAGCAGCCAGGTTTTTGACCGACACGGCAGCAGTGCCAATGTTCTCGAAGACCACATCATCAGCAGAAGCGTCGTTGATGACTTCCGTGACGCCGGTAGCGTTCACCAAGTTGACGGTAGTAGCTCCGACATCTATGTCCTTGACGGAAACCTTTTCCACATTCCTCAAGAATAGGGGAATAGCAGTCGGAGTACCGATTGCAGTGATTTCAAGGGTATCTACGCCACCAGCGCCGTCGATATCGTCAGTAGCTTGCAGAGTGGTGTTCGCAGCGGTCCCGCTGTCGATCACGGCCTTGTAGGTGTCGTTACCAGAGGTGCCCTGGGTTTTCACGGCAGGAGGAGACGCGCTCGGAGTGTCCGCATTCGTAGTGAGCACAAAGGTGCGTCCCGACGCGCTCCCGGCGAGAACCGTTCCGTTTGTACTCTGTGCGATCCGCCCCTCCAGTTGCCCGTACGTAAGGAAGTGATTGAGCGCAGTGGCGGGTGTGATTCCATTCGCCCCAAGGTCGCTGTAGGCGGCCAGATACCTCGCAGCGTCGAAAGTTGCGAACGCGGCTGACGTAATGCGGTTCTCTCTCCATCCAAACGTGTTGTAGTGGGTAAAGAGTTGCTCGGCGGTCATATTTTGCAAGTCGGGGTACAACCCACGCATGTACTGCGCGTCGAACCATGCACTGGGCGACCTGCCCTCCTTCGCGCCGAACTGGAAGTAATGTTCCTGGGGAGATCCAGACCAGTTTGCCGCGACGTCCGCATTCGTTGACAGATAGTGCGCATTGTCAAAGAATCGTGTGTTGTACCGAGTGCTAGTCATAGAGAAAATCCTTATTAAATGACATATAAATCCCATGACGGCCATGGGCCAACACGGACGTATCCAACATCACCTTACCGACATGGAGCAAAGGATACAGAAGTGTCCTCAGATTGTCTAGCAGGGCAACGACCTTTCTTTAAGTCTGTGAGCGAAGTGTAGCACCGACGCATCACAGCAAATCGTGTCGCTCCCGACTTGGAAGATCCTGACCCAGTCCTCCGGTTCCGGTCTAGGTCGGGCGAACCTTCCTTCAGGCACACCGTTAAGCCTTGTTTTAACGCACTTATCGCCGCTCAACCCGACCGCGCCGACTCATCCGCGGGGCGTCGACCGAGACTCCGTGTCCCGCACCTGGCCCCTCGAGGTAAGCCCACACTGTTGTAGTTTGGCATCATCCTCATGAGAGCGCCAACGAGGAGCCGAGGCGAGCAGCAAGAGCCAGCCCATTTGGCGCAAGCACCCCGGAGGAACCAAGCCGTGCCGCAGTGCAAGGGCAAGGCGACTCCGCGCCGAGCGGGCGGGCAGATTGGTAACTTCGGTGAGCAAGCCCCACACCTCGGGCGGCAGATCCCTAAACCTCGTGCGCAGAGCCTGCGCCTGATCCGCAACCTGGCCAAGCCTCTTTGATCTGTTGGATCGGTTCAGCAGGGCGACGGCTCGTCGCAGGATGTGCCCAACAGTCCAGGCCCGGGCTCCGATCTGGTTGCGACCGTGCTGCCGATAGTCAACGGTGACTTCTGGCAGTGCCACGATCTGGCCGAACACCGCAGCGACCAACCCAAGCCAGGCGTCGTGCACAAAGCCGGACCCGGGCACTGGAAGGGCGCGCGAAAGCAAGGGCCGGTTGACCGCCACGGTGCAACCCGTCACCACATTCTGCAACAGCAAATCCTTCCACAGACAACGCGAAGCGTCGATGCGCTGATACTTCCAGAAGGAATCGGCGATCCGTCTGCCCGAGCGGTCGACGACACGCAGATCGGTGAACAAGAGGAGCGGGTGCTCGGGTCCCCAGCGCGCCTCCAGCCTCCTGAGTGCCCTAAGGCTGCGCTCCACCTTGTCCGCGTGCCAGCGGTCGTCTTGATCGCACAGGAACACATATGGCGCGGTGCTCGCTTGAAGCAAACGATTGAAATTGGCCGAGGTACCCAACCGCAGCGGATTAGGCAGCAGCATCAGTCGACCCGGAAACCGCTGCGCAAAGTCCTCGAGGATGCCCGGGGTTCGGTCGATCGAACCGTCGTCGCCAACAAGCAGTCGGGTATGCACACAGCCTCGCTGACCCAGGATCGTTTCAAGTTGCTCCGCCAGAAATTCCTCACCGTTGTAGGTGGCGAGCACCACATCCGCTTCGGCGGGGAAGTCCGCCTCATGCATACGGATCGGCCGCCATCATCGCGCGCCAGCGCGACTTGAGACGCTGCAACTCTGCTGCCGCGCGTGCCTTTTTTTCGGGGCGCGCGTCGAACCCACGACTCACCGATTCGTGGTGGTAGAGCTCGGCTTCCGCAACCCAGAGGTTGCGTAACCCGCTCGCGTGTAAGCGATAGCAAAAGTCAACATCTCCAAAGGCTACGGCGTAACCCTCGTCGAACCCGCCGACCCTCCAGTAGTATTGCTTGCGCACAAGGAGGCACGCTGCGGTCACGGCAAGGTAGCGTTGGGTGAGGCAGGCACGGTCCAGCGGACCGCACTGCGACCGAGCCAGCCCGAGCCAGGCATGGGTTGGCCCACCTCCCCGCGACACGACGCCACCGTGCTGCAGCGTGTTGTCGGGATACCAGAGCCGCGCGCCGATGGCGCCGTTTTCCGGATACTGCGCGAAGGCCAGCATGTTCGCCATCCAATCCGGTGAAATCACCTCCGTGTCATTGTTGAGCAACAGCAGGAAGTCGCCTCTGGCCACCCTTGCTGCAAGATTATTGAGCGCGCTGAAGTTGAAGGGACGTCCGTCGCGCAGCACCGTGACCCGCGGGTCGAGGGCGTAGTGGTCCAAGAGCTCCAGTGCCTCAGGCTGATCGCTCGCATTGTCGATTAGCAGGATCTCGTAATTCGGGTAGGTTGTCTTCCGAAGAAGGCTGTCCAGGCAGCAACGGACAAGGCCGGCAGCGTTGCGGGTGGGGATCATCACGCTCACGAGCGGCGGGTCGCCCGGCAGGGGGTGGCGAATCTGGAAAAGGCCTCCGGATTCGAGCAACCGGGCGTTTGGATACTTGCGATTCAGACACTTCGCCAGCAGCGATTCGGAGCAGGCGCCCCAGGGCTCGGGTCCGTGGTGCAAAAGGCACCGCGGGTGGTGGCCGCAGGCTCCTTCGGGGACGCCTGCCCACATCGCAAGCATGAGAGCGTAGGCATCGATTGGCCCAGAGAACCCAGGGTGCACCTCGGATCGCAAGGTTGGCACTGAAAACAACACGGCACGACCCACCGCATTCCTCGCCAGATGGAACTCGTGGCTCCAGCCTGGCAGGTACCATTCCCTGCCAGCGCTCCGATGATTGAAGGTGAGCAACGCCCCCTCAGGCCATCCCACAAGAACTTCTGCGAGTTCCTGCAATGCGCTGGGGATGAGCACGTCGCCCTCGCGAAGCAGCAAAAGATAGTCGCCCTCGATGAAATCGAGCACCATGTGGCCATGCTGCTTGGGTATCGATCTCCAACGATTGTCCCAGGGGAGGTCGCTGTGGCGCAGTTGCGAAACGTCCTCGACGCTCATCCCGAGGAAAAGAATCTGCAGATTCAGATAGGTTTGCGCCTGAAGGCTCCGCAGGGTATTGCGCATTGCTGGACTGCCCGCCCTTGATTCCGCCGCAGCCACGCCAACGCAAAGGCAGGGCAGTCGCTTCAGGTCGTATTGGGCCAGTGAAAGCGAAATTCGCTGATCGAGCGAAAGTACTGGAAAAGAGCGCTCGTCGTACATCGGTGTTTGCTCAAGCTGCGTTGCGTCGCAGTTGGCCACCTCCCCAACGAGGGGATCGGTCGCATTGCGGTCCCCATAGAAGTCCGGGCCTCGATTGGACGACCGGCCTGCGGGCAGCTTGACCGCCTCGTGCCTCTTTCGCCACGCCCGACGGATTCGGGCCTCAGCCCGTGCAAAGATTCCGAACCAACCGGTACGCAGCTCGAGAGCCGTTTCTTGGGCAAGTCGCAGCTGATCCTGCAGCTCTGCAAGCCTCCACTCCCTGTGAAGCAGGTTTTCGTGCAGATGCCGCAACAATTCGCCCGTTGCAGGCGAACCTTCCGAGGCTGCAGACACGGTGGATACGGCCATTGAACGGCCCAACTCGTGCCGATTTGGCGCGGTGTCAAGCACAGCCCTTATCACGAACTGGTACACATCGCCTTGGGGGTTCGACTCGAGCAAGCGCCGATGGTTCTCGTCGAGCGCAAACCACTCGCCAGCGAATTCAGTAGCGTGAGCTGGGCAACGTATGGCGTGGCATTCCGCCATCAGCAGGCCCGACGGTTCGAGGAGCTGCGGAAGATCCTGGCGGGCGAAAAACCGCAGATGCGTTCGATCGAGCAAGCCTGTAGCCCTGTAGGGGAAGGCCTCGCCGAGGAGAGAGGCTATCACTCCGTTGTGAGCAACGTTTGGGACTGAGATTACGCAATAGCCCTCAGGTCTCAGGCGTTCCACCGCCAACCTGAGCGTCGACGCAGGATCTTGCAGGTGCTCGAGCACATCGGCCATGACTACAACGTCAAACCGCTTGTCGCCAAGGCTCTCGACCCACGTCACGTCATTCAGATCAAGGCAATGAACCGCAATGCACCAAGGGCTTGCCCGAACAGCGGCCGCCGGGTCGCGTTCAACGGCCGTGATGCGACAGTTGGAATACTCGCGCATTACCCGGCTGATCGAACCCGGGCCGCACCCTAGTTCGAGGACTTCTCTGCCGCGACCGACGAGACGCACGACCTGGGCCGCAGTCCCCACCCCCTCGGGATCGAACTCATAGCTGTAACGCTCATCTGTACCGTACCTCATAAGGGGAAACTACACGATGTGGATCCCGATACTGCGCATCGGGATCCCCACGAGGCCTGTGCACCCCCTCGGGCTTGAGGCCTGAAAAGCCAGGGCATCGTGTACCCATTCCAGTTGCGTGTGCGCTTCCTGCACTCCCTCCGCAACCGCTACCGCGATAGTGTAGGTTCCGGTGGACAGTGCCGGCATCGTGAATTCAAAGCGGGTCTGGAGGCGGGCGCCCGCGTTGAGTCGAAGGGGCTGGTTGTGCGTAAGCACCGCAGTGTTATCTCCGAAGAGGTTCTGTCCAAGGCGATCCTTGACGTAGAAGCCGACAATCGCGCCGAGTATCTCTCTGTGTGCCTCCACAACAATCTCGAGTGCTGCGCTTTCTCCCCCCGTTACGAGGCTGAGAGTGCTTCCATCAGCAGCCTGCAGGCAAACCTCCGCGATGCGAGCCCCGCCAGCGCCAAAAACAGCGCTCTTCGGCGCACCGGCGCGTGGATCGAAGCTATGGGCGAGGTAGGCCTCGCTAATGGCCTTGGCCGGACCTTCAGCGCGAATGCAGCCCTGCTCGAGCCAGATGGCGCGACCACACAGTGCGGTGATGGCGGAACTATCGTGGCTGACAAACAACAGGCTCCCGCGTTTCTGGAACTCGCGTAGGAAGCGCATGCACTTTTGCACAAAAAAAGCATCGCCGACCGCCAGTGCCTCGTCGATGATGAGAAGGTCGGCGTCAACATGTGCAATGGCCGCAAAGGCTAGCCGCACGAGCATCCCGCTCGAATAGGTCCGCACCGGCTCCTCGAAGAATCCGCCCAAGTCGGCAAATTCCGCAACCGCTTCCATACGTTGTTCGATCTCACTGCGCGACAAACCGTGGAGCACCCCCGTAAGCACGACGTTCTCTCGGCCACTGAAGTCGTGGTTGAATCCCGCACCAAGCTCAAGCATAGCAGCGGCACGACCACGAATCAGGACGCTCCCTTGACTCGGTCGTACTGTTCCACAGATCACTTGGAGGAGGGTCGATTTTCCAGCACCGTTTCGACCGATGATCCCAAGAGTTTCACCGCGGCCAAGGCTAAAATTTACATTATTTAGCACTATATGCTCCCGACTGGTGTCGCTCCAGCCGGCCATGGCAAGAAAACGCTGCGCCGAAGATTTGTACCGCCGGTAGCTCTTCACAAGCCCTCTGACTTCGAGGACCGCTTCAGACGACATCCGAAAAGTCCCTGCTCATCAAACGGAAAAAGCAGTACCCTCCAACCGCGACAGTCATCGCGACAGTGCAATAGCTCGAGAGCCACACAAGTGGCACCGGAGGGGCCCCAAGAAGTGCTGCCCGCGCAGACTCGGCAGGCACAGTTATCGGATTCAACAACACCAGCAGCTTCAGCCCCTCAGGTACCTGTGAAAAGGGATAGAAGACGGGAGCAAGAAACATCAGGAGCGACAACCCGAGCGCCACGATCTGCACAAGATCTCTCAGATAAACCGTGACCGCTGCAACCGCCCACGCCAAGCCCAGACCTAGAACCACCATGGCCACCATTGATAAGAGGAAGCTGGAAAAGCTCGGCCCGGACTCGAACACAAGAACCTGAAGCGCAACAACCACGACAAACCCAAACAGCGTGTGCACCAGGCTCGAAAGAGTAACAACCATCGGGAGCACAGCGAGGGGAAAGGCCACTTTCTTCACCAAACTAGGTTGCTGGATAATACTCTGGCAACTCCGCTGAAGTGCTTCAGCGAAAAATCCATGCACAAGAAGGCCCGCAAAAACATTGATCCCAAAGCCCAGGCTGGTGCTGGACTGACCCCAACGCATCCCGAAAATCTCCGAAAACACCAAAGTGTAGACGCCAACCGTAAGCAGCGGGCTCAAAAAATACCACACAATTCCAAGTACTGAGTTGCGATAACGCGCTCGAAGATCCCGGGCAAGAAAAACCAGGACCAGCTGCAGGAACTGCTTCACAAACCGGCTACGGTACAAAAAACAGGCACTTCACAGCAAAACTCAAAACCGGAATTTCATCTTGTGATGCTTTTCAAGGTCTGCCTTGGCTTCTGCGAGCCGGGCACTGAGAAAATCGCGGGTTCCGGTGTTCACCATCGACTGGGGATGGGAGCGGTATCGGCACAGGATTTCTGGAACATGACAGCCTCTCAAGCCCCGGTCAACCATTTTGCACCAGAAATCGTAGTCCTCCCACCCGAACCGACTGGGCATCACCCTGTAGCCGCCCAAGTCCCGCAGTGTTTCCGTACGCACCATGGCCATCGCGTCGATGTAGTTCCCCGTCTCGAACCTCTCGGGCAGCCAGACCGAATTACCAATTATGTCGCGCTTGCCGCCGAAGACCTCGACGAGCGAGTAGGCCATAGCACACCCGGAATGCTCGATCCCCTCGCGTAGTGCTTCGAGAGCCCTCGGATAGAGCAGATTATCTGCATCAAGGATGAATGTGTACGGCGTCGTGACCCAGGAAATGGCGCTGTTGCGAGCCCTCGACAACCCCTCATTGATGCAATGCCGAAGCAGAGCCACCTTGCCGAATCTCCCAACGCCGGCGTTGCGGGCACACCAGTCTCCGATGACCTCAAGCGAGTCGTCGGGTGATCGATCGTCAACAATACATAGATCGAAGATCGGTTCCGTCTGAGTCAACAGGGAATCAAGCGCCTCGAGACAGAGGCCCCCATACTTGTAGCATGTGATTGTGACGGTAACAAGCGATCCGGGCGATCCTGCCTGCTCAGTGGAATACACCACTTCGAAAGGTCCGGCCTGAAAACTCATATGCCCGCGAGAACCCTTCGCAGAAAGTCCTTGATCGGTGCGCCCCGGACAAGATCCTCCCGCGCGCTGGATGCAAATCCAGCGGCCCGATGGGGATCGGACAGCATCCGGGCGCAGGCATCGGTAACGGCTTCAAGTGGCACATCCAGATAATGCCGACCAGCGAGGAGCAGCGGGTTGGATTCACAGGAATCCGATATCACACACGCACCGCTAAAGATCCCGATATTCACAATTCTCTGCCACTCCAGATACCGCTCAGCGTCACGGTGGATATTTAGGACTATTTTTGCTCTCTGGGCAAGCCCGATGCAATGCTGAAAGTCGAGGGTGGCGGGCGAGTCGCGCATGAACGGAGCCTGCCCGGAAGGCAGGTAAATGAAGCAACTGAAGGCTGAAAAGAACGGCGCATTTTTCGCGAAAAACTCACGTCGACGGGGAGATTCCGTTCCAATGAACAGGATATCAATAGGACGATCAGCAAACTCCGCTGGCGGGTTATGGATCACTGATGGCCTCAGGCCTTCTGTTGGACCGCGCCGAGCAAGATGTCTGCCCGAAAATCGCGTCTGATACCGCTCAGAGTACCCGAGGGGTATGAATCGAACAGGGAAACCGTTGAATCGAAGCCTTATTGCAGACTGAAAACTGATGTCGAGTACAAGGTCGGCCCTTCGGATATACTTTAGCGCACGCTCGAACCATGGAGTTTGCAACTGCTCAGTATTCACCATCGCGAGCCGCCGGTGCCTGCGAAGCTTTGCGAATGCATTTACCGGACAGTCGAGAAGGAAAAACTCGTGTGGGGCGACAACAATCACCCATTCCTGCGATCCCGCCGCGGGGATGCTCTTCTCGTCGAACAGGTCGACCCTAACCCCAGACTCCTCGAAGCCGCTGGCAATGAGGCAAGCAATCTCATGCATGAAAAAGTTGCCGCCTGACGACACGCCCACGGCTAGTCGACCTATACTGAAAGGCGCAGTCTCGCGACCCGCGTAGCCGAAGACTTCCGACATTGGATCGGCAAGGGAACTGGCAATAGAACTCTTACCAGCAAGCACGCGCCTGACCTTTCTCCAGAACAAGGCATCGACGCCGTTTCGGCGCACGTAGGCATGCGCTTGGAGGATCCGCCTCATGACGTTCGGTGCGCGGTACACGAGTTTCACGAAAGCCAAAATCCTCGCGAGTGCAAAATCAAAACCTGCTTCCCGGACAACCACCAGATATGGTTAATCAATGACATGCTTGCCCGAAAAATGAGGCGTGTTGAAGGTGCCCGCTGGTCGATGATCAAATATATGGTAATCGGGTACAGGCAGCGCTCCAACGCTGGACCGCGGGCCAGGGGCAGTTCGCCCTGGCAATCCAAGCGTCGATTCCCGGCGGAGCACTGCCGGGCCACCCTCGAGACCCGCAAATCCTTGGCGAGCGCGCGCGAGACACGACGGCCAAATTGGCCCTTCCTCGTTGAAGTCAGTCAGCACGGCTTCCCCTCGTGGACCCTTCCAATGCAGAGCGCTCCGTTGCAAAAACCAATGGGTGGGGGACGGTCGCTTATCACCCACACCGCGCAGGTTGCACCAAAATTCGGCATTGCCAACCCTCTGTTAATCACGCTTGCAACTCCAAGACGGGCCACAGGTCCGGCCACGCCGTCGGTGATAGAGGCATCTCCACACAGCGCGCGACAGGCAGCAGCGCGCAACGCTACGCTCATGTTACATTGCACCCCGGGGCAGGCCTGTCCATCCAGACGGCCTGACCCCAGTTGGCGCCATGCTCCATCACCGACTTAGGTCTACACTCAGACATTTCCATGAAGGATACCATATACTGGTGTCCCGCGTTTTCTGATGTCTCCTCATGTCTCCGCTGTGCAGGGTCCGGTCCGGTCGGCCTCGATTGCGGTGATCGTTACACTGGCGCGAGTCACGCGTGTCTGGCGGGGTGCCACGCTCGCACGTTATGCAGTTTCAGCCGCTGATAAGGAGGCCGTCTTTAGGAGGTTGAGATATGTCCCGTTACAATCCCCTGTTCTTTGATAAAGAGTTTTATCGCACGAGTTACCCGGATGTCGCAAAAAACTGGGAGGAGCCGATCGAGGAACATTATTTCGCCTATGGTTCAAAGGAGGGCCGATCACCCAGTTCGTGGTTTGATGTGGCCTTTATTCGTGCCACCTACCGCGATCTCGAGGCGATGACTGCGGAACAGGTGTTTGCGCATTACAACCGTTTCGGATGGCGGGAGGGTCGGGTTACCAGTCCGGCCTTCAAGGATTTTGACAGCGCGAAGTACCTTGCCTCCTACCGCGACCTCGGTGCCGGGGGGATTACGCAGGAAACCGCGCTTTCACATTACCTTGCATTCGGCCAATACGAAGGGCGCGTAGCGTACAAGTACGACGGTTCAGCGATCGGGACTTCAGCACCGGGCCTTCTCAAACTACTCACGAAAGATGCCGACCGTGGGCCCTCGTTTAGCGGTGGGCCGGGTTCCGACCTGTTCGGAGCGGTCAGGGGGGGGCCGAGGAGCACTGAAAACACCCTCACAGACGCAGACGCGCTCGACGGGGGCCCAGGGATCGACACCTTAACGATCACCGTCACCGCAACCGACAGCGATGTTCTGGGAGGGGCATCCATCCGAAACATCGAACAAATTGTTGTCCGGGGAACGCCCGCCAATCAGACCGCAAGGGTCGACCTCGCCGGCACGGCAGGTGTGAGAAGCGTTAGTGCCGAGTTGTGTCAGGGATCGAGCGTGTTTGTAAACCTTCCCACCGGATCCACTGTTGGGATGGTTGGCGACGGAAGGTCTGTCACTGGCCCGGTAACCTTTCGGTACACAATACCCTCAGACGACGTGACGCTCACATTCTCCGGCGGAACGCGGGGTGGAGATATAACCAACGCCCCGCTCGGTGTGACGTCGACGAAAAAGGCCACAGTCAATTCCACAGGGCCCAGCGGAGTAGTTAATCTCGTCGGGCTTCTCAATCTGGACGAGAACAAGTCAGGGGATCTTTCCACGTTGATTGTTAACGCCGAGAGGGACCTGAGGGCCGACCTGGACGTAACCGATTACCCAGTATCCGGCGCCGACCTTCTCGTGAACGGTGCGGGAAAAGTCGATCTCGGGTCTGGCGGAATATTCAAGTCCATCGACGCGACGAAATCTGGTGGCTTGACCATCACGCTCGACACAAAAACACAGTCTTTCAAGGGGTCGGACTCTCCTGACGTCGTAACGACCGATGCCCTGGCGACGCAGTCCGCCGGGATGATCGACGGTAGGCAAGGCGAGGATACCCTGATCATCGCTGCGGTAGGCCACGTCGCCAGCCAGGCCCTTGGGAACGCTTACGTCAACTTCGAGAAACTCGTCAACAGAGCACCCGCTTCAGTCGATATCCAATTCCTCATCGGCATAACCTCTCTCGAGACGGCCGCGAGCGGTTCAGGCTTCATCAATATGACGAGCGGCCTTGCAGAGAACATCGTTGTTACGGCAGACCAGTCGACTCTATTGAAGTTTGCGCTCAATGTGAGCGGCCCGGGTGACGTCATCGGCATCACGATGGGATCTGGGAATGGCCCTGCCACAAGCGTGCGGGCGGGCGGGCTGGATGTCACAGGATTCGAAGCACTCAAACTTACCGCGAATCCGGGCGAATCTGCAGGCTCGCCTGCTCAAAAGACCTCGACCATCTCGTCGATCATTGGACCAAACCTCAAATCGATCGATCTATCCGGGTCTTCTTTCGAGATCTCGCTGCAAGGAAAGGCTGCTGCGGGCGGAAAGGGTGAAGTTGTTCCAGTCGCTGTCAACGCCGCGACCTTGACCGGAGACGGTTCATCGACGACAGCCGGAAGTTCAAAAGGGGTGACCTTACGCGGAGCGCTTGTCCCCGGTTCCAGCGTCGTCGGGTCTGACTTTGTCGATACGTTTGACCTCGATTTTTCAACTGCTACGACACAGCACCAGTCCATTTATTCAGGTGCCGGGAATGATTCCATAACAATTAAAATTGCGGGTGGAACGATCAGCTCCGGATCGGTCACGGTGGCAGGGGGACGCGGCAAGGACTTAATCACCATTGTTGGCGACAGCTCAGCGAACGCAGATCCTTCACCAAATACGATCATACGCATTGCGGAGGGAGATTCGGCCGAGTCGAGCTACGATGAAGTCACAGGCGTAGCTCTGTCAACGCCGGGTAAGCAAGCCTTCAGCCTCGATTTCGACGGTTCCGCCCGTCGCCTTGCCGATCAGGCCTCTCCGGTCAACGTACCAGGCTTGAGTCCGCAACTCACTTACACCAGCTTAAACGGCATGTTTTCGATCACGGGCTCTTCCGTGGCACTCATCGACAAAATCGCCGCAGCCAAGGCAATCGCATCCTCACCGAATACCGTTTGCGGCTTCAGGGATGGGGCTGACACATTTGTTTTCCACAAAGGAAGCCAGTCGGACTCCCTTGTAAAGCTTGTAGGGGTTGCGGTATTGGGGCTCGATCAAGACACAGCTGGGTTCATCGATATTGCCTGAAACGCATCCGCGCGTAAACCGGCAGCAGTTTCGCCGGAATCTCCAGTGATTTCGGAATGGAAAATCCGAAGCACCTGATTTCGATCTCGATCGTCAGTCATAAGCAGGCGTCGCTGGTGGGAGCGCTTCTCGAGGACATCCTCAGGCATATCGATCCGCAGTTGATCGAAATCATTCTGACGCTCAATGTTCCCGAGCGCCACGCTTTTCATGTCAAGAACCTGCGCACCTCGACAAGAATTATTGAAAATAGCGCGGCAAAAGGATTTGCTACAAACCACAACGCGGCATTCAAGCTTGCAAGAGGGGACTGGTTTTGTGTGATGAATCCGGATATACGATTGATGTGCAATCCCTTCCCTCCACTGCTCGAGGAATTGCAGTCGTTGGGAGGAGCAGTGATTGCACCTGCTGTTGTCGGGCCAACGGGCCTGTTCGAAGATAATGTGCGCGATTTCCCGACAATGCGGTCGCTTGCAGCCAAACTGATTTGGCGAATGGGCGGTTGCCACCCCGGGCTGTTAGGGAATCAGGCTTTTTTCGGTGACTGGGTGGCAGGAATGTTCATGTTGTTCCGTCGCGACGCTTTCGGATCTGTAGGCGGGTTTGACGAGAAATTTTTTCTTTATTATGAGGATGTGGATATCTGCGCGCGACTATGGAGGGGCGGATGGTCGGTTGTGGTGTTTCCCGGTGTGCAGGTCATCCACCATGCCCGCCGGACAAGTCGGCACCATCCTGGGTATATGCGGTGGCACCTCGCGAGCATGATCCGGTTCTTTCTTAAACATCACGGCCACCTTCCACAAAGGTCGCATTCTTGAGGATTCTTGTTTGCGGTGCCAGCGGCTGGATCGGCCGGGCGCTTTGCGCAACACTTGAACATCGGCCCGACCCGGTGATCCGCGCAGTGCGCCGATCGGCAACGCCGGGCGACCTTGCAGTTGGGGATCTCCACGCGCACACCCCTTGGGAGAAAGCCCTGCGCGATGGCATCGACGTGGTCGTGCATCTCGCAGGCCGGGTTCCCGCAGGGCATGGCCTGCCTCCAGTCCCGGACCAGGACTATTTCGAGACCAACACCCTGGGCACGATCCATCTCGCGCAGCAGTGCGCAAGCCACGGAGTGAGCCGGTTCATTTTTCTCAGTACGGTCAAGGTCCTCGGGGAATGCAGCGGAGGCCGGCCTCTTTGCGGGGGTGATGCGGCAGCGCCAGCCGACGCCTATGCCGAGTCCAAGTGGCGGGCCGAGCAGGCGTTGTGGGAGATTGCTGCAGGAAGCACGATGGGGGTGGTGGTGCTCCGTCCGCCGCTCGTGTACGGGCCCGGCGTGAGGGGCAATTTCCTGCGCCTGATGCGGGCCATCCACAAGGGCCACCCACTGCCACTGAGCGCAGTTCACAACCGCCGAAGCCTTGTCTTTCTGGGCAACCTGATCGATGCAATCGACCGCTGTCTTCGGGATCCCCGCGCCGTCGGCAACTCCTATCTGGTGAGCGATGGGGAAGACATCTCCACGCCCGAACTGGTTCGACGGGCCGCGTCGGCCCTCGGGGTGCGGCCACGCATGCTCCCGGTGCCCGAGGGGTTGCTGCGCTGGACGGGGCAATTGGCAGGCAGGCGCGCCGCGGTGGATCGCTTGCTGGGTTCGCTCTCGGTAAACATCGAGCCGCTGCGCGAAGAGTTGGACTGGGAGCCCCCGTTCAGCCTGCGCTCGGGTCTTGAGGCCACGGCACAGTGGTACCTCGGTGCCCACGCCTGATGTTGCGCGTTCTCGACCTTGTGCTGGCCGGTGCGGGACTCCTTGCCCTCTCGCCGTTGATGATCGTGCTCTTTGTGGCTGCGCTCGTCGACACCGGTGCGCCGATCTTCAGCCAGGTGCGCGTGGGGCGGTATCAGCGGCCCTTCACGTTACTGAAGTTCCGCACCATGAGGCAGGGTACGCATTCGGTCCCCACGCACCTCGTGGATCCGTCCGCAGTCACGCTGCTGGGGAGCGTCCTGCGACGAAGCAAGCTCGATGAACTTCCTCAGCTCTGGAACGTACTGCGCGGCGATATGAGTCTCGTTGGCCCGCGCCCCTGTCTCTCCATCCAGCACGCATTGATCGCCGAGCGCGAAATACGCGGCGTCTTTGCCGTCCGCCCCGGCATTACCGGCTTGGCGCAGGTCCAGGGCATCGACATGTCGACGCCGCAAACGCTCGCCGAAGCCGACGCCCGGATGCTCGAGAACCTCGATGCGGCCGCTTATCTTGGCTACCTCCTGCAAACGCTGACCGGCGCAGGATCCGGTGACCGGCTGCGGTTGCCATGAAACTTCCGCCCCCGCTCGCGAAGCTTGCTGAACCAGTTCTGGCGCTGCCCCGCGCGGCAAAGCGGATCACCGTACTGGCGATCGACCTCGGGCTGTGCGTGGTCACGGTTTGGCTGGCGTTCTACCTGCGGCTCGGGGAGTTCGTGAGCTTTCGCGGAGACTCGGACTGGAGCGCTGGCGCGCAACAGGCGGCCGCTGTATCGATTGGACTCGCGCTTCCGCTTTTCACGGTGTCGGGCCTGTACCGGGCAATCTTCCGCTACAGCGGTTGGCCCGCGATGAGCACGGTGGCCCGGGTAGTGGCCGTGTACGGATTGTTCTATGCGTGTATCTTCACTGCGGTTGGTGCTCAGGGCGTTCCCCGCACGGTTGGCATCCTTCAGCCCATCTTGCTACTCCTCGCCGTGGGCGCCTCGCGCGCGCTTGCCCGCGCCTGGCTCGGCGATCACTACCAGAGCATCCTGAGGCGGGCCTCGCGCCCGAAGGTGCTGATCTACGGCGCCGGCCACACCGGCAGGCAACTTGCGGCAGCGATGGCCCACAGTCCCGAGTTGCAACTCGCAGGGTTTCTCGACGACGACGCCCTGCTCCACGGCAGGGTGCTCAACGGCCAGCCGATCCATGACCCCGCCGCGCTCGACACGCTGGTCCGAACGCTCAACGTGCGCCACGTACTGCTTGCGATGCCCAATCTCCCACGCGGACGTCGTAGGCTGATTCTCGGAAGGATCCGCAGCGCCAATGTGGCCGTGCGTACGCTTCCGAGCATGACCGATCTGGCCCAGGGCAGGGTCACCATTGCCGGGTTGCGCGAACTCGACGTCGACGACCTGCTCGGGCGCGAACCTGTGCCACCGGATCCGGTTCTAATGGCGCGGAGCATCACCGCAAAGAATGTGCTCGTGACCGGCGCCGGCGGCTCGATCGGAAGCGAACTGTGCCGTCAGATTCTGCAAGGATCGCCCGCACGGTTGATTCTGGTGGATCAGAACGAGTTTGCGCTCTACCGCATCCACCAGGAACTCGGGGAACCGCTTGCCACCCCGCTGAACCGCTCAGCGCCGGCGCTGGTTGCGCTTCTTGCCTCCGTGCAAGACCGCACCCGCATGGACCAGATCATGTCGGAGTGGCGCCCCCACACCGTCTACCACGCC
>Ga0194133_10004829_pt1 | contig 17627 bp, 14 predicted proteins | sample TA2KigOf40mmetaG_FD_155448 | JGI IMG/M metagenome (GOLD analysis project Ga0194133, IMG submission 155448) | Freshwater microbial communities from Lake Tanganyika, Tanzania - TA2015055 Kigoma Offshore 40m | ecosystem: Environmental > Aquatic > Freshwater > Lake | place: Tanzania: Lake... | reverse complement strand
GCTAGATACATCCCCTGGGTTAGAACCTTTGTGCCACCAATTGCCGGCACAGTAAAGATGAATTACTACAAGTTCTTATCGGCAAATGCCTTAGGCGCTTTGCTTTGGGGAGTTGGCATTACCTTAGCTGGCTTCTACTCTGGCTCTATCTCTTGGGTAAAAGATATATCTTATTTTTTGGCGACTCTATTTATTGCCGTATCACTTATCCATATTACCTTTACTAGGAAAAAAGAGTAAAAATTATTTAATTGAAGAATACACGGTTTTTATCTAAAATTAAAAAATATCTAAATGGGGAATCAAATGAACATTTTGTTTATTTAATATATTTGAGTGTTATTAAATACCTAAAATTCGATCTACTCAGGACTCGCGTTAATTGCAACGTAAGTATATATAATTAAGACTCAAGTTGTGTACCTAAAACAAGATAACATCACTTTTACTTATTTTTTTGTGTTTTTAACTTAGAAATCAGCCTTTTTGTAAAAATTAAAGTCATTAAGTCAAATGGAGATGAAGAATATTTTCCAATAAGTGTACCAAATTTTATTGATTAAAACCCTATTAAATCTCAAGTTTAAGTTGGTATTTGAGTTATAGTTTATCCATAAACCAATCTTGAGTAAAATTTGCAACTACTAATTAACTTTGTTCTTAAGTTAATTGTGAATAAAATGTCTTATCGCTTGATTGCATTAGTGAGAAAGTGGTATCCTATGAAATATGATTTCGATTATTATATTTGCAAAAAATGAAGAGTTTCACTTAAAAAATACATATGATAACACAATTACAGCTTTAAAAAATTTAAACTTAACAGACTACGAAATTATTTTGATTGACGATAATTCAAGTGACTCAACGTTTAAAGAAATGAAACTTATTGCGACAAATTATTCAAAAGTAATTGCATTGCAAGCTTCGAATGATAAGGGAATCAGTGCTGCGATCTTAACTGGGTTTACTCATTCCAAGGGAGAGATAATTGTTCCAATTCCAGGACATAACATGTATAGCCATTCAGCCATTGAGCGAGTTCTTGGATATGCATCTGCGAATACTTTAGTAATTGGCTGTCGAAAAAATTTATTTTCTACTCGACCTATTGTCAAATTCTTATCTTCCCAATTCCTACTTTTTTCATATCGAATTTTTGTGTCTGGAAAGTTTTGTGATATTCATGGCCTAAACTCATACCCGCGCGTTATAGTTGGACAAGCCCAAAATTATAAATTAGGACATGGTTTTCATATGATTCCAATTACACTTGCTATAAGAAGTAGAATTGAAATAATACAGATAGGAGTTTACATAAATAAAAATCATAAGAAACGAGCTGGAAGAAAAATGAGTAAGAACTTCCCGACTTTCAAATCGATCTATTCTGTAATTAGTGAACTATTTGAAGCCTACCAAATTCTTAAATTCAATAAGTAACCACTTTTTTTAAGTTTTAATTAAAATAGATTTTTCAAGATTTCAAGCGGCGCTCTATCTCACTTGAGCTTAAATATGCCACGAGGGGGAAAACGGTTAAATAAAATCGCAATCTTACTCCCCCTAATCCAAAGAAAATCAACGGCGCCACACTAGCTAGAAAAACGGCAATGGTGAAAGCAACAATAATCGTATCGGGCTTTTTGGGTGTAAATTCTAAATTGACTTTATGTGGCATTTTTCTACACATCTGCCGAATTTTACTAGCTAATAAGGAAAGAGTTAATAACGTCATAAAAAGTAAATTAACATCTTTAGTAATCAAAGTTAGTGCATCTTTTGAGAGTGATGTAAAAATACGGTCGAGTATTGCACTAATTGTATAGTCGGTGGGATAATCTTTAAATTGTTTAACAATAGAAAAAGAATTCCAAGTTAATTCTATATAATAATAGCAAATAAAAATATTTAAAAATAATGTAGCAAAATATCCAAATTTATAAATATTCTTTTTATTGAAACTTTTATGCCTAACTATAATAAAAATTAAACTTAGAAAAATCCAATATATGATGGAGGGCCGAGTAAACATGCCAATAAAAATAGTGAAATTCAGATAAAATATAAGTCTCGTATTATCGTTCCAAAATTTTACACAACTGTAAATGAAAAAAAGGATTAGAAGACTTAGCACACTATCAGTTCCAGCTGTAGTAATGATGTTAGGTACATAATGAGAGCTTCCTGCTAACAAAACAAGAGGAAAGTAAAACGCTAAAAAGTCTTTTTTTATTAATAATTTGGTTAATAATAGCCATATTGCGGAAAACGAAAAAATGGGGATCACTAGCAAACCAAAAAAGCCCAAATATTTTACAAATAGAGCACTTAGAAGTGGATAAATAACTCTATGGCCGTAAAATTTATCTTGCAACTTAAAATCACTTTGCGGCTCAAATTTGGAAAATGGAGGGTCGTACATTTCTCTGTGGTCATTCCACCAGTTAATAACTTTGTCTGCCGCAACTTGTTCGTTCTCACCTAATATTGTTAGGCTTTTCCATGCATACCAGATACCGTCATCAGAGATTACCGTTGGATTAATTGAAATCTCTCCCGGCATCGGTCGGACTAAAATATGACCTATAAGTATGAATAAAAGTAGAATTAATGAAGAGAAAAATCTAAAATAATACCCGTTACGCACCATTGTGATCATAAACATGTCGCTATTGTACTATAGTAATTGTTATTAAAAATATTTAAGGACCCACTTCTTATTGTGTGATATTGTTGAAAGATCTTACCTATTCCACCCAGAGTGATATGAGATTTCATCTTATTTTTCAATAATCATTCTCGCAGTCAACAATTGCGATTGGCAAAAATAACTAAGTGTTTTTATTGGAATTGCTATATACTTTACAAATGTGCGGAATAGTGGGTGGAGTTGGTAAAGGTTTGAAACAGTTTATTTCTAGTAATCTTTATCTATTAGATCAACGGGGGCCTGACTCCAAAGGAATTATAGATTTTACAAATAATCTGGTAATGGGCGCCACAAGACTAGCAATGACTGATCCACATCCAAGAAGTAATCAGCCAATGATCGAAAACTTAACTAAGAATGCTTTGGTTTTTAATGGGGAAATTTACAATTTTCGAGAATTGAAAATGAAATTAATCAAAGCCGGTCATCAGTTTTTTACAGAATCTGATACAGAAGTACTGCTAAAACTTCTATCCCTTAATGGAAAAAAGATTTTAAGTCAATTAGAAGGTATGTTCGCATTTGGTTTTTATAACAAAAGTGAGAACACTTTTACAATTGCTAGAGATTTTTTAGGAAAGAAGCCTTTGTACTATGCAGTAAATTCAAACCACTTTATTTTTAGCTCTCAAATAAACATTATAAAAAAGTATCTGAAAAAAACTACTCTTGATGAATCCTCTATGTCTTCTTATTTGAAACTTGGTTACGTTTTGGATCCAAGAACCATGTTTAGAGAGATTAAGTCCGTCCAGCCAGGTGAATCACTAGTTTTTGATTTGGAAACTAATTCAATAATTCGTCGGGACTCTTATTCCCCTGAGAGTATAACTCACGCCAGTAGCGAAAGTATTCCTACTTTAATGCAAAGGTCTATCTTGGAAAGAACAACGGGTCATAAGAGTTTTGCCCTATCTATGTCTGGAGGAGTCGACTCAACAATTATTGCTTTTGAGGCAGCACGCCTTGGATTAAATTTTGAAGCTTATTCAATGAGATGGGAAAATTCGGATAAAGATAGATATAATCAAGATTCAAATGCGGCTAAACTGATTTGCCAGAAGCTTGGGATCAAATTAAATGTTGTGGACATGCCTAAAATAGATACATTGGAAAATGAGCTAGGCAAGTTTATTGAAGCGATTGGTGAACCAAATTCAAATCCGAGTGGTGTATCAATGATGTCGCTATATGAGCGAATTTCTAGCGACTCAAATCGTTTGGTTTTAACTGGAGACGGATCAGATGAGATATTCGGAGGCTATACTCGATATAGTTCATTAAATAAGTTTAGAATTATCCCACGAATCGACTCAAATTCAGTTTTAAATTATTTTATATTGAATAGCTCAAAATTCAAAAAAATTTCCTCGATATCCGCACGAATTGCTGCTGCCAGCAACCCAGTCTCTTGGTATTACTGGCACCAGTTAGCAGATGAGCTGTATTTACGTAAACTTTTTCCCAATTATAAGCTTCAAAAACTTAAAATACTCGATAATCAATATATAAACTTAATTGATTCTAAAAATGTCGTAGCAAGTCTCATGTCAAAAGATCTAAAGATTTGGCTCCCCATGGAGTCTAATACGAAACTTGATAGGATTTCGATGTATCACTCAATTGAAGCTCGAAGTCCATTTCAGTCTGAAGTACTTATAGGGAAAGCATTAATTGAAATGAAAAGATACCAGTTTCAAAGATTAGAAAAAAAAGTATTATTTGATAATTATCCAGTACTAAGAACATTGCCAATAAACCAGACTAAGCAGGGTTTTCTTAGTCCATTAGGTCATTGGCTTCGTAATAATCACGATCTGGTTTTAAGTAGCTTGCAGTACCTGAATTTAAATTTCGATTTCAATGAAACACAATTGAAAATTTTAAAGAATTCAGCGATTGTAGGAGATTACCATAGTTTTAGATTTTTATGGAGCCTAATAGTTCTTGTAAAGTGGCACCAAACATATTCGAGTAGTAACTAAATTTATTTTAAGCATCAACGAATTAGTCAACATTAATTTAGTTGATAAATCTTCTTAGTATAAAATTTTGTAAAGGATTCTCTATAAACTTACTGGAGAGAAGTGCTAACACGAGGGAAACACATACTACAAAAATTTGAAAAATTACAATTAAGAGAGTATTTGTCAAAAATTCATTAATCAATATAGGCTTAAATTGATCAGTAATTGATGCAAAAAGATCAATTAAGTAGAAATGTATGAAATATATAAAGTAACACTTTGAACCCATCAAAGAAAAAAAATTACTTGTATATCGATTCTTTGATATGAGGCACCCTAAAAAATATGTAGTAATAATCATCATTATAGTTTTACTATTCGGGCCTGATGTGTTGTCTATTAAAATTAAACAAAAAAGCGTCAACGAAACATTAAAAAGAAATAGCTTATTATTAAAAATAGTCATAAGTTTGGGTCTATTACTAATTACTTCGCCAATAATGATTCCAAGTAAAAAAAATGGAATGGTAGATTCTAAACCACCATTGATAATGGCGTAAATTAAACTTGTTTTTTCAATTATAACAAAATTATGATATGCCAAATACTTAAGGATGTAACATAATATATTTAGTGTAGTGGATATGAATAATAAACTATTTATGGTCATTCTTCTTAGAGTTGGAAAAGTTATATAAAAGATTATTTCTGCTACGATCGACCAACCTCCTGGAACTAGCCAGGCAGATGCAATTGCTGATATAAAATAATAAATAAATGTTGCGCCTATAGTTAGCAAATAAAGTTCATTTGTACTTTTCAAATAGCTCATAGTTAAGCTAAAATGTCCATAATTAAACAGTTTGAAAAAAATATAACTCAAAAATAAAAATATTATCCATAAGGGGTAAATTCTTGCAAATCGCTTAACATAGAAATCTCTGACAATTAGTCCACTAGTTTTAGATTCTAATCTGAGAAGGTTAGAACCGTAGAGAGTAGACATTAGGAATCCAGATATCACAAAAAAAATGAATGGACCAAATTTGAAATACTCCGCTAAAGAAATAGTGCTGGAGATAATATTTGCACCATTTTTTTGTGATAGGGATAAGAAGCTAAAAATTGAATGAAAGAGAATTACTTGAGTAACTGCTAATCCTTTAAATATATCTATTAATAATCGTTTGTCATAAAGAAATGTTTTCTTTGGATTGGAATTAACATTAGCGGTCGTAATTTTTTAAACTCTCAAAGGAAATTTTTGTCAACGTTTGACCATTTTTTTAAATTTATTGGCATACGCATAACAGATCAAGTGCCTTCACTTTGAATTTGCTTTAACGTATTTAAGTGTTTGCGATAATTTTTACTAAACCTATATATAATCCAAGCAAGTGTATTAATTAGAGATTCAATCCAGTTTAATAATCTAAAAAACTTGAAAGGAAGTCTTGATCCATTAATTTTCAGAAATTTTTTTACATTTCTAAAAAATTTTTGCAAATCAGGCACAGTCGACAACTGATTATGCTCATTAGTTCTTTCATGATCTAAATAGTAGATTTTTCTTTTTTGTAAACAAGAGTTTGGTATTTTTGCGTCGTCATCAATACAGGCTAAGAATTCGAAATTTGGTAATGCAAATTTTAGAGGAAGAAACCATTCTTGATTTGGCCCTTGTTCAAAGTTGAAAGGTGTAAGAGGTGGATACTTTTTTATTAAAGGCTTGGTATTTAGCAGCATTGTTATTAGGCTTGACTTCTTAAATATTCCTACCAGTGATATCGGAAATCTGGGGGTCGGTATATTTTTGTGCCAATTCTTCTCTAACTTTGTAAATATACCGTACATATTAGCGGATGAATTCTTAGCTAGAGATAATAATTCTCGTTGTTCTTTGTATGTATAATAAAAAGATAAGGGGCCTGAATCGCAATCAAATTCTATAAAATATTTTATAAAATTAGTTACGTTTTGTCTGTCTCCAGTACAGATATGATCTTCTTGCATCAACAGAATGAAATTGGCGTGAGATTGAAGTACTTGTTCTAGGGTATTCAACTGCCAATCTCTTGATAATTCATCATGAAACCAAATAATTTCGTAAGGCTTTTCAAGCGCGGCTCGTGACAAATTTTCCTCTATGAAGTTTCCAAATGTACCCCTAATCCTAATCGAATGACGCATAAATCCAACATCAATTAGACTATTAAATGCATCAATAAACCTAGTTGCTTTAAAAGCTGTCGGAATATATATTCCAAACAACACACACTTGATTACATTGAGGCATTAACAAATTATTTCACACATCTGTTAATGTTAGAGCATATGCGCTCAATAACAATAGTAGTTTTTGCTCGTGAGCCTACTATTTGTATGGAAATCTTGTACAAATACTCTTGCATGTTGCAGTTTGAGTTTTTATGTATTTCAAACAATCCTAATTTTCCTACAGCGTCATTAGAATATGAAGTTAAAACTGTTGCCTACTCGGCACAGTATCCGGAAGGGTACCTCTTTGAAAGTTTACCCGACAAGGGCGAAGAACATTTTTATCTCAGACTTGATAGCGAAGAGTTATTAACCATCGAAGATTTAACTCTGTTAAAAAGAGTGGTAGAGTCGATGGAGTTGAATGTAGTTGGACAAATGAATAGGTTATGGATTAATAAATTTCGAGAAAAATGGTTTTATAACTCACTAGCTAAAAGTAAAGTTAAATTAGATAACTCGTTTGACACCCAAATTAGATTATTCTGTAAAAATCGTGTTTTGCCTGATAAACGCATACATACGCCTGGAATAAATTTTCAACAATGTAAGATCTTGAATATAGACATAAACATACTTCACTTAATTTATCCAGAAAATAGTTTCATTGATCGACTGCGCAAAGTAGTCAGGTACGAAAAACAATTTAGACGAGCTGGAATAGGTAAGTTACGATACTACCTACCAGAAATAGTAATCAATAGAAATATTTGGAATCCTTTAGACGCTAAATTCTCTGAGGTTATACATTTGTATGAAGTTCTCTCAAAACGATGATTTCATTTGAAAATCTAAGCTAGTAAAAAATTTTAGGTTTGAAACTTTGAACAGATAATCAAACAAGTCAAATTTTAGATCTGACTCTCTACCTGTTGTAGTATCCGATATACACGATTCTCATAGGTTAAATTTTCAACCCAATTAAATACATTAGTTGAAAGTATATCTCTTAAGCTTTTATCTAAAATGAGTTTTTCTATTTTTGCAAAAAGATCATTAGCGGAATCTATTTCAAAATAAAGGCAACACTTAGGTCCTAGAATTTTTCTGTGTGCAAATGTGTCACTCGCAATAATTGCCAATTTTGCCGCAGCATACTCAACAATTTTAATTGGGAAACTATCTTGAAAATATCTTAAATCCGGATAAATTACTAGGGCAATAGAACTCTCTCGTAACTTATCCATAACCTTATTCCTATCTATTCGGGAAATAAAGTTAAGATTTTTAGACAATTCCCCTTTAGATGCTGAGGCAAAAATCTCTTTATTGATCCCGATAACATTAATTATCCATTCTGGGTATCTTATTTTTAATAGCTGTGCTACTTGATTTAACAGATCAATATTTAATTTATGTGGTCCAGAAACGTAATTGCCCAGGTAAACAATAGAACTGCGCCTTACTAAAGCTTTATTGCGAGTTAGCTCCAATTCTGAATTTTTAACTGCCATTGAGGCGACCACCGAATTTTTTGCATCAAACTTGAGTTTAGATTGTAAATGCTCAGTAATTGGAGCAAAGGTAATTTTTTGGTCTTTCTTAAGTGAATTCAATAATATCCGCTCCAAAAATATTGGAGTTCTGTGGATCTCAAGTATTATTGAGTTATTACAAAATTTGGTTAGGCAGTATGATAAAAAAATATCTCGAACCCAAAAAATAGAATTATCATTCTTAAACTTTTGCGCAAGTTTAAAAGAATAAAAAAAAATAAAGACTTTAAATCGCATATAAACAAATTTTTTTATTCTATTTGAAAGTAAAAGACGGTATAACCTATTGGCTAAACTTGTAACTGTAAGATTTGAGTTAAGATGAGGATCAAGTTTTGGTGTAGATATAATGACCGTATGACCTAGAGACTTTGCGGCTTCAGCTGACAACTCTGTTGTTACACCATACGCTTTTTCTGTAGGAAATCTTGCCGCTAGTACGAATACAAGTTTTATCATATTTTACATGTTCAGTATTCTATAAATTTAGTAAAATCAAAAAAATTCTCATATTTTTAAATTAGAAACAGCTCAGATCTATTGAAGGTCGAGCAATCTGCTTGTTTGTTCAACTATCTCTCGCTTTCCTATGATCTCATGTGCTTTAACTCTAGCATTATTAGCTAATTCAAGCGCAGCATTTGAGTTTTCCATAACCCACTTTAAACCATTCCTAAAATCTGATCCGCTTTCTGCAGGAATGAAATGTTCAAATGGCTTAAAGTCATAGCCTGAAATAGAACGCTTATCACAAATCAAAATTCGCCCCATTATCAATGGTTCGAAAACCTTTGATTGCATCCCCGAGTTTAAGAAATATGGAACCAAAAAACAATGATTCTTTTCATACACATCATTAATATTTTCTACCCAAGAATTTACTACTATATTTTGTGAAGCCTCAATATCAATAGGAAATTTAGAACCATATAAATTTAAGGTAAATCTGTTAACACCCAAAAAACTCGAATTTAGACTCTCCAATATAAAGTAAAGTGATTTTCTGTTGTGTAAAACATTATAGGTTGATCCCAAAAAAGCTATTTTTAGGTCCTTAGTTAAATTTAATTGATGCTTAACCTCGGTACTGAAATAAAACTGCCTCAGAGGCATCACCAATAAATGAGTCTGTTTGAAAAGGATTTTTTTTACAAAATTATAATATTTTTTATCTCTCGGACTAATTGATAATATTGTATGCGCTTGTAATTCTTTGAATACAGTTAGTAATTTCATCAAAGCATGAAATACAGCTATTAGAGGGTTAGAAACTGACTTTAAACAATAAATTGGTTCAAAGGCAACGCTTCTGTGCACATGGCAAATTTTCTTCTGTCGACCAAACAGGAATGTGCTAGTCGTATTAGTTAAAACGATTTTTATGTTCAGTTCTTTACACAAATTTTTAACAATTAAAAAGTTCTTAAATGTGTAACCTTGGCGTAAAGTATAATCTGGCGAGGATAAATAGTTCTTAGCAAAGTTTACCCTATCCAGTAACCTCGATTCAGGTAGGTGAGTCACGGCCTGATTGTTCAAATATAATTGTCCGCTGCCAAGATTAATCAAGATTGTGATAATTTCAATTTTTTTAAATGTTTGTAAAATCTGCTCACCAGACTTTATATCATTCTCCTCTGCACCTAAAAGTTTTTGACTGTAGGGAGCAATATATAAAACTTTTATTGTTTGTGACAATTTATTATCCGACTCCTTTAGCACTACAAGTTTTACCTATATTTGCAGGACCTGACACTAGCATACGGGATGAATAGGTAAATAACTATCTTTAAACGATCTACGTAATACGGAATTGTAATTTTTAGACGGTTATTCTGACAATTTAGTCAAGGATTGTAAATCTTCACCCATAATCGATATCTAGACTTAATAAAAAGATGTTTATAGTCACGGATAGTCTTATCTCGAACATTTAAAATACCCCAAAGAGTTACTACCCATTCATCAACTAGCATGATTTTCCTTTCGTTATGGAAGGACTTTCTGATAAAGACTCAGACTGTCAGACTAGAAGTTCGGTTTTACGCTCAAAACCTTTGGTGCGCCCGCAGGGATTCGAACCCCGAACCTTCTGATCCGTAGTCAGATGCTCTATCCGTTGAGCTACGGGCGCAAATATATCTAACACTTAAAGTATATAGATACATTATGTAGTACCCAAATTTATTAGTCTGTTCCAGTCAGATTCTTTAATGCGTGGTTTTCCAGATAATTCTCCTGATATAACTTCGCTCGCATTAATTTTTTCCCACCCAATTTGATTAATAATTTTATGGTTTGATTGCAAAACACCTTCTATACCAGTAACTTTTTTAGGAACTTTTAAAGCCTTAATGAGCAGATCTACAACATCTGTTGCATCACTTTTATTGGTTCCAATTACGCCGACTGAACCTCTTTTTGCCCACCCAACAACATATATATTATCTTTAATATGGCCTGCTATATTTTCAATTCGCCCATTTTTAATCTCTATGCCTTGATACTCAATTGGCTCATAGCCAATTGCGGAGATTACTAACCCAGCCTTGAGAGAGAAAAATTCATTAGTTATCTCAACTTTACCATCATTAACTTTATTTATTGCGAATATAACTTCTTCTACATGGTTTACGCCCTTGATTTCAAGGGGAGTTACCAAAAACTTGATTTCCAGTTTTCTTTTAAAACTTTTACTACTCTGATTTAAAACCATGCTCATCGCATGCAGATTGTTTTCTACCTCTCTGTCAAGATCTTTTACCTTACTGATTCGTAGATTAGACTCCTTTAACTGATTGTGACTGACAGATATTTCAATATTTTCTAATTTAATTAAATTTCTTAACTCTACCGATGTGAAAGCGGCATTTTCTGGAGCCCGCCTGCCACAGATTATAACTTCCCTAATTTTACTGCCCTTAAAGATTGAAAGTGCATGCTGAGCGATGTCAGTTATTTCCAATTTTTCATAATCAATTAGCAACATTCTTGCCACATCAATTGCAACATTTCCACTACCAATTATTATTGCAGTCTCTGTCTCTAAATTTACCTTTAGATTTGTAAAATCTGGATGAGCATTATACCAAGATACAAACTCTGCCGCTGAAAAACTATTCTGCAACTCCTCACCTTTTATACCTAGTTTTTTTCCGCCAGAAGCACCTGTCGCTAAAATAACTGCATCATAAACTTCACTTAAATCTTTTAAGGATATATCTTTTCCTAATTCAGTGTTTGCAAATAATCTAAAGTTATCTTGTTTTGCTATATTTTCAAAAACTTTAGAAACTGTTTTAATTTTTTGATGATCAGGTGCAACACCACTTCTTACTAATCCCCAAGGTGTCGGTAATCTCTCAATCATGTCAATTAAGAAAGTTCTATCTGTAGACTGTGCTTTAAAAAGTGATTGAGCCGCGAAATATCCAGCTGGACCAGCCCCTACTATTGCTATCCTGTATATATCCAATTTAATCCTTTAATTTGAATAGATAAATCAGATGTCTACCATATTTCCTAGAAAATCTCATGAGGTAAATTGATATTGTTACTTCAATAAACTCTAAAGTTTTTAAATAGAAGGGAATACGTCGAAAACCTTTGTATAAATATTCGTTAAATGGATAATCTAGCACCAAAAGTCCAGATGAAAACACTTTTCTAAATCCATATGTTTCCATCACTTCTTCTAAAGTAGTGGATGAAAATTCTCTAACATGCTGATCTCCATGCTTAATTGTACCTTCTATTGTAAAATCAGTAGCAGGAATAAATCTACGTACCTTTATGAATCTTAATAGCCTGCCATAGAGAGTTCCATCCCCATTTAAATTTGGAGTTGTGATGCAAAGTAATCCATTAGTTGCAATTAGTTTCTTAATATTACATAACAATATCTCTTCATTAATTACATGCTCGATCACTTCTAACAAAAGAATCAAGTCATACTTTTGATCAGTTGCATAGTTCTCTAAACTACCTTCAAAAAAATCCACATTTTTTATATTCAATTCTTTTGCATAATTAGTGGCAGTAGCTATAAAATCTTTGCCAATATCTAATCCTACTAATCTAGAATCAGGAAAATTCTTTGCAATCCGAAATAATGTATGTCCTGACGCACACCCTAGGTCCAGAACTTTATGGAATTTTCTCTTATAAATTGTTTTAAGTACAACTGATTCCCTAATATAATTTCTAAAGCCCCATGGAGTTTCTAATGAGAATTTGTCTTCCAGATAATACTGGCTCCTGGCGCTGGCATAATTATTGTAATCTTCTGAATAAGTCATATATTTCAGACCTTTGCACCCAAAATATTTGTAAGTAATTTATCCCAATTATACTCTTTATATAAGGACTGTATTAAACCTAAGTTCTTAGTCTTTAAAGATTTAGAATTACTAAGTATTTTCGTAATTTGAGTTAACAAATCCAATCGATTATTAATATTGAATCTATAAATTATCTGCTCGAAATCATAAGGTAAATCTTCTATTGCAGAGGATACAACTGTGGGAGTGCCAGATGAGATATAGTCAAAGATTTTTGATGGAAACGAATACTTTGAAATAGTTGATTCAAGCCTTGGGACAACTAATATATCCGACCTCATCATCAGCCAGTCTACAATTCTAGAGTTTACTTTGTAAATTTTTGGCGAATCTAAATTTTTTTGTATTGTTAACTCCCCATGGATTAATGAAATTAACGCCACTCTATTTTGTTTATAGATCCTTGAATTCGTGATTACTGCTTCCAGATATTTATAGCCTTGATAACTTCTATCATTACCTATATAGCTAATATATTTGTAACCTGTGTTTAGTTTTATTCTAGAAACCTTGATTTTTGGTACTTTTCTTAAACCACCAGGCACTACGAATAAACCAGTTGATTTGGTATATAAAAGATTCCTTTTCAATATGGAATTAGATACGGATACCACTTTAACTCTGTTAGATAACATATAGAAATTTGTTAAAATCTCCATTAACAGAAACTTTAACTTTAATAAAGAAAATTTTTGCATCTCGACAGATTGTAATCCGTGAATATCTACTACAATGTTAACCTTTGATTTGTTAAATATTTTCCTTAACTTGTACACCCCAATGTGATTAACTGTAAATATAGTATCACCATCACGTAAATTATCTTTTAAATAATTGATAATCTCGAATTCTTTGAAACTATCATATGTAAGCACCTTAAGTGAAAATTTATTTTTTTTCCCAGCTTGTATCCACCTTCTAATTCTAATTGGAGTTCCTGTTTGCCCTAGAATTGAACCGAAAACAACAAAATACAACATGTTTTTCTGAGTTTCAATCTTAGCTTTCATTGCACTATCATATACTTGAGACATGAAAGCAGATGTTGTTCATATAATTGGTGCTAGGCCAAATATTCCAAAATTTATCCCATTGTATAGGATTTTGGAAACTAGTGGGTTTAGACAATCAGTGATTCATACTGGACAGCATTATTCTAGTGAGTTAACCACTCAAATTTTCAAAGATTTAGACTTTAATCCTTCGAGAATTAAAATAAATTTGAATATAGGCTCTGGCTCACATTCGTCTCAGGTGTCCAGAATTATTGGGGAATTAGAAGCCAAACTGATCTCAATAAAACCAAGTTTGGTTTTGGTATATGGAGATGTTAATTCAAGTTTAGCGGCAGCAATAGCCACGAAGCACCTAGGTTTACACCTTGTACATATCGAGAGCGGATTAAGGTCTTTTGACACTGAAATGATTGAGGAGTTCAATAGGGTTCTAATCGACCATAGTTCTGATTATTTATTTTGTACCCTTATGTCTTCTGTTTTAAACTTAAAAAATGAAGGGATCTCAAGTAAAAAAGTATTCTTAGTTGGAAATACCATGATTGACTCAATAAAATATGTGCAAAATAAATTTGACTTGAACAAAATTACCACCAAACTTATTGGTAATAAATCCAAATTTGTATTTTTGACTCTTCACAGGCCATCGAATACTGAAAATCCAAAAAGGTGGCTTTCTATAAAAAAGGCTATAAATAATTTAAACAAAGAGATTCTGGTTGTAGTTTCTGCTCATCCTAGATCTAAATCTTTATTCGAAGACATGAAATATATTAAGGTGCTAAATAGTCCTGGTTATAAAGAATCAATTTCCTTACAAAATTCAGCTGAGTTTGTTGTTACTGATTCAGGAGGTTTACAGGAGGAGACAACATTTCTAAAAGTTCCCTGCTTAACTCTACGCAAAAATACTGAAAGACCTGAAACCGTAAAAATTGGGACAAATAAATTAATTGAGCCCGAAGACTTAACCAATTATCAATATATACTCAATTCTATTGAAAAAAGGGATCCTAAAAAACTAATTAAATTTTGGGATGGAAACGCAGCACTAAGAGTTGCTGACCAATTATCTAATCTAACTTAAGACTATTTTTCATCCATTCAACTGTTAGTCTGATGCCATCTTCGAGATTTACCGTGTCTGAATGATTTAACTCCTCTTTCGCTAATGAATTATCCACAATTTTTGTATGTGTGGTGTGGGGCTCAGACTCCATAAAAATAATCCTGCTTTTACTTTCAGTATATTTCATCACTAAATTAATAACCGAGTCCATGGGTTGTAAATCTTTATTTCCGATATTGTAAGTTCTTCCAGGTATGAAATTATTCAAGATATTTGCGAGCGTATTCACGCAGTCGACAATGTAGGTATTGGAACGAAAATGATTTCTAAATACTGTAATTGGTTCATTATGTAATGCTTGCCAAATAAATTTACAAATGGCACTTCTATATTTATGGTAATACTCCCCGGGCCCATAGGTGTTGAACAACCTTACAACAACTGACTTCGTAGAGAACATTAACATTGAGTTCTTGATCTGCACTTCGTTGCACCACTTTGAAAGTGCATAATCATTTAATTGTAAAATTGGATATTTAAAAAGCACATCCTCTGACATAGTTTTATCCCAATCACCGTAGACTTCAGATGAGGAAAAATGTATCAAATTAAAATCGTACTTTTTCTGTAATTGAAGAATGTTCTTTAGTCCTATGACGTTCGACTCCCAAACTTCTTCGTAAAAGTCTTCTCCATTCCACCTACCGAACTCCGCTGCTAAGTTATAAACGTATTTGATGTCTGGATGACTCAAAAACACATTCTCTAGTTGTCTATACTTGGAAATATCAGCACGAATAAACCCTTTAGAATTTGAATGAAACCTATCTACGCGTACAACCGTTACTCCACGTCGCTCTAGTTCAATGGTTAAAGGTTTTCCAACCGTACCTTCTGATCCGGTTACCAATATTTTCAGAATAGGCTCCTTCGAAGAAATAAGATAACATTAGTATACATTAAGTTCTCAAAGTTTTTATTCAAATCAAATCTCTAAAGGTTTAGAGTTTAATCAATTGTTAAGAGTTTTAGGTGGTTGCAATACAAGATATAAACTTAGGTGACAAGATTACCATTCAATAGATTATTTAAAGGGGCTTGAATTAGCTATCAAGTCAATTGCGGAGACGAGAGGATTTGAACCTCCGAAACCCTTTAGGGGTTAACCTCATTAGCAGTGAGGCGCACTAGACCGGGCTATGCGACGTCTCCAACAAGAAGTAAGGTTACCGCCCATCCTATCGGTAGCCAATTTAGGCTTAATAAGTAGGCTAGCGGTATGAATTTGGCGAATAACTCACAAGATAAGTCAGGTCAACAACTAGATCTATTGCGCACACATGATCTGCCAACACAAGATGCAATGAGTGAGTTTATGAAAACTGGCTGGGCAACAGATGAAGAGGAGATTATCTCCGCCCACCCAGTGACTGCATATACAAAGCTGCGTAGAGATAAGTTATCGAAAAAATATTTAGGTAAAAGATTAATTTTTCCAGCCGGGTGTTTAAAGGTTAGAAGCAATGACACCGATTACCCATTTCGGGCCCACTCTGCCTTTGCTTGGATTACTGGAATTGTTGCCACAGATTCTGTTCCAGACTCAATTTTTATTATGGAGCCGGCAGGGGATGGTCATGAGCCATATCTTTTTGTCCACCCAAGATCTAGTAGAGATAGTGATCAGTTTTATAAAAACACTAGGTATGGTGAGTTTTGGATAGGTAAAAGGTTATCTCTTAATCAAACTCAGAGTAAGTATCAGGTAACTGTAAGAGAGGTTGATCAGATTGAAAGCTTTTTAGCAAACAAGATTGATTCGGTAATTATTCGGGGAGAAGATTTAAAGATTGATCAATTAGTAGATGCCAACGCAGAGCTTGAGGCTGAGTTTTTAAATACCAACTCCATCCTTAGAATGACTAAAGATGAGTATGAGATAGATCAGATGCAACAGGCAGTAGATGCCACAGCAAGAGGCTTTGCCGATATGGTCAAGGTTTTCCCTGCTGCCACCTCAAAGCCAAGGGGTGAGCGAGTGATTGAGTCCGCTTTTTATGGCAGAGCCAGGGTTGAAGGAAATGAGAATGGTTACTCACCAATTGTTGCCGCCGGCTCACATGCCTGTATTTTGCATTGGATTAAAAATAATGGTGATGTATTGCCAGATGACTTAGTGTTAATTGATGCTGGCGTTGAGCTAGATTCTCACTACACCGCAGATATAACTAGAACCTTTCCAGTAAGTGGAAAATTTTCAAAAGAGCAGCGAGATATCTACATGATCGTCTACCGCGCGCAATCTGCTGGCATTGCCGCAGTTAAACCTGGGGCTAAATTTAAAGATATTCACAATGCTTGTATACAGGAGATTGCAAAGGGAGCGCATGAATTAGGAGTACTGCCAGTAACAGTTGAAGAGTCATTAAGGGAAGAAAATGGTTTTCACCGAAGGTGGCAATTTCACTCATCAAGCCATCATCTTGGCCTTGATGTGCATGATTGCGCTCATGCAAGAAAAGAGCAGTACATGGATGCGGTATTAGAGCCAGGGATGATTCTCACTGTTGAGCCAGGTTTTTATATTCAAGCAGATGACACACTCTTTAGCCCAGAGTATCGCGGTATTGGAGTTCGAATTGAAGATGATGTGTTGGTTACCCAATCTGGAGCAAAAGTTTTATCAAACTCACTCCCGCGCCACCCAGATGAGGTTGAGGCTTATATGGCAAAGGTTTTAAAGAGTTAA
>Ga0194133_10004828_pt1 | contig 17632 bp, 19 predicted proteins | sample TA2KigOf40mmetaG_FD_155448 | JGI IMG/M metagenome (GOLD analysis project Ga0194133, IMG submission 155448) | Freshwater microbial communities from Lake Tanganyika, Tanzania - TA2015055 Kigoma Offshore 40m | ecosystem: Environmental > Aquatic > Freshwater > Lake | place: Tanzania: Lake... | reverse complement strand
CTCTAGAACTTCAAGTTGTTGATGTCAACATTGTAAACAGCGAAAAATGCACACAATGGCACCACCAAAATAAAATAGAGGTAACAGCCCCTTTTTTGAAGAATATTAAGCCATTTTTTTCATCACCTCTTTGTAGCTGAAGATATTTGACGACATGATTTGTGCTGGTCACGAAAAAGGTGGAAAAGATGCTTGTCAAGGAGACTCAGGCGGTCCGTTGATGAGAAAAAGTCTTCAGGACGGTCGCTGGCTTCTACTTGGAGTTGTGTCTGCTGGTTTTTCATGTGCCAAACCAGGCCAACCAGGAATTTATCATCGAGTGACAGCTAGTTCTGATTGGATAGCACATGTCGTAGATTCTTTCTAAGTGAATTTTAAATTTGCTTACCTGAGAGACACCTCATTTTCATTCATTCTCATCTCATTGTGAGGCTGTGAAATGGTTAATTGTCAGACTGTTTTTACAATATTGAGCTTAGTTTTTATCCATTAACGTATATGTTTCAGCAATTGGCGATTTGCGAATAAAATTGGACAATCAAAATCCCTTTGCTTTTCATACTCACTACCAATTATTTTTATTTTAAGGCTCGCACTTTGATTTTGCAAGGGTAATCATGGATACCCAAGACTACATGTCAGACGATTTTGAGGTCTATTGTGAAGACGAGTCTGAGATTTTGACGCTTGAAGAAATGAGGATGATAAATACAAAGGTTCCAACCAGGTTCCTAGCCTCAACATGGAAAAAGAAGTTTAGTACATCTGCTGATGGTTATGCACTTTCCAATTTATATCGACAACTGAAAGAACATTTGCACAGGTAAGGTAGACAAAAATTTATTGTAAAGGCAATGCTAAAACTTTTCATTCAAAGACCAGCCTTGTTGGTTATCAAAGATATGCTGGGTCACAGATTTGGAGCCTTCTCCACAGCTGCTTTCCATGTTGCAAAGGTGAATTCACCTCTAGAGTTTCAGAAAGTCTTGTTATAAATTCATACATCTTTTCACTTAAGGGGGCATATGGAGGAGGCGAGACATTTGTATTTACCTTTGAGCCTGAATTTTGTGCTTGGAAGTGGAATTCCATGACAACATTTTTTGTCCTCTGTTCACATCAGGAGCTCTGTGTAGGGCTTCACGACGGAACGTTTGCAATTTACCTTGACGAATCTCTTTACCGAGGTCGAACTCAAGCTTGTCATACTTTTAACAACAGACCTTTGACCCCAACTGGCGATTTCAACGCTGCCTCACTTGAAGTTTGGATTTTTGAATGAAGTAGTGACCCAAATTTGAAAGATGTTCTTGTAAGTGTTTTTGGTGAAGCTTATGATTTGATCCCATTTATTGGCTTGATGTCTGACATTCATACTGATTTATTTTACTTCAAAACCAAGTATTCATCGACCCCATTTAAAAATACAACTTAACTTTTGCTTAAAGTTGTTTTGAATAGTTAATTTAGCGGAACCTTTTTAGTACTTTTTTTCTCTTCAGGCTCTGATCATTTTTTGTTTTTTGCAAAATGATTTTTGCAAGACAAAAGTTTCCCATCAGTTTTACTTCTCAGTGAATCAAGATCATCTTACTGCCCAAATATTTTTGACTTTTTTTACATAAAGCTTTAAAGCGAGCTTTTCCCTCAATCAATGATTTGATTAAGTGACTTTCATTGCTTCAATATACATTCTGTCAATTTCTCAAATGCAAGCAAAAAAAATGATTAAGATGATATTTTTGTACGTTTTTAGGCACGTATTTTTTGGAAATTACATCAATTTGTTATTTAAATTAAAACTCACATTCTTACTTTTAATACTCAGGCCTCTAATGTGGGATAGTCTTATTAATTGAGGCAGTTTTCAGCTGGAAATGGAAATATCTAGAATAGCAATGCTTTGACTTTTGAATTCCAATTGCATCTCGAAAGATTAGAATATGGATGAAATGCTTTTCCACGTAAGACGAAAAAGAGGCAAATTCCTAAGGTTTACCTTTTGAATAAACTTTATTGACTGATATATCTATTGATCTAACAAAGACAACATTTCTAATCTTGAACCAACGGCTTTGCCCTTTTTTCAGCTAGTAATTCACTTTCCTTATACTGTTTCTGTTTTTGCTCTTCATCATATTCTAGAATAAATTAAGGTAATTTACACCCTGAAGACTCTTAAGCACGTAAAATTGCATTGGCTTACCTAGTTTTAGCTTGCCAGGAACCTGCTCAAACCATTCAGGACCGCCGGCAAAACAAAAGGTCAACATTAATATTAACGATAAAGCAGTGGTAAATCTGTCACGTTTTTTTCCCTTTGCATATTCCGGTGTTCCTGTAACAAAAATTAAAGTTTTCTAGCAGAGAAACTGGAGGTTTTATTTATACAAACCTGGTATTGGAGGCGGACCGAAGAGCCAGTAAAGATTTATTTTCTTGGTCCATTCGATCAAAGTTCTTCTATGCTGGATACCCCCGAATGACGTTTTTGATTGCTTTTGCAAAATGTGGTTCTCAGTCATCTTGCAGAGAGTATTAAGTTTTCTGATTGTCATCCAGGCTCCTGAGATGCCAAACAAAGATTTACTTTGCCTCAGCATCTCTCTCTGTACGAGTTATCTAACGAAAGAGTTTTAGGGTTTCTCACATTTGAATCACAAAATAAATGAACGATTACAACATCAGGATTTGGTTTAGTTACTTGTGAGTAAAACTCTCAAGAGAAAATCTTTTTTGTCGGAGTGTCAGAGTAGTTTCAATACTACTTTTATTGAGAAGACCAGATTTTCTTTTTCGATTTTTCAGACATTATATCAAATAATTGTCAAAATGTTTGTTTACAATTTTTATTGATAAACATAATAAATATATGATTTTGAACTTCAATGTTGATTTGCATTAGAAAAGCTAGAGCCATCGTAACATAAAGTTTTTATTTTTTTGATTAAAAACTTTCCAACTCTCCAGAATTTTTTCGTATCGACGTTCTTTCCTTTAAAGGAAGGAAAGGTTAATATACCATTAAGTAGACTTTTGCCAGCAGCCCAATTCTGACTTAATATGTAATGAATTCCTGGTTATTTACTATTTTGCATTCGTGATCTCTGACCGCTTCTTCTTCTGCTCTAAAGTATTATAACATAAGTTTCTTTAAACACTTACTATAGGCAAAGTCTCACTCAAAAAATGGTTTTTTATCCGGTGTCTCTTTTACACGGGGGCAAATATGTAAACAAACAAACAAACAACAAAAATATAAACGAGACTCAGAAAATCGTCAGCTGAATGACTCGGCAAATTCAAAACAGTTTACCTACGACTTAAGTTTTCAGGATTACATCCATTTTTACAGAATATTTGTAAAAATGAGGGACACTGCAGGATATTTGTTGGCTAAAGCTGAAGAGTATGCAGCAAATCAGGTATTCTTAGAGAAAATTTTGATAGCTCAGCCATTGTAAAGACTTTTTTTCGACCTAGGAGCTTTCCGATGTCTGGAACAATTTACATCAACTTTATGTTAAAAGGCTCTGGCACCAGCTTACAGAAGTCTTGCTACACCTTGTTCATAGACCAGAGATGGGCGAAGGAGAAAGACTCATGGAATTCTACACGAACGTCATATCTGATTTTGAGTTGAAGTAAGGAAAATCAGGAAGTGTTTTTTTCAGGTGATAAACATGGATTTTTTAGGCTGAATCCACTCTCTTTGGTTGAGGTGTGCACTCCAATTGTTAGCCGTCTCAGCAACGACCCCTCTGAAAACGTAATAGACTTTCTTGACAAGCTATCAGACAAAGTCAAAGGGAGCAATGAAGCTTTTGTAATGGCGAAAATCTTAATTGGACGTATTTATTTGCTTCGTTCAGACGTTTTAAAAACTAAGGTATCGCAAAGAACTTTCTATTAAATTTTTATATTAAAGTAAAAAATGTGCTTTAAAGGCTTTACTTGATGAAGCTGAGCCATTGCTGGATGAAATAGAAGGAGTTGGGATCGTGCACAGTAGATTTTACATGCTTCTAAGTGACTTCACCCAGCAGCAGAGTAATTACAAAGAATACTACAGGTTAAACTTTGAGTGCTTTGTAACATTTCATTAGATTTCTAAACGAAATATAAAAATCTTTAAACTAGAGCTGCATTACACTTTTTGGGATGCACTGACCTGAACACCTTGAACGTTGCTGAACAACAAAGCAAGGCATATCTCTTGTCTCTAGCTGCTCTACTTGGTCGAGATGTTTACAACTTTGGAGAGCTTTTAGCTCATCCGATATTGGTAAGTTTGATTTGAAACATCTGAAAAGGCAAAAATCGAATCAGATTTTTTCTGTAGGAATCATTACAGAATTCCGACCGCCAATGGATAGTTGATTTGCTATCAGCTTTCAATTGCGGTGATGTTCAACTTTTTTTGAAAACGAGAAACCAGTGAGACACTTCTTTTTTCAACTAAAAATGAATTATCTTAAGGAAGTCTTGAATCTAACAACTAAAACTAACCTCTCTTTTTAGATGGTCTGTTGAGCCACTCCTAATTGCTCATGAAACTCTTTTGATGGAAAAAATCAGATTATTGTGCATCATGGACATGACCTTTAAGCGAGCTGCAAACCACCGCCAAATTTCTTTCGAGGAAATAGCTCAATGTACTGGGCTTAACCAAGCTGACATTGAATGTTTGGTCAGTGAAAACGCAATTTTAAGTTTCTGATGCAAAGGGATAAATTCTTACTGTGTTTAGGTGATGAAATGTCTCTCCAAAGGGCTAGTTAAAGGCCAAATTGATGAAGTGTCTAAAATTGTGGACTTATACTGGTAAGATAATGGAATGAAAAGCCAATGAATCCCTTTAATTTGGAATTTTTTCTAGGGTTCAACCTCGCGTTCTAAACAAAAATCAGCTGAAAACAGTTCAACATAAGATAAAAGAGTTGACGTCGTCCATTACGATCATGGAGGAGATGATTGAGACAAAAGCAAATGAAATCCTAACCATTTGAAAATATGATTTGAAAAATGTAAATTTTGTTCTTGAGGTAATAAACATCACTTCTTGTTTCCCTGAAAGAGTGAAAACTCTGATTGCATTATATTGCCTTTCTTTACCATGAAAGAATCAACTTTTGAGGAGCATCTTGCACGAGATTTATTTAATATACATTGAGACATTAAATCAAGGGGAAGCCCAATCGACGGGCTAAATAATGAAGAGAATCAGAAAAGAGACGCCCCAACTGGCTTCTTTCCAGGCCAAGCCTCCTTGGCGTACTTTTTCTTCTTGGGTTCGTTTGGATCTTCCATGTGGATTTCGAGAGGTAGAGGTGGAGGTGGAGGAATTGTCGGAGGGGCCATGTCAACTTCTGGAGCAGGGTTTGGAATCTTTAAAAGTTATGAATGAGTTAGGGGCTAATAATTTGAATGGAAATTTATTATAACAATGTGTCTTACAAGTCTTGAGGACAAAGACGAGGAGAAGAACCCTGCATTTGGAATTCCAGGTCCTCCGTCCATTCCGTCATAAAGGCCTGAATCAACTGCATTTAAAATAAAAATTGAACAATAATAATTAGCTTTTTATACCGGGTTTTGATGAGGTTATCATATCCCTGTGTCGATGCGGAAGTGGACCTCCACTTGGATTCAAAAGTCCCATGTCAAACTTTGCACGCTAAATAGAATATTAAATTAAATTTAGTAAATCTGGTCCTTTGCAGGAAAATATTTTCACATTACCTTTGTAGGGACGACTGTTGTTTCAATGAGATTTCTAAATCTTCCAATCGATGGATCGACGTCCTCGGGGTTAATAATTATCTCCTCTTCATTGAATGTTATTCGAATTTTTCGTGGCCTCTTTTTGGCCATTGAGTCATCTTCAGAATTTAATTCAAGTTGAAATCAATTTTTCCTCATTTTATTTTTAAAAATAAGAATTTAATTTACCAGGAATCCCCATCATGGTAATTCTTCTATTATGTGCAGTATTAAACTCTGTTAGATTGTCTAACTCTGTTTCAGTTTCCGGTAATCCCAAAAGCTGCCCGTCAGTTTCTGAAGCGTTCTTTTCAAGCTCTTCCATAATTGGCCGGGGCCCTTTAAAAGAGATTTTATTTTTTTCAAAGTATAAAATGTAGGACAGAACATTTGATGAAGTGCAACAAAAAGATTAACCTGCTTGAGGTCTTTCACGTATGATGTATGATCGAGTCGATGCCCCAAAACTAAAAGTAGTGTCAATGGAGAGTGGAGTTGGAGTGTTGGCTTCTAATCGAATTCTTCCAATAAAGGTACCATGAGCTTTTGAAAATAAGTAAAAATTATTCTGTTACACAATTAAGAATCAGATTTTAAAAAAACTTACTGCTTCCCAGGTCTACTAAGAAAGCTCTAGAGAGAACTTTATGGTACACTAGAGCGGCATGAACTCTTGAGCAACTCGAATGATCCACACAAATATCATTCATTTGTGAATTTCTTCCAAACCTAAATAGAAATAAATATGAATAAAAAAGTGTACAAAAAGTTCATTGTTTTGGATGCAGTATCCTACAAATAGCAGCGTTTCTCATCGATCATTAGCTTCTGAATCAGCTTTGAGTCTTTAATAACATCAAGATGAAGCCCGATTGGAGGCTTTCCAGCCCTGTAATGTTTTGCATTTAATTACGATTCAAGACTTTTTTTAGATAGACGATTAATTTTTAATTTTTTACCATTCTGGAATATCGTAAGATGACATTATATCCTTGGATTTTTTTATGCTAATAAAAACATAATTTTTACAAGAGATTTTATTCAAACAGAATAGTAGTTGATCACTTTGATTTCAAGGAAGAATTTGAACAATTATTTTGCGAATTTGTCAAACCATAACAAACTCTAAAGCAGCACTTTTTTCATGTTTTTTGAAAAATTACTGATTGGGTCGCCGACAAAATAATACTGTTTACCATTTTGAAGCTTTTATTTTTTATAGATACCCGTGAAATGTTGCACAGGCCTCTAAGTGTCAACAAGCCGGGCCTTATATGAAACCAGTCTTACAGACCAATAATACCAACACTCCAACAGTGGTTAGTGGAGTGTTGAGGCTGGACACCTTGGATTGTAGCCTGTTTATGGGGGTTTCCACATCATACTTCATTGTATGCCATAGGTTTGGCTTCTCGTTTTGGGAGGAAAGGGAAGGATCCCCAGATTTCAAGCTGGGCAATCAGGCTACAAATTACAATTACTTCTGCTTACTGTGCCAGTTGACTTCGTCAGCAGCAGCCTTAAGCACTACAAAAAAGCTTTGTGGGAAATTGATAAGATGCTGAGAGATTCTTTAATTGTAAATTGCACTAGCTTTTTCGGCAAAGCATTTGAAACCGAGTTGGCCAAAATCCGGGTATTTTAAAATTTTTTAATCACAACAAATTTTCATTTATGTTCATTATTGTCAAATCCAAAATTATTTGTGCTAATAAAATAATGTCAAACAGGAAGATCCACCCAATCTTTTTTCTGATCAATTTTAAGCCGCCTAGACCCTTGACGCCTGAAGAACAACTTGTTAAAGATACGGACAAGTTAATCGACGAAGGATACAAAATTCTGATGGAAATGCAGGTAAAGCTGAAATTTTTGATATAGTCACAGGATCCATCAAGATTTTCACTAATTGGCAATTTAAATCTCAGAGAGATCTTGCAGTGGTGAGAAGCTTGTTGAAAAGACACCAGAGGTCATTTGTCAAGGCTGAGGCTTCCCAACTCGGACAGTGAGAAATCATTGAAATAAACTATCAGATTATAATTTGATGTCTTGCAGAAAATTCTTCCTTCCGCTCGCTAACCCAAAGGTTTGGGTTTTGGGGGAACAAAACACGACGCAAAGTGGCGATTAGCTTCCTTTTAAGTGAGTTCCCAGGCTAGGACCACTGGGTTTTGTCTTTTTATGCTGCGAAACCTAGTTGAGATAGATTAACAGATTGTAGCTGGTCTTTTTGCCGAAGAAAGCAACTTTTTATTTAAAAAAAGTCACACATGCAAAAACGATATATCACCAGTCGTTCTGATATAGCTCATCAACTAAGCTATTATACAAATTGGTTATCTGCCAGCGAGCAAAGTGAGCGGCGAGTTTAGAAAAACCATTAGGCAAGCGCTTTTTAGGGGATGTCTGTCCGTCTGAGATGGATGTTTTTTGACGTTTTCTCTATAGGGATCATGGGTGTAAACTTTGAATGACATCTCTTCCCTCATTTTTGTTGCTAAATGGAATATTTTTAGGTTTTTGGAAAGAAGATTTTTTTTCTCTACAACTCCAAATATTTTTTTACTGAAATTTTGACCTGGGGGTGGGCTCCCATTTATTCAGTTCTTGAATCATGGGTGGTTTAAAAAAGCCACTTTCTTTAAAGGGTTTTTTTCATTCAAGTTTTGAAATAATCAATTGGTTGACTAAATATCACATTTATACTTACGAGCTGGCGGTTAGGTATTTTTTCTTGGACAAAAAATTCCCGTCTACTTAATATTTTTATCTGATGTTTTAATGGTTGAGAAATGAAAATCAACTGAAAAAACTTGATTAACGTCAAGCTAATGAATATTAATTTTGAGAATATGATGATCAAGGTTTCTTCAGAGGAACCATTTCTTGTACGGAAGGATCACCTTTGCTGTAGATTTTTTCAATTTGTTCAAGAGTTTTCCCACAAGTTTCTGGCACCAAAAATATGATAAACATTAAACTGCAGAAAGTTAGGGTAGAGAAGATATATAAAGCACCCCAATAGCCGATTAGAACCTGCAATATTGATTTGAAATATTGTTCTAGAAGGAGAGAGAAAGTTGTGATGTAAAAAAAATAAGTTACTTGAATATCCACAAATGTTTTTGCAACAATGAATCCACAACCCCAGTTGAAAGAGGTAACAAATGATGATGCAACTCCACGTATTTTACCAGGAAATATTTCTGCCATGACAATCCAAGGTAAAGGTCCAAGCCCCATGGAAAAACTCAGGACAAACAAAACCAGGGAAAAAACTGGAACCCAACCTAGGGTTAAACCTAAATAAGATTTTGTTCCGGATTACTTCTTTAAAAAAGCCTTACCTGATAGATCAACAATTTCAAGCTTTTCCTTGAATAAAAAGAATGTTGCAAGACCAAGGAGACTCAAAAAGCAACCCATTGATGAGGCCCCGAGCAACACTTTTCTTCCAACTTTATCAATGAAAATGTTCGAGATCAGGGTTGACACTAGCATCACTAAAGACAGGATAATCGAGTCAATGCTGGGAGAAATGAAGGATCCAGAACTTTTAAAAATCGTTACCTTTTGAAAAAACATCATAATTCTTGTACTTTATACTTTTAACACTCTTTTAGGATTTAAAGATACTTACTGAATACATAAGGAAAACGCCTATTCCACTGGTATTCTGGAAAAACATCAAACCCAATGATACCCTCAGACGTTTCGAATAATTTTCTTGAAATAGGTCCCTGAGTTTCATTTGAGATTTTGAGGTTTCTTGTACAGAGCTTTCAATTTCCTTTGTAAATCCAATTGATTTAAAGGCCTTATCAATTCTAAAATTACCATTAAAAACTTAAAGTACCTTTAATTCTGCAGAGATATCTTCATCGGATTTTCTTAACCACCGAAGGGCTCGCTCTGCCTCTTTAGGCTTCCCTTTCATGAACATGAAACGAGGAGAATCCGGCACCAAGGCCATGCCAACCAAAAATGGAATAGGCAATAACTTAAAAGATTCAATCTTGGATAACTCTTGGATTCAACTTGACTAAAGGAAATTACCTTACCGCCCCAACAAGAGCCAACATTGACCAATCACATTTGAGTCCAAGAGAATATGAAAGAATGACACCTAGGTTGAACTGACTTCCGGTTAGCATAGCAAGAGAACCCCGAATTTTTGGATGAGAGATTTCACATATATATATAGGTATAGAGGGTGACATGACCCCAATAAAAAATCCTGCCAAGCCTCTTCCTGCATAAATCATTTCAAGATTCGAACCAAAAGCCACAAGTAGATTGGCACAAATAAGTGGAACTCCAGTTATAAGAATGGTCATCTTTCTCCCTATGGATCCCAACAAAAATCCAGCAAACAATCCACCCATCAAACTAGTCAGAGGAGACAAACTGGCAATCCAGGAGGCTTCATAATTTGTAACCTAGAAGCAAACATCATTTTAATCAAATTATTTTAAAATATAAACTATCCAAACCTGTACTTTTCCATCTGGATTCTGCAATGATGCAATAGCAGGTGATGACCAGCCCAGATTGTAACCTATTAGGGTGGATCCGAAACCCACAGCAATGGTTGAAAACACCTAGATTTACAGCAAATTTTCCAAAGTAGAAACTTGTTAGATATCAACATAATATTAGATTTAATAACCTGACTTTTTGTGAGGTGATTTGCTATTTAAAAAAGAAAATATTTGAAAAATATATTTGATTACAGATTAACTTGGAATGAGGTTTCTGACCTTTTCTTTTAGTCATGACTAAGTTGATGAACTTTAATGCAGACTTGTTGTATTCCAAAAACTAAGCTAAAAAAACTTGATGTGAGGATCAGAAGGGTGAGAGACAAAGTTGGACATTTTCGTGCAACGAATAATTTTTTTGAGACACCATTCAGCTGAATTTTGTGTAGATTGGCTTTGAAAGGAAATTCTCTACTAGAAGATCTTATAGCTGACTGACTTACATTTCAATTTGAAGGCACAAAATTCCTGTTTATGTAGCAGTCACTTCTAAGTACACCATTTTTTTTATTTTTGTGGCAAAACAATCAAGAAAACTGCTTTTGTCACACACTTGTTAAAATCAAGAATACGTTTTTCAACTGAAAGAAAATCCATTTCTTTTAGGCTTCACATGAGTTTTAAAAAATGAACTGAAAATCGATGTCACAGGCTTCTTCACACAGGTAGATGTTGTAACATACCAAACTGAATATACGAAAAAAAGCCTGAATCTGCAGGATATTACATAAAAGTGTGATTCATGAATTATCAACATGTTGGAAAAAATTTAACTCATGGCACGTTTGACAACTTTGAAGCAGTGCAAAAAGCATATGTATTTGTTAATAATTAGAAATGTTTCAGTGAACAATAAAAACCTCATACTTTTAGCTGAATGAACTGGCCCATTCAAAGAAAAAATATGGCAGTCAATCGAAAAAGGCTGTGACAAATATTCTTTCCATTTTTTGCCTGTAAACCTTGAAATAGTAAACAAAAGAAATGTTTAACAAGTCTAAGTGATTTATTTATCTAAGCGAAATAAATAAATCCAAAACTGTTTCCAAACTTATTCAAGACAAAATAGACTTTAAAGCACATCAATGGTTTGATGTTTTAGGATATATAACTTATATTGAAATTCTGAAAGTAACCACCTTGAAGGTCTGTTGGATGTCCATCTGATCATTCATTGCTCCAAATGCATTCAATTATTTATAGTTAATAAACCATTTCCTTGTATCCTTCGTTGTTGGCTGGCTTGCCGTGGTGTTGGGCTTGGGCCATGTGAGGATTACCACCACCTCCTGCACCCTGTCCTCCTCCTCCGCCACCACCACCACCTCCACCGCCGCCTCGACGAGGAGCAAGGTACTCAAACATCGATTGAGCATGGTTTGACAACATTCGTTCTAAACTGCCTGAAAAATGAAATTCAAAATAAGAAAAATTCCTGTGCTGTTCCTCCGTAATTTTCTTTCTTACAAGGCATTGGATCAGTCCAGAAGAAATCGTGATTTAATGCAGCATCTGAGTCTATTCTTTTTGAAGGATCGAGCCACAGAAGTCTGTCGATCAGATCACAAGCATATGGGTCTTTAACGTATGGCTTTAAACGCTCTTTCACTCTTTAGAGAATAATTAAGAAATTTTCATTTTAACTTTAGCATATAAAAGATATAATAATAGAACCTTCTTTTGGCAGTTTTGGGAAGCTCTATCTTGTTGTAAAGCTCCAGGTTTTCGATTCCAGGCCATACATCAGGTGTTAAAGCACCACACAATTGAGCTATCAGGGTAAGCTGATGTTGTTCAGTGTTGCCCTATGAAAAAAACCAATGTCAGTATAAAGTTTAACAACTCAAGAATTTTTTTTCAGTAGGGTGACCTGCATTATGGGGGATCTTGTCCACATTTCTGCCATTATGCAACCTGCACCCCAAGTATCAACAGCAGGGCCGTAGTTGCGCTCTCCCAACAAAAGCTCAGGTGGACGATACCTTAAAAATAGGTTCGAATTATCCTCAAATACCAGTTAGGCGAAAACATTTTGAATTTTACTATCCCTTCTAGCAGCATGTTTATTATGTTACTTACCACAATGTGACAACACGATTAGTGTATCTGTTGGGATGACCATTTTTATTTATGCTTATGGCTCTTGCAAGACCAAAATCAGCTAGCTTCAAAACACCCTGCAAGCAAATCATGATTATGTATTTCAAAAGGCCATTATTATCCAATTAAGAGAAGAATTTACCTGCTTTGTGATCAGTACATTAGCAGCTTTCATGTCTCTATGAATGATTTTATTGCTATGAATAAAATAAAGTCCATTCAGAAGCTGCTGCATCACCTAAATTTAATCAAAGGAAACAGGTTTTCAAAAATTTTCCAATCTAAAGATTTAAAGTAACTAATTAACTAACCTTTTTGATTTCACCTAGAGAAAACTTGACATTGATGTTTGATAACAACCCAGCAAGATCATGTTCACAAAAGTCGAAAACAAGGTAGAATGTGGACTTGTGCCTGTTAAACTGGTTGGCTTTGGTGCGACAAATTTCAATCTTGGAAATTTACATTTTGTTTTTATTTCATGTCAAATGAGCAACCAATTGTTCAAGCTCATTACCAGATTGACAATATTGTCATGTCTTAAAAGCTGAAGAATTCGAATTTCTCTCAGTGCTGTGATTGGAAAGCCCTCTTTTTCATTTTCCATAAGCACCTATCAAATACAGACACAATATTTCTGAAGTCTTGTCAAAGAAAAGAGGATCTAAATGAATATACCTTTTTAAGGGCAACAGTTTTTGCTCTGTTCCTCTTATCCCTTGCTTTGAAGACTTCTCCAAAAGTTCCTTGGCCAATTTTCGCTTGTTTCTCATATTTTGATACTTCCGAGCAAAACGGAAAGTCGAAATTTTCAATGTAGTTCAAGGTTTCTGCGTGAGTCCTGCCACCAACGGTTCCATGACTGGAAGGTGGTGCAGATCCAGCAACTCCTGTAGCCATTTATTATTTTGAAAATGAAACTTTGCAGAAGTTGATTTCCGGCAAAGGTTCTGAAATTAAAACAACAGGCTGCAATGAAGGTGCTTTCCATCATGAATGGCTTCAGAGGCTTTTTATTTGAAGTTAAATGTACAACGTGACCGAAACTAGAGATACAATAAATATCTTCCTAAAAATTTATAATTTACATGAACTTCTGAAGGGACTTTAAGATTTGGATTATAATTTCACTGAAGTATTCTGCTGAAAACAAACTTTTAGCACACGGAAGTTAAGTTTGCACTTGGTTGAAACTAAAACTGCTCTTGATAGTGTAAAATTTCTATGCACAAGCTTCCAACCACAACTCCAAAAGAATAGGACGCACTAGATAAGACCTCGTTTTCTCTTATAGTCATCTAAATTGAGTGACCTCTTAGAGGGCCTGAAATTTAAAAAATAATTAATATTATGCTTAAATAACTAAACAAAAACGGAGTTTCTTACTTCACTGTATTTCCTCCAAGTACAGTACTCTTCGTAGTGGCGACAGTTTGTTGAAAAACTGGCTTTGAAGCTGCAGGTGAAATAAAAGATGTGTCCACGTCTATTTCTATGTCAAAATTATGGGCCTCAAACTAGAAAATTTTAATTGAATTACTTTGTTGTCATGGACGCCAGAAATAGCTTTTTATAAGGTATGAAAGTTACTAACCAAATCATGCTTCATTCCTCCTTCATTGTTGGTTTTTGACTTCTTGGTATTAGCTTCTTCTTCTGTAGATTGGTCGACCTTTCTTTTAAGGGAGTCATCTGTAGCTGCTTGTTGATTTGGTTGGGTTAATTCCTGAGGGTCAATTGAATTTAACGGTGCCGAATTCTCCTCAATTTCTTTTTTTGTCACTATGCGAGGATTGCAACGTCGACGGGTGAAGGGATTGGACTAGAATAAAAATATCTTGAACCGCAAGTCTGACGAAAAAAAATTACAGAGCCAACTAACCTCTTGTCCGTGAAGCTTTTTGTGAGCTATCTCTCTCATTATGGCAACTTCTGCCTTACTAACATTAGCTTTTCTATTTCTATCATTTATAAGTGAGACAGACGATATGGTTGCCGTTCTCTTTTTGTCAAGCTCCTCTGCACGTTCCTCTAGCTCACCTAGTTTCACCTCAAATTCTTGGGCTCTAAAAGATAATTAACAATTTACAAAAAGTTATTGTAAACTTCATTAAATTTTCAAACCTCGCTTCGTCTCCATTTGTAAGAGCAGCATCTCTTTCTTTCATCAGTCTTGCTTTGTGCATTGCATAATTAACCGGGTGTTTGTGGAAGCGTTCTTTTTGAGCAACAATTTTGTCAATATCCTCAGACGTGAACTCGTAATTAACAGCCTGCTTGATTTCTGCTGACTTGTTTTTAACAAACTCTAAAGTAGGTAACTGCATCTCAGACTCAACACAAGTATTCTTCCATTTTTCAAATTCTTGTTCAGTAGTCTGGGTATTTGATGCGTATTCAGGGCGAAATACTCGCTCTTGCCGACCAAAACGTAACCTTAAATGATATTGAGAATCATTTCATTTTTTCGAGATTTGCCTTATAAAGTTTAGCTTAAAAGTTTACTGTTTCAAGGCTACAATGTTAGCATTTATTACCTGAGACCAATGTTAGTTTTCACATTCCCAAGGTTGTAGACTTTGGCTGTTTCAAGCACATCACAAACCTCAACTAGACGATAAACAGAGCGACCATTGTTCTGAACAACGGAAAAATGTAAAATCAAATATATTAAACTTTCTATAATCTGATTGATCAAGAAAATTACCGCTCCTATTCCAATTCTCACAAAGCATCCAACAACAAGTCTTTTGAAGAATGGAAGGTGGACAAATTTTTCCAGTTTAGATCTTGATAACCTTATAGGTTCAAGGTCTGACAAAATTTCAACATACTTTTGGATTTGCCTGAGGAAAGTTTTAAAGCATTTATTATTAGTTCAGTTGCAAAGGTTGGTTCGTAATGTCGAAAATGATTCCAAAAAAAGGTTTTTCTATTCTTATCTAATGCACCGAATATTTGCTTACTTTGAAGATGACTTTTTAAACCTTTCGGTATCGGAAGCTGAGCTGGACCTACTTCTACTTCTCAAGCTTGCACTGCTAGAAGAGCTTGATCGCCGATGACGACGATTAACTGGAGAGCCCATACTTGATGATCGTGATCGAGAACGTCGCTTCTTTCTCCTGAAAAAAATCAAGATAAGTTCGAAGATGCACCTTCTGTGTCACTTGAAAATTGATAGTCACCTTCCACCTGACCTCTCATCGTCGGAATCATCATCTCGGCTTTTATTGAACTCCCTTTTCTGGGCTCGTTCCTTTAAAGATTACCTTGTTAATTGAGCCTTCTGTGTTTGGATTACTTTTACCTTTTATGGTTTTATTTTTTTATTCATTGAAAAAAATATTTTCTAAGTTGGTTTAATACAATTAAATATTTTGTAATAATTATTAATTATTTAGAAAGTCTCATACCTGATCCCGTTTCTCCCTTTCTTGCCTCTTTGCTTTTAACTCTGACAAAGCACTCGACTTTTTCATGGCATCCAAATTCTTACGGCGATCCTAATAATCAAATATTGAAATAAAATGAAGAAAAATCAAGATTTTCAAACTTTGGGACAAATTAGTTCGAAAATTCAGACGAAGGGGTTCGCACCTTAATTATCATTTTTATCATAGTTAGTGCAGTTCTGATTGAACGTCTAAAATGTTATTTGCCAAATACTTTCATAAAATCAATTTTGAAGTGTATTTTACTTGGCTTCGTTCTTTGGCATCATGAATGGTACCGTATCCTAATTTTTTTCGACCTCCACTTTCACTTGGTGAAGATGAATCCCCCCTCCTTGGAGACTTGTCAGAGTCACTGTCGCTATCAGAGCGTTGACCTTCCTCACTCTCGTCAGACACCTGCAAGTAAAATCACCAGTATGGATTTCTAATCTCTTAAATACTTTTTATCATCATAAAAATTGGCTATCTTTTAACAGGTAGAAACCCAAGATTGGGAGGATAGATAGATAGCTGTGAAGACATTTTATTGAAAATAAACCTTTTTAAGGGCTAACCTGCTTTTTTTCTTCCTTATGCTTTTGTTGTTGCTTTAGTTTCTTTTTTATCTCAAATCTTTTCTTCAAGTTTTCTCGGTTTTCAGCACGCTTAAACAGCTCTTCCTCTCGCTCCCTTTCGGTCATTTTTTCGAGACGTTCCCTATCCTCATCATCACCTTTTAATTTATGGCAAAGTTTTTTAATCAGTTTATAGTCTTTGGAGTTTCAAACATGAACAAAGCTTTCGAGGTTAAAGCTAAAAATAATTACCGATGAGGTCATCATCGAGGCCGTCGTCAAACTCTTTGTCGTCGGACGCAATTTCACCCTCCTCGCTGCTTGTTTCTTTTTTACCTTTTCGAGCTTTAGGTGCAGGTACTTTTTTTCCACCTGCAGCCCGCACAGGTCTTCCTCTGGGTTTCCTTTAAAAGGGAATTCAAGACTATTGATCACCTTCTATAAGGGTCTCAGTTTCACATCAAAACACCTTTTATCTTCATCTGAAGAAGCATTTTCCTCGTCCGAGTCGTCTGACTTCCCTATCTTTTCGGCCATTTTGCTTGAAACCTTTCGATCTTTGGCCTTAACAAGCCGCCGACCTTTTGATGAGGTTGATGATGCATCTGACTTCTTGGAGAGACTATTGTCGCTGGAGGTTGCCGACACAAACTTGGGGCTAAAAAATAATCAATAACTTAAAAATTTCATTTTAATAATTCACGTGGTGAGTGTTGACCTTTAGGTTTTTTCTAGCAAATTTGATCAAACAAGCAGCCAAAAACAAAATTTACGTCATTAAATTTAGTGTTTCATTTCTCAATGCTTTAAAGCTCTAGACTCTTCAACCTAACTGCTTTTGATATAATTAAAAACGCGTGGAAATACTTTCCCAATTCAACACTTTTAATTAAACGTTTACCTTCAAATTTTACTCCGAACATGTAAAAGTAACAAAAACAATTTTTATATTCTTTAGTTAATTTTTGAAATGAGCTCCACAAAGCTACTTTTCTTTATCTTAGATATGTGTATTAAAACCTTAAAGTGTCTTAATTGAAAACTTTTGAAGAGAAGTCAAAGTATAAGGTTGTTTTGATTTTCTGTTTCATGGCGAACGAATCCTTTTTCAAAAATCCCCAGCCTCTAATTTTACCCCCAAAAAAATAAGAGTGCTAGCGTTACCTGCTTGATCCAGTACTATCACTTCTGCGTGAAACCGCCGGAGACCTCG
>Ga0194133_10004827_pt1 | contig 17638 bp, 15 predicted proteins | sample TA2KigOf40mmetaG_FD_155448 | JGI IMG/M metagenome (GOLD analysis project Ga0194133, IMG submission 155448) | Freshwater microbial communities from Lake Tanganyika, Tanzania - TA2015055 Kigoma Offshore 40m | ecosystem: Environmental > Aquatic > Freshwater > Lake | place: Tanzania: Lake... | reverse complement strand
GGCTATTCAATGGTTATTGCTGTGGAACAAAAGAGAGATTGAATTGAAAGAAAAACATAAGAATAAATTATTCAATCTCTCTTTTTTGTTATTTCAAAGACCCAAAAACAATCGCCGAACGGAAAGCAGTGGCGATTACACAAGTCCTCTGAGCGAAGCGAAGAGGCAGCGGTTATTTCTGTGGAACAAAAGAGAGATTGAATTGAAAGAAAAACATAAGAACAAATTAATTCAATCTCTCTTTTTTGTTATTTGGAAGACCCAAAAAGAATCGCTGAATGGAAAGCAGTGGCTATTCAATGGTTATTTCTGTGGAACGAAAGAGAGATTGAATTGAAAAGAAAAACATAAGAAAAAATTATTCAATCTCTCTTTTTTGTTATTTCAAAGACCCAAAAACAATCGCCGAACGGAAAGCAGTGGCGATTGCACAAGTCCTCTGAGCGAAGCGAAGAGGCAGCGGTTATTTCTGTGGAACAAAAGAGAGATTGAATGGAAAGAAAAACATAAGAACAAATAAATTTAATCTCTCTTTTTTGTTATTTGGAAGACCCAAAATGAATCGCCGAATGACAATCCGTTGATGTTCAATGGTTATTTCTGTGGAACAAAAGAGAGATAGAATGGAAAGAAAAACATAAGAACAAATATAATCTCTATAATTTGTCATTTTTTATAGACGCGCCGCTAATTTTTGGGAGCAAGACTCCATGAATCCTCGTTCGAATTGGCGCTGACACGTCGTCCGTTTCTTGGGAGGCACCAACATACATACCGTCTTTTTCACTCGTTGGATTTTGCTGTGTCGTAGGGTACGTCGGCACAATTTCTTGGCTATAACCGATTTGTTTTTATTTTTCATAGAGAATCGGACTTTCTTTTGGGATTGTTTGTAACGGACTGCCTCTCCTCTTCGAGTCGAGGACTTGTTAGATGGCATTATATGACTGACAAAAAAAAAGAGTGACTGACAAAAAAAAGACAGAGAGAGTAAAAAAAAACGAGACTACTTATAAAATATTACATATACACATATGTGGAAAAAAAAGAAAGAACATCTAACATCTAACATCTAACTAACATCTTACAACTTTTGTAAATAATGGATGATGGCTTGGCGAACATTGCATTTCAATTTCATGGATCGATTCGTCGCCGTTTTGACTTTGATATCTGTCAAGGCATTCTCCGGGTCTGTCTTGCACCATTGAATTAATTCGGACAAGGTACGTTCTTTGAATATTTCTTCGGCCACGGGGGCACTCACGCCCGGGATTTGCGTCAACATGATGACACCAATGTTTTCATCGGTGATGTTTTCCTTTTTGACTTTTTTCACAAAAGAAGAATAAGACGATATATTATTATTTTCATTTGTCTCTCCTTCTCCACCACCACCACCTTCTGTTTTTGTTTCCTGTTCTGGAAGACCGCCGTCGTCGTCATTGTTGTCTTTATGGGTGTCCTTGTTATTATTGTTATTATTGTTGTCATAGGATGATCGTTTCTTCGAGAGAAACAACGTTTGCGGTGGTTGGTGAGCAAGATGTCGGAATGGTTTTTTGACGAACATGTCGCGGGACAATTTGGTGGCCATGTGAATGAGCAAATCGGCGGTTTCTTGCACCGTGCTGGTTCGAAACACACTAAATCCTTCAAAGAGAGACAAACTCGTCATACAGGAAAATACCAATTTTTGGTCGTTGGGACTCACTGAAGAGAGCAGGCCCTCGATGATATAAATGATATTGTGTGGCGGCACCTGCGAGGCATGTAACAAGCGATGGGATTGTTCTTTGTAGCGTCCATCCGAGATGCTGGACAACAAATCGCGAATGGTTTTTCTTTCGAAGAGAACGCAAGGATGTTTTTCTTGTTGTTGTTGTTGTTGGACTGCATCTCGACTTCGTTCCGAGGACTTGTCGGAAGGACGAAAAAAGGCAACATCTCCTAAATCGAGAGCTTGGGTAGAATAGGGGTATGCTTGTTTGGCTTCGAATCGTCCGATTAAATCCGCCTCTCGTACATCCAAGATGATTTCCATGTTTTTGGTTTTGTTTTGTGCTTGTGCTTGTGAAAAAAAAAATACAATTTTGATTTGGGAATCAATGAAAAAAAAAATTGTATTTATTGGTTGGACAAAATCATGTGTTTATTTTGTTTTTGTTATTGTTGTTTTGCGAATTGGATGGATGACCCAAAAAGTTGTTGTTTTTATCTCATACGGAGACGAGAATCAACGTTGGTAGGACGAACGGTGTTGACACTGGACATGAGGGTCATTTGCATGACGGGTAACGATTTGCGAACTGGATTCAAATAAATATTGGACCAATGATTGCGACCAACAATGTAGGGTAAACCGGCTTTCTTTTCACCGCCTCCCTGATTCTTGTTGACAATACTCGAAATGGAAGATGTACGTTTGGTGGTGGATAATACCATTTTGTTTTTTTTGGGGGGAATGAATGAAAATTTAAAAAAAAAATTGAGAGAAAGAAAAAGATTTTTTTTTGTTTGGTTTATGTAATTGATTTTAATAATATGATTTTATTGCTACATAAAAAAATTGATTGTATTCATATTTTAATTCATAGAACCCCAACAAACATACAAACAAACCATTGATTGTCTTTTGGTTTTTTGTTTTTTGTCTTTTGTCTTTTGTTGTTTTTGTTTTTTTTGACAAAATGGAAGAAACAAACAAACAACTGGAAGAAACAAACAAACCCGCCGAAGAAGCGCCTAAACCCAAACGCCAATACAAAAAACGATCGGCGACCGAAGAAACCAAACAAAAAGATGCCGCTAATATTCAAGAATTGATTGAAAGTCTCGAAAATAATTCGGACGCCGTGGTTGCCAAAAAGCCAACCAAACGCAAGAAGACGAGTGCTGTTGATCCTTCTTTATTGGTTGTTCCTGTACCGGTACCTTTACCGGATCCTTCATCGGTCCCTTCATCGGTCCCTTCATCGGTCCCTTCATCGGTCCCTTCATCGGTCCCTTCATCGGTCCCTGAGCCCCCAGAAAAGAAGAAAAGAGTATCCCGAAAGAAAGTCGTTGCGGAACAACCAACAGTTGTCGAACCACCAATAGTTGTCCAGACCCAAGAAGTTCTTACAAAACCTCAAGTGGTGGAAACCCAAATGGTGGAACCCGAAGTTGTGATTACAAAACCTCCCGAGGTGGTTGTTGCGGAACAACACGTCGTCGCGGGTAAACAAAAGACACAAAAACAAAAATCAAATGAAGGGCACCCACAACAACCACAACAACATTCAGAAGATGATGTTCATGTGATAAAACAAGCGAATGGTCAACAGACGGTGATATTCGATCCCTACAATCCACTAAATAAGTTGATTGGCAAGGAGGACATCGAAGCCCTATTAGCTACGTACGGCATCACGACGCCCATCCACAATCCCGAAATCTACAAACGCGCTTTCGTACATCGTTCGTATGTACGTCGTCCGGAGTCCGAATTGGCGGAGAAAGGAATCACCTTAGCGGCGAAACCGGACGCTTGTTTGCCTCTCTATTCGAAATCCAACGAACGTCTGGAATTTGTGGGGGATGGCGTCTTGGAATGTGTGACTAAATATTATTTGTATCGCCGGTTTCCCCAAGAAAACGAGGGCTTCATGACCAGCAAGAAAATCGAGTTGGTGAAAAACGAGCACATTGGTCGGATTGCCTATGAGATGGGACTTCATAAATGGTATATTCTGTCAAAAAACGCGGAATTTATTCACACGCGTTCCAATCTGAAAAAATTGGGATGTCTCTTTGAATCGTTTGTGGGCGCCATGTTTTTGGATTTCAATAAGATTGCGGTGGAGGATTCGCAGCATTGGTTTCGCGACGTGTTTGTGTGTGGTCCGGGCTTCCAAATGGTGCAAATTTTCATCGAACGTGTCTTCGAGAAACACGTGGATTGGACCAATCTGATCTACAACGACACGAATTACAAGAATATATTGCAAGCCATTGTGCAAAAGGAATTCAAAGTGACGCCGCATTATTTGGAGAGATACACGCCGTGGGAGAAACAGAATTTGGCGCAGAATGCGAATGCGCATGCTGTGTCCGCGGAAGACAAGAAAGTCTTTCACATGGGGGCGTATTTGTGTTTGGGCCAGGCCATCCATGATATACCGGATTTGGAAGGGGCGGCGGTACCATTGACGCAATTTCGATCTTTTGATGACATGCATGAATACATGTCGAGTCATCGAAAGATGTTGATTTTGTTGGGCGAAGCCAAACACAAGATTAAGAAGAAAGCCGAACAAATGGCGTGTGAATCGGCCATTCAATGTTTTGCCAATACGTGGGGTTTATCTTCTTGTTCTGCGACTGCTTCGACTACTGCGGCAATGTCTTCTTCTTATTCTTCTTCGACTAGTGTTGCTTCGACTAGTACAAGATGATGACTTTTTATGGTTGGTTCGTCGTCTTTTACCCCCTTTATAAATGACGGCATCCGCAGAAAATCCATTGGCTGGATGAAACGCACCATGTCCTTTGACATCCATTTTGTCCATGTTTTTTTGATTTGTATTGTTTTTTGTTTTTTTTTTAATTAAAATGAAAATAGTAATAAATAAACACAAAATTTGTTTTTTTTTGTTTAAAAAGGAGAGAAAATAAAATCACAAACACAAACACAAACACAAACACAAACACAAACACAAACACAAACACAAAAAAATAACATATTTGCAAAAATAGAAAAACAAAATGACACATCATCACACGACAAATAAATTCATGTTGCTGTTTGGATTTGTAGCCTTTGTAGTGGGTGGTATGGTATATGCTTCGGGGGATATATTGACCCAAATTGGACGTATGGAAGGATTTGCCGATTTGAAAGAAATCGAGGGTCTCGAAGACCAAGGGGGCGACAACAAAAATCAAAAGGAAGGCGACAACAAACCAAACGGAGACAAAGACAACAAAAATCAAAAGGAAGGTGACAAAGACAACAAACCAAACGGAGACAACGACAATTGCCCGGATGTCATGGTACAAAAGGGACAACAAATCGTGTTGTACAATACGAAGAAACCCGACCAAGCACCGATTGTCTTGAAGAATTTAGACGAATATGCCACATATCGCGAGAAGAACCCGTCGTCGTCCTGTCCGATTTTGTATTTGAAACAAGAAAACAACGCACAAGGCCAGGATGTCTATCGCCGCATCATTCCGGGCACGGGGGCGCCGGGCACCTTCGCGGAGCCGATCAAGGTGTTAGATGCCTCGCGTGACAATGGATACAATACGGGCATGTATGCGGGATTCGATCCGTATGGTTTGCATGTGGGACAATTCACCGAAGTGGACCGCATTCATTATTCTACGGAATTTGATTACAAAGTGAGTGACAATCCCATGGACACGAATTGGGGTGGTGTTTTGCACACACAATCCAGTGTGGATTCCGGCAAATACGACGAAAACAATGTCGAACCACCCCGGTATGCCACCCCCAAGGGGGGTGCGTTCTTTGCCCAACGTGGCGAATCGATGCAATTTCCTATTGCTCCCCAACAAACGCGCATTTCTTCCACGAATCGCATGTCATAGGTTTTTTTTTGTTTTCTTTGTTTGTTTTAATAAATAACAAAATAAAAAAACAATATAAAGAACGAATAAAAAAACTTGAAAAAAAAATCACCAAATTAAAAAAGAAAAAGAAACACATGTCGACATCCTCCGAAGTATGGAAACCGATGACATCTGCAAGGGCCATGGGCGGAACCAAAAAAACAAATAAACAAAAACAAAAAAAGCAAACACAAACAAAAGCAAACAAACCCCACGAATCAGCGAAGCCCATCATGATTGGATTCGTGTATGCGGATTGGTGTGGGCATTGTCAGAATTTTAAACCGGTGTGGCAACAATTAAAACAGAAATTCGATTACCCGGGATCGATGTATTCTATGGAGGCCATTGATTCGGCGAAATTGCCCGGTTCGTTGGATGCCGTGCGACAAAGATACCATGCCACGATTGACGACCCCCAGGGTTATCCGCACATTTTCCGTGTACAACGGGGTGGCACCGCCGAAGTGTATTCGGGGGGAGAACGCACCTTTGCCAATATGTCGAAATGGATCAAAGCATCGGCTTCGCGTGCGAATGGGACAACCTTGAGAAGGTTGAATAGAGGAGGAGGACAAAGTTCTGTTGTGGTAGAACCGGATACAATCGGTGTTACAAGCACAACAACAACTGGTGACCAGAACATAGAAGAAGGCCGAAAAAAAAGAAAAACACAACGACGTTGTGATTCCAAGAAATCATCGTCTTTTTCAATTTTTTCTCGTTGGTTCCGAAAATGAAACAAAAACACACAAAAAAATAAAAAAAAAATAAATATAAAAACATGATTTTGTATATATATCAAAAAAAAAACATCGAGAGATTATTCAAATAGTCTTTGATATATATAGATAGTAAAAGTGTAAGTGTAAGTGTAATGCCGAAGTTTCCCATCACATTACTGTTAGTGGAAAAATCGGGCAATATGGTACCGATTTCGGTCCGTGATTTGGAGAGCACGGATTTGTATCATCGTGCCAAACACACGAAACCGGATGGATTCAACGTGCAGGCGACGTGGACTGTCATGTATCGCGGCATAGAGCATTCGGTGATGTTGTATGCGAAGGAGGAGGGACGTCCGGGTATGGAAAACCGATGTGAATTTCCGCCTCCTGTGGACAAAAAATTATTCTTTGGAGGATGTATATTGGCGGGTCTACGCGACAAGAAATTGGTTTCATTGACACCCAAACAATGGAAACGTTTCTATGAGTATTTGATGGGTGGATTTCATGATACCTCTCGTCACAATCAGGACGATGCGGAGGAAGAAGAAGTCCAAGTGGAAGAAGAACGTCAATTGGTGCAACAGGGTGCCAAACGTACCCATGATGGCTACATCAAAGATGGATTTGTGGTGGATGACGACGAGGCCAGTGATGTGTCTGCATCCGATCAGGACGCTTCGGAAGACGAAGACGAAGACCCCGATGATAAAGAAGAAGAAGAAGAAGAAGACAACGAACAAGAAGAAGACAACGAACAAAAAGATGAACAAAACGACAACAACGAAGAAGACAAAGACAACGACGAACAAAAAGACAACGAAGACAAAGACAACGAAGAAGATGAAGAGGATGATCTTCCGTATTTGTTCGGAGACGAGGAAAAGAACCGCGATCGAGCAAAAGAGAAACACCAAAAGACGCCAAAAACGAAAGTGAAAGTAGAGAAGGTGAAAAAGGAAAAGGTGAAGAAGGAGAAACCACCCAAAGAAAAGAAGGTGAAACCTCCCAAAGAAAAGAAAGTCAAACCACCCAAGGTGAAGAAGGAAAAGAAAACGACGTCGACGACGGGGGCATCTGCAACAGCAGCAAAGGCCAATAAAAAGAAGAAACAGCGGATGATGGCAGGAGGAGAGGAGAATGCGATATTATCGGATTATTTGGATTGTACATTGGAATTGGAAGCGGAAGAATACATGAAATGAAATGAAATATGGTTTATTGTTTGTTTTGTTTTTCTTTTTTTGAACAAAATAAAAAAAAAATATTATAAATAAAAATTCATGTCTTTGTCATAAATAAATTATTTTTTTTGTTACAAACACAAACACAAAACAAACACAAATGTATTTCCATCCATTAACAGAACGCATCGAGAACCCGGCGGAATTTCGCACGAATGTCAAGAATGCCATGGCCACACGATTGCAATTGGATCCCGAATCCAATACCGCATACAATTTGGAAAAGGGTATCTTCAATTTTGCGATCAAAGAGAGCAACCAACGTCGCATTGTAAAGAAATGGGAAAATCCGGCGTTTGTGTTTATCTATGCGGATCGGATGAAGAGTTTGTTTTTCAATTTGGAGAGCATCGGGAAAAGTTTACAATCGGGCGAAATCACGGTGGAACAATTGGCGACCATGTCGCACCAAGAATTGCGTCCCGATCGATGGACGGAATTGATTGAACGCAAACGCATACGGGATGCATCCAAATACAATCGGAATGTGGGATCGTCGACGGATATGTTTACCTGTAAGAAATGTCAATCGAAGAATTGTACGTATTGTGAAGTACAAACCCGATCGGCGGATGAACCAGCGACGATTTTTGTGTCCTGTTTGGATTGTGGCAAGAATTGGAAAATGTAAAAATATATTATGTATGTTGTGTTGTATGACGATGGGTGGGTGTTTTTCTTTTTTTTTTAGTTGTAAAAAAAGGAATCATTATTTTATCTTTTTTTTTATTTATAATTTTTTTTATTTATAATTTTCTTTTTACCAAACAAAAATGCAAAAATCAACAAAAATGCAAAAACAAACAAAAATGCAAAAACAAACAGAGTATTCCACACATCCGGATTACATCGATGGAGTGGGGGTAATATTTGCATCTTATTTTGCCAAAGGCCGCCTCTCCACTTCGCTCCGAGGACTTGTCACGGACTGCCTCTCCCCTATGGGTCGAGGACTTGTCACGGACTGCCTCTCCCCTATGGGTCGAGGACTTGTTATATCAAGCGACGCCAACATCCCTCCTTCCTTTCATTTCATCAAATGCGAGAGAAACGAGCAGGTGAATAAAAAAAAAATCAAATGCCGTCCTCACGAATCGCCTTGCCCACCGGAAAGCGGGGAATGCCATACGCATCATACTCCTGAAAAATGACGGTGAGTTTTTTATGGATAAAATCGCCCCCTCGCAAATACAATTCTTTTCGAGACGCAAAGGTTCCCTTGGGACGCACGGAAAATGCATTGTGTTGGTCGTCGTTGGTGACGCATTCCCAAATGATGGCTCCTTTTTCGTCGCCGGTTCCCTCATGGAATCCCGTAATGGTAAATTCGTCTTCCATGAACATTTTGTATTTTTGTAAATATTTGCTACGGCGGTTGGGTTCATAGATGCCGTCGTTGGCGCGAATCATGATGCCCTCGAATCCTTCCGCGAAAAACTGATCGTGCATGCGTTGAACGGCTTCCACGGGTGGCTGGACCCCACTACTTTCACTTTGACTTTGTGGTAAAGGCACCGTCTCGACCAATTGCAGATGTGTCCAAGCGGTGGTCATAAAGAACATGTTGGAAAGAGTGGTCCAGCGTTCCGCGAAGGTTTTCTGGGGACAAGTGACATCAAACAAATCATAGACGCAGAGTTGCAATTGATTGATTTTGTCTTGGTCGGCGGCATCTTTGACGGTTTTTTGGCGAACCAACCCCGAAATGACTTCGAAGTTCACCTTGTCTGTGTACAATTCGCCATCCAAGTAGACGCAACCGTCTTGCCATGTAGTGGAATAATTGTGTTTTAACAAGGCGAGCACCTGTTCCTCGATGATCCCGAAATTATGGAAGACGATGCCCTTGCGGGATTCCAAGATGACCTTTTGTTGGGCCGGGGACCAATGTGCCAAACAACGAATGCCGTCGTATTTGCGTTGTACGGATGCATTTTCGAGGGGCAGTTTGTAGGCCGTTCGTTTTTTCGTACCCACCGTTGTTGTTGTATACAAGGTCTTGTCGAATGTTTGGGCCAACATCGGACGTACCAATATGGACTTTTTTATGGTTTCTTTTTCTTCCGACTGTTCTTTTTTTGTTTCTTTTGATTTTTCATTTTCCGTTCCATTTACTTCTTCTTCTACTACTTCTACTACTACTTCTTCTTCTTCTTCTTCTTCTTGTCTCGGTCTTTTATGATTTGATGCAGAACTAGGAGCAACAACAATTGCAGCAGAAAAACAAATAGAAGGCACCTCCTCGGCGGCATACAACTCCTTTTCTTTTTTGTTGGTCCATTTGCGTTGGGCTTCTTGTATGGCTTGTTCCAAAGGTGTACGTTTGCCTTTTCCCTCGGTGAGTTGTTTTTCATGTACAACCATTTTTCCTCCGCGTTCGCCATGTTCCACACGAATGACGGCTTCCGGAGAAACGTGAATACGCCATTCTTGTATTTTGGATTGGGCACCAATTTTATATAATGTGGCAAAGTTCATTTTTTTTTCTTTTTGTAAACAAACTTTTTTAATTAGAACAAAATCAAAAATTAAAAATCAAAAAGATATGTTTTATTTTTTACATGTAAAAAGCAAATGTATATACACATTTATATGTCTTTTATTTATTTTTTATTTCTTTTTTAATAACAAACACAATACAAAACAATCACAACAAAACAATCACAATATTATTCAAAATGTCAAAATCTCAAAGCTGACCAATAAACAAAGCCAATCCCAAAAAGACACAACCCACTTTCAACCAAAACGAATCTGCTTTCATATGATGATGACGCATTTCCCATTCCCCATTTTGAATCAACAAAAATTGGACTTGTTCTTTCAATAAGGTATTGTGTTTGGTGAGCAATTCGATTGCTTCGGATCTTTTGGCTTTTTGATTTTTTTGGCGACGGCGACGACGCAAACGCGTTTGTTTCAACGTGACATCTTCGTCGTCGTTGACGTCGTCGTCGTCGTTGTTGTTCAATACCTTTCGACCGAGATAGTCTGTATCGGTGTCTTCTTCTTCTTCTTCTTCTTGTTGTTGTTGGTTTGGTTCCCCATTCACATCGTCTTTCATTTTTTTGTCGTTTTCATTCTTTTTATTGTTTTCTTTGACGTCGTTGTATCCATCACCATCATCATGATTATCATCACGAATGCGTGATTCGGTTTGAAACAAAATATCATCCGACTCATAATATTGGGAGGCATTCAACAATACTTGTTCCATGAACGATGTGGCCATTTTCAAGGGAATCAATTCGGTTTTGTCGGCAGAAGTGTAAGGGGGTGGTTTGACGCCCACATAGAAAAAGTCATGCGAGATGGATTCGTCCAAGACAATCCAAAACAAAGTGGTCTTCCTCCCATAAAAGGACAAATCATCCAACAAGGTCCAATGATTGTTGAATACATGAAACAAATTATTCGTATCTTTTTCCACGGTGACGACTTCGATGTGCACATGGAAACTATCGCGATCGGAGTATTCGAGTAACAAATAGACATCATCGACGGTGGTGGCATATACCACACGACAGGGTGTTTTCTTGTTTTGGTGGACAAACAAATAGTATCCTATATAGGTGAGGAAACATCGTTTGATGGTGATGCCCAATTTGAAAATGAAGAATTTCTCGATTTCATGGAAACGAGTCGCCGATTCCAAAAAGGGAATATCATGCACGATGAAGGAACGCCATTTTATTATGGAGGCAGCGGAAGAGGCAGTGGAAGTATCCACGTTTGATTCTTCTTCATTTTGTGAAAAAAATAAAAAGGGCGGAATGACAAGTGAATTCATTTTTTTTTTTTTTTTCGTTTTTTCTTTTTTTCTTTCAAACAAAAAAAAAGGGATTGAATAAAAATATGATAGAACAATGATTTTTTGTTGTTGATGGATGATTCACACCTTTTTATTTTTTTATGTTTGTTTTATTTGTTTTTATAAGAGAGACAAAAAAAACATTCATTGTACTTTTTTTTTTCTTTTTCATACAAAAAAATCTTTTTTCTTGCATAAAAGACCTTGTCTCTCACCATAAATAGTAAAGACATTTCCCTCCAGGGAGAGGCAGTCCATGAAAGACACCGTCAATTGGAAATGGAATGCATTTTTGATTTGAATGCCATGTTCGCATGTTTTTTCGTTGACACATAGAGGAATGCATAATATATTATTCATATTACGATTCGTGGTTGATTTTCTATCATCCTCTTTTTGCTCCTCCTCTTCCTCTGTCATAAGAAGAAGAAGAAGGGCCGGGGGTACATCTTCCAACAAAAAAGTGCCATTGGTTTGGAGAGATATACATCGGACACGTTGCATGTCCTCCCGGTTCCGAAACACGAGAAACAGCCGCGAATAATACCCACTGATGTGTTCCAAATCGGTGATTTTTTCGTGACATAGGACGGGTACTCGCGCCGTTTCCCAATATTGATCGTGAAAAATATGCGTCATCAACAATCGTGTTTGTGACAAGAGGACACAATGCACGGAATCGACGGGGGACGATGTCCCAATTTTGATGTCGCGGTCCTCTCCTTCGCATGGTGAAACGATTGCAGCATTCAAAAAGATGGGCGTCAAAAACAAACGTCCATATTTGTCAATATGAAATGGCATCAAATCGCCAACGAAGGAGACTTGGGCGCCTTGGTATTCCACGGTGAAATTCTCCGGATACATTTTTCGTCCATCTTTCACAAAGACAATATCGGCCAAAAACAATTGGACATCGGGCTCCGTTTCTGATCCACTGATTTTGTGAGCAATGTGTCTCCATCGCAAATGGAATGTTTGTGTTTGTATTTGTGTTTGGTTGCGTGTGAACAATGACGACGACGACGACGTACATTGTAGGGTATGGGTCAAACACGTAATAGCACGTTTGGGAACCCTATAAGCAAAAGAAATCTCCGGATTATCATGTCGATGTAAGAAAACTTGGACAGGATCTGTTTGTAATTCCATATTTTTTGTTGTTTATTTTAAAAAAAAAAATAATTAAAACAAAAACAAAATCAAAAACAAAAAATATATATGAACTAAAAAAAATAAGAAATTATTTATGTGTGTTTTTTTTTCCCGTCTTGTTTTTCCTGTCTCTTTTTATTTTCCTGTCTTTTTCTTTTTTTTTATGGTCGCTTTGCCTTATGTGGAAGGTTGACCTCGATTCAACATTTTCTTGGGAATACGAATTGTTTTTCCCGTGCGAATAAGAGTGGGTTGGGGTAATGGTTCCGGATTCAATTTGACGGTTTGTGTTTCTGCGGAGGCGGAGGCGGAGGTGGCTTGGACATTTTTTTCAATCAAATCATCAGGAATCTCGATTGGTTCAATAGGAGTTAATGTTCCGTGTGATTCTTGACGTTGTTGTTGTTGTTCCTTGATTTCGTCTTGTTTGATTTCTTTGTATTTGACAAAAGTAAACATACTTGTATCCAATCTACGTACCAGAGTTCTCCCGAAACTTTCATGGTCTCCTGCTGGACCTTCATCGTCGGGTCTTTTCCTGCGTTTCTTCAAAGGAATGTTATCTTCATCTTGTTCATCTTTTTCAGCATCTTGATGTTTTTCTTTGGTTGCGTTGTCATCATCGTCGTCGTCGTCGTTCTCTTTTTCCAAAATAGGATGATCCATATATCCCATCATAATGTCCTTGGGAACATCGCGTTTTTTGCGAAACACGAAAAACATGTTTAAAAACGAAATGGTTTTTTCCGCGTCTGTCATTTGATTGGCTTTCCCATAGGTGAGTGCCGCATTCATGTTCATGTCGGTCAACATGACATCATACAACTGTTGGAAACCGCCCCATCCATTGGGCAACCCCATTCCCCCGGCATCTTCCTTGGACACCAATTCGAATCCATAATTGGTCATCCATCGACGGAAATACTCAAAATGAACGAGATACTCGGGAATGTGTTGCCCAATGCTTTCTTGGAAAACACTCACTTCGTATCCCAAACACGAATCGTCGTCCCCGCGAAATTCGGCGCGATCATACATGCGTTTGATTTGAAAGATGAGGGTCCCCTCTATACAAGACGCAGTCGTCGTGGACGCAGTCGTCGTGGATGCAGACGCAGATGCAACCGTCGTGGACGAAGGCAAGAAAATGGAAAATCCTTGGCTTTGACTGCGATCGGCGTGTTTTTGCAACAAATCAAACACTTTTTGTCCATTGAAACACGTTCCAATGAACAACCCCCCCAATGTGGTACATTCGGCCACGTTCCGGAGAAATCCATGCAAGGTTTCGTGATTTTTGAAAAAGTAATGCAAGGCAAATTGGCAGGAGGCCACATCGAATCCTTTGACCCCGACGCCATACTGTTGATGGACGACTTTGCCGACGTCTTCTTCCTTGCCCTTGGCTTCGCCAAACAAGGTGCGCACAATTAATTTTTCTTTGGGCGAAGCAAAGGCCTCCTTCGACGAACGAATGTTTTTCGCCGAATTGCCCACCAAAAACACGGCCTTGAACAAATGGTGAAATTTCCCCGCCTCATTCATGTACCGCGCACACGCCCCATTCACTTTATTCAAAATATTGTCGGTACTCACATCGATGCCCAAGACAAACTTCAAACGCGCATTGCGCCATTTCGCCAAATCGCCGGCTTTCCCCACCGCAAAATCAATCAAAGTGGCATTGGGTTTGGCGGTACCCGTGATCAGACGCGATTTGACATACAGATTGTGGAAATCGCGCAATCCTTGGGTGATTCCTCCGCCTCGTTCACCCTTTTCATGTCCATGACCACCACAACTTGCACCTGCACTTGCACTTGCACTTGCACCTTTCGATGTCGTCGACCGACGATTATAATACACGGATTCATCCACAATCGCCGCATCCGGAATATCCTTGCCATACCGAATCATGTCTTCGGTGACCGGGTGATGGATGGAATACCAATTGCTGTTGGCGGTGACATAATTGTTGGCGGTGATTTGCAATCCATTTGTTTTGTTGTTGTTGTTAGTAGAAGAAGAAAACATCGCCGAACGCAACATTTGTTGGGTTTTGTCATGACGCACACGCAAGGGGATCCAACGCCATGCTCCCTCCCTCGTAATATCATACCGAAATTCCACCACCATATTTTCATCAAATATTTCGCCGGTTTCTTCCGTACGCATGACCCAATGTCCCGCATGCAAGGACAAGGCGACATTGCACAGACACGCCCGTTCGTCATATGGATCGGTGGGCAAAAACGGACGCGCCACATACCGCGACGACGCGGGATCGTCTTCGGTCAACCGATTGACATGATGGCGTCGAAATTCGCCATTCAACAATTGATTCATGGGATCATAGTAGCCATCTTTGTCTTTGTTGAATCCACAGTATAAAATCAATGTTTTGAAACGTTGCACTCCTTCCGGCGAATATTGCGATTTGATTTCATCTTCGTCGATGATTTTATTGTCTTTTTCTGCGTCATTGTTTGTCACTCGGGTTGTGGTTGTTTCTATGTCCTCTTGATTGTTGTCGTTGTATTCATCCTTGGTTCCTGACTCGTCGGTTCCTTGTCCCCAGTTTGTGGTGATTTTCTTTTGTGTTTTGATTAAAAAGTCAATCGTATTGTAATGCGCCGGTTTCCATTTGAAGGCATGTGCCCAGGTGATTTTGTGCAAGGGTCCCTCCTTGTTGTCGATATCGCCTCCCACTCCATAATGACACGGTGTGAATATAATACCGTCTGTTTTATATTCATACAGCGATTGCATGATTTTATTGCAACAATCGAAAATCGTGGTACTATTGTTGGTACTATTGTTGGCGCTACCGCTGGTCGAAGAAGGCACATAAAATCGCTTGCACACCATCCGAAAATACGTCGATTGTTCCAAACCCTGGACTTCGGCTTGTGCAGCTTTCCACAACAAATCACTTTGTTTCCATTGCGTTTCTTTGGTGGCCTTCAAATGATCGCGAACTTTGGTTTGTTGGTCTTTGGCAAACCAATCGCGCACTTCGGGGGGTTCCGTGCCCTGCCAATATGTTTTGTTTAATTTGGTATTCGTGTAATAAAAACTTCCGGGATGTTTGCGACTTTCGCACAATCGCCAAGCATCCATGGCATCGGCATGCATCGCTTGCAACTCGGTGGTGGCCCTTTCTTCCTCTTCCTTGGTGAACATATTCGACAAATACCGGGTTAGATCGGCTTGTTTCTCCATGACATCTTGTTGCTGCTCGGCGGCTTTTTTCTTCAAAGCAACCATCGCCGCACTTTCGTTTTCCATACGACATCCAATCAAGGCCGGGGCCATTTCAATCAATTGATGGCGCGAATATCGGCGAAAGAGTTGTTGTTGTTTGATACGAATACGTTGTTCTTTCGTCAAACGGCGGCGGCGACGCCCATTTTCTTCGTCTTCGTCTTCATCTTCATTTTGGTCATTGTTTTTGTTGTTGTTGACATCGTCGTCGTCATTATGATTTGTATGTTTTACACCACCACCACCACCATGATGCAAATATACATCACGAAAGGACTCGTCTTGTTCCAACCGGGTTTCCCATTCGCGTTGTTCGGCTTCCGTCCGATAAAATGGCAAGTCACGCACGGATTGATTGCCCCAATAATACACGTCAAAAATGGCAAACAAACGCATCGGCGTATTATCGGCGGATTCTTCAATGAATTCACCATCCAACAACATGGGAAACAAAATATCCTTGTCTTCCGGGGCTTGGGGTTGTGCGATGGCCCCCGTGTATTGCACTTGCATGTTTGTATCCATCATGAAAATACGTCCATCTCTACCGACATACAACAATTTGCGTTGTCCATCGGCCTTTTCTGTCGCGGTGTAATTTTCACGTATGGAGGGCAATGCGAATGAACTTGCCGTCGTCGACGCTTCCACAATATGATCGACTTGCAAGGTCATGGGATTCGGTCCAATGAAATCGCGCGGCAAAATGCGATGGGCATCCACATCATAGATTTCTTCGGGGGTATCATGCAACAAATGCAAATAATCTTGCAAGACACGTCGGCTCTCGGTATTTGTCAAGGGAAAAGGCGACCCTTGTATCCCACTCAAAATGACACGCACCACCCGACGCAAATCGGCCATCATTTTGCCGACGTCGCTGGCACCATAAAACGATCGTATACGGCTGTTGTCCATTTCCACTTCGATTTCATAGAAAAGGGGCGAGGTGAACAAATGGGCTTCTTGCACCGTGTGGAAAGGCACCATAATATACGATTTGTTGGAATCGGCGGATTTCTTGACACGCGGCGACGAACGCACCACACTCAAATCCACGAAAAAAGGATACTTGGGATGACGCAGACGCACCCGATTCATATAACGAAACACTTTTTTGCTACTGGTCCATACCATGGGTTTGATGAGTTCTTGGATGTGTGCATGTTGGGCATTATAGGACAATTCGTAATTGAAAGCCATTCGAAAATTGGAATCGTCGAAATCAATGACAAAAGGGTGCGGTTTTGTTTTGGATGCATCGGTGGATGAGTCGCCAGACGGCTTCGATGACTTCGATAAAGACTCTCCCTGCAGGGGAGTGGCAGCCTTCGGTAAAGCCGGCACTTTTTGAATGAATCGAATTTTTGACTTCCATTGTTCATTGTCCATAAAGGTCTGCAAATTGTTGGTATCACAATATTGTTGAATCAAATCTTGGTTGGTAATTTCGGCGCGTATATTCGATAAATAAACCTTGCCCGAATTTGCATTCTGCAATTGCGATTGAATGCGCATAATATGCACGCCCTTGTCATCACCATGTTGTCCCACGAATCCAAAATCACGCAAGCCTTGTGCCACACGATCGTATTCTGTTTTGGATAAGGGCGCGCCCTGCATTCCATAAAAACGCATCTCCAATTCGGCATACCCACGCGATGTTCGCCGACTGGGATCTTCGGCCAAATAGGCGGCAAGCATGTCTTCCATTTGTTTCTTTAAATGTTGTTGATGTTGGTATTGCTCCATTTTGCTTTTTTCTTTGGTTTCTTCCATTTTGTTTTTGTTTGTTTTGTTTTTTTTTTTTTACAAAT